>ODAI013168370.1_pt1 | contig 12334 bp, 10 predicted proteins | sample 1539321 | NCBI WGS metagenome assembly ODAI01 (sample SAMN02144231, study PRJEB22623) | gut metagenome | biome: sheep rumen | host: Ovis aries | place: New Zealand
CTGTACGGGGGGAGCACCAGACTTTTTGACAATGTGAGTAAGAAAAACGGAATCGCGTTTTCCCATATCAACTGCAGCGAGGATGATGTGGAAAGCTATGTGCGGGACAATACGAAAGCCATTTTTATCGAGACGCCCACAAATCCCATGATGCATGTGACGGACATCCGCAAAATGGCTGATATTGCGAAACGGCACGGATTGTGGCTGATCGTGGACAACACCTTTTTTTCCCCGTATTTCCAGAATCCGCTGGAGTTGGGGGCAGATATCGTGATTCACAGCGGCACGAAATTTCTGGGCGGTCACAATGATACGCTGGCAGGATTTGTGGTCACCAATTCCCAGGAGATATCCGACAGAATGCGTTTTCTCATCAAAACGGTGGGGTCGGGGCTGGCGCCTATGGACAGCTGGCTGATCCTGCGGGGCATCAAGACGCTGCCAATCCGTATGGAGAAGGCGCAGGAGAATGCGAAAGCGATCGTAGATTATCTGCGCAGTGAGCCCGGCGTGAAGAAGGTGTATTATCCCGGAATTGAGGGCAGTGCAGGTTATGAGATCTGTAAGAGTCAGGCCAGGGGATTCGGATCCATGCTGACCTTTGAAGTGGAGAGCAGGGAGCTGGCGCTGCACATTTTAAAACATACAAAATTAATTCCGTTTGCGGAGAGTCTGGGCGGCGTGGAGACCCTGCTGACTTATCCCATGACGCAGACCCACGCAGATGTACCGGAGGAGGTACGGTTGGCAAATGGGATCAACGAGCGGGTGCTGCGTTTGTCTGCAGGGATTGAGGACAAGGAGGATCTGATCGCGGATCTGGAGCAGGCGATCCATTCGTTTGGGTAAGGAGGTTGGGCTATGCAGGAAAAAAATCTTGATTTTGATCGGGTGATCGATCGAAAAAATACGGATTGTTTAAAATATGATTTTGCGGTGCGGCGGGGGAAGCCTGCGGATGTGCTGCCGCTCTGGGTGGCGGACATGGATTTTCAGACTTCCAGTTTGATCCTGGAGGTATTACAGCAAAAAGCCGCCCATGGAATATTTGGGTATACGGAGACCGGGGATGCCTATTTTGAGGCAGTGGCTTCCTGGATGAAAACGCATCATGATCTGGAGGTCAGACCGGAGTGGCTGGTGAAGACGCCGGGCGTCGTATTTGCGCTTGCCATGGCGGTGAAAGCTTTCACCCATGAAAAGGACGCCGTGCTGATCCAACAGCCGGTATATTACCCTTTCAAAGAAGTGATCGAGGATAATGACCGCTTGGTGGTGAGCAATGATCTGGTACTTGGCGAGGATGGAAAGTATTACATTGATTTTGTTGATTTAGAGCAGAAGATACTGCAACACAACGTTAAGCTTTTCTTTCTGTGCAGTCCCCACAATCCGGTGGGGCGGGTGTGGACCGAAGAGGAGCTGAAGCGCATTGCCGGGCTTTGCCTGAAGTATCAGGTGATTGTAGTGAGCGATGAGATCCATCAGGATTTTGTCTATGACGGATATGCCCATACGCCGCTTTTGAATGTGGACAAGCGGATCGGGGAGTGGTGCATCACCTGCACATCACCGGCAAAGACCTTTAACCTGGCGGGACTGCAGATATCCAATATCTTTATCCCAAATGCGAAACTTCGGCATCTGTTCCGTAAGCAGATCGCGGCGGCGGGGTACAGTCAGCTGAATACCATGGGGCTTGCGGCGTGCGAGGCGGCGTATCGGTACGGCGGGGAATGGTATGGAGCGCTGCGCAGGTATCTCCAGGGAAATCTGGATTTTGTGAGAGAATATGTGGCGAAGGAGCTTCCTCAGGTGAAACTGATCGAGCCGGAAGGCACCTATCTGGTGTGGCTGGATTTCAGAGCGCTGGGGCTGTGTGAGAGGGAGTTGGAAGATCTGATCGTGAACAAAGCGAAGCTCTGGCTGGACAGCGGAGCCATCTTCGGCAAGGTGGGAGAAGGATTTGAACGGATCAATATTGCCACTCAGAGGAGCGTACTGCAGGAAGCTCTTACGCGTATCAGACAGGCCATCGCAGAGAAAACTGCGGAAGCCGCGGACGGAGGAGAGCAAAGATGATCTATCTGGATCATGCGGCGACGACGCCTGTGGCAGCGGAAGTGCTGGATGCCATGCTCCCCTGGTTCAGCGAGGACTACGCCAATCCGGGCGGTATCTACAGAAGCGGAGCGAAAGCAAGAAATGCGGTGAACAAAGCCAGGGAGCAGGTGGCCGCGCTGCTTGGGGCAGAAGCGGACGAGATTTATTTCACGGCAGGCGGAACGGAAGCGGACAACTGGGCGCTGCGGGCGGTGGCGGAGAACTGTGGGGACAAAGGCAGGCATATCATTACCACCGGGATCGAGCATCATGCGGTTTTGCATACCTGTGAGTTCCTGGAACAAAACGGATTTGAGATTACTTATCTGGATGTGGATGCGGACGGGTTGGTGCATACAGAGGATGTGGAGCGGGCAATCCGTCCGGATACAATCCTGATCAGCGTGATGTTCGCCAACAATGAGATCGGCACCATACAGCCCATCGCAGAAATCGGTGCATTGACAAGCGCGCGGGGAATCCTGTTTCACACGGATGCAGTACAGGCTGTGGGACAGATTCCGGTGGATGTAAAGCGCATGCAGATCGATCTGCTCAGCGCCGGAGCGCATAAAATATACGGCCCCAAGGGAGTGGGCTGTCTGTATGTCCGCAAAGGAGTAAAGATTGGGGCATTGCTCCATGGCGGTGCGCAGGAGCGCAGCAGGCGGGCGGGCACGGAGAATGTTCCCGGCATCGCGGGATTCGGTGCGGCGGCAGCGCTGGCGCACAGGCGCCTGACGGAGGAACTGACTGCGGGTGATCAGTCGGGCGGCATCCGGGAAGTACGAACACTGCGGGATTACATGATCCGGAGGTTGGAAGCGGAGATTCCCGATTGCCGGCTGAACGGACATCGGGACAGACGGTTACCCGGAAACGTCAATATGACCTTTGAGGGCGTGGAGGGTGAATCCCTGCTGATCCGGCTGGATCTGGAAGGAATCTGTGCCTCTGCCGGTTCCGCGTGTACTTCCGGTTCCCTGAACCCGTCCCATGTGCTTTTGGCCATCGGACTCGAACCTGACCGGGCGCGCAGTGCAGTACGGTTTACGCTGGGTGTGGAGAACACGCAGGAGGAGATCGATAAGACCGTGGAAACGGTGAAGAATACCGTGGCAAAGCTGCGGGGAATGAAACAAAAAGGAATACAGAGGGTATGATCATGTCAGAACAGATTATCGAAATCGAAAATTTATATGTGGATGTGGAAGAAAAAAATATTTTGCATGGAGTCGATCTCGTGGCGGGCAAGGGGGAAACCCATGTACTCATGGGCCCCAACGGTGCCGGAAAGTCCACGCTGGGCAATGTGCTTATGGGCAGTCCGTTTTATACGGTAACGTCGGGCAGGATCCTCTATAAAGGCGAGAATATCGTGGAGAGTCCGGTGCATGAGAGGGCGCAGAAAGGAATGTTTATGTCCTTTCAGAATCCGGTGGAAGTCGGCGGAGTCTCTCTGTCGAATTTTATCCGCAGCGCGGTAGCGGCGCGAACCGGTGAGCGGGTCAGACTGTGGGACTTCAAGAAACAGCTGGCAGCGGCGATGGAGCTTTTGTCCATGGATTCCACCTATGCGGACCGGGATCTGAATGTGGGATTCTCCGGCGGAGAGAAGAAAAAAGCCGAGATCTTGCAGCTTCTGATGCTGAAGCCGGATTTTGCCATATTGGACGAGCCGGATTCGGGATTGGATGTGGATGCTGTGCGGACCGTGTCGAAAGGGATCAGGGAGTATCAGAATCTGCACAAGGAGGGGACGATGCTGATCATCACCCATAGCACCAAGATCCTGGAAGCGCTTCATGTGGACAGGGTTCATGTACTGGTGGACGGCCGGATCAGAGAGAGCGGGGATGCTTCCCTGATCGAGGAGATCAATCAAAACGGTTATGAAAGATTTTTGAAATGATGCGACAAGGTGGTACGGTATCATGAATGCGGAAAACGTTACAGAGAAAACAATTGTATCCGACATCAACCGGAGCGTGTATGATGTCCGGAATGAAGATAAAGATGCCTATCGCTTTGCAGCGGGGCTCACGGAGGAGATCGTCCTACAGCTCTCCAAAGAAAAAAATGATCCGGAGTGGATGCGGGATTTTCGGCTGAAGTCTCTGGAAATCTATAATAAGACAGATATGGTGGAATGGGGACCGCCCATCGACGGACTGGACATGGAGCACATTGTAACCTATGTGCGACCCAAGGATAACAAGATGAGCGCCACCTGGGATGAAGTGCCCGCCGAGATCAAGAATACTTTTGACAGACTGGGCATTCCGCAGGCGGAGCGGGAGTCTTTAGCGGGTGTGGGCGCGCAGTACGATTCGGAGCTGGTGTACCACAATGTGAAAAAAGAAGTGGCAGAGCAGGGGGTCGTATACAGCGACCTGGAAAGTGCGCTGCACGGACCTTATGAAGAAATGATCCGGCAGCATTTTATGAAATTGGTGCCGCCCACGGATCATAAGTTTGCGGCGCTGCACGGGGCAGTCTGGTCCGGCGGTTCCTTTGTGTATGTGCCGGCGGGAGTCAGTGTGGAGATTCCGCTGCAATCCTATTTCAGACTGAATGCACCGGGAGCCGGGCAGTTTGAGCATACGCTGATCATTGTGGAGGAGGGAGCACACCTGCATTTTATTGAAGGGTGTTCCGCGCCCAAATATAATGTGGCGAATCTGCATGCGGGCTGTGTGGAACTGTTTGTGGGGAAAAATGCAGTGATGCGCTATTCCACCATCGAGAACTGGTCCAAAAATATGTACAACTTAAATACCAAGCGTGCGATCGTGGCGGAGGGCGGCAAAGTGGAATGGATCTCAGGGTCCTTTGGCTCTCATGTGTCCTATCTGTACCCCATGAGTATTTTAAACGGGAGGGGAGCCAAGGCGGAGTTCACCGGCGTCACCTTTGCCAGTGAGGGACAGAATCTGGACACCGGCTGTAAAATGGTGCACAATGCGCCGGATACCTCCTCTTATATCAACACCAGATCCATTTCTAAAGCGGACGGGATCAATACTTTCCGCAGTTCCGTGGTCATTTCCCGGAATGCGGCGGGGAGCAAGTCTTCCGCCTCCTGCGAGTCCCTAATCCTGGACGATGAGGCGAGATCGGACACCATACCGGCCATGGATATCAAATGTGATGAAGTGGATGTGGGGCATGAAGCAAAGATCGGCAGGATCAGTGATGAAGCGATCTTTTATCTGATGTCCAGAGGACTTTCCGAGCAGGAAGCGCGGGCGCTGATCGTGAGCGGGTTCGCGGACAATGTATCAAAGGAACTGCCGTTGGAGTATGCGGTGGAGATGAATAATCTGATCCGGCTGGAGATGGTGGGCAGCATCGGATAGGAAGGAAGAGACAATCCAAATGAGTAATTTGGTGATGAATCAGCTTCCCGGCCGCACGTTTGCGTGGCTGGGCGTGAATGAGGCAGTGTTGTCGGGGGTGGAGGAATCCTATGAGGCACTGCGCTATAAAACAGAATTGACAGGGAAGATAAACTGTGCCCCGGATGGAGCAACAGACATTTATCAGATCCCGGAGAATCATAAGGCGGAGAAACCGGTTTATTTTTGGCTGGCTTATGACCGCTCCGCCCGGAATCAGATAGAGATCCGGGCAGGAAAGGGAAGTGAAGCCACGATCGTCATGGATCACAGCGCCCTGCATCAGGATGGGGAAAAGGAGCTTCAGGGGTTCCTCTCCACGAAGATCGTGGCGGAGGATCATGCGAAGGTGAAACTCATTGAGATCCAGAAAGCCCATGCCGGAGTGCGGTTGATAAACGAACTGCATGTGGAGTGCATGGAGGGCGCAGAATTTGAGATCACGCAGTTATTTCTGGGCGAGGGCGCATTCTATCAGGATCTCCATTGCGATCTGAAAGGATACGGAAGCGGATTTCAGGCGGATACGGCATATCTGATCGGAAAGCAGGGAAAACTGGATATCAATTATGTGGCAACCCATTACGGCAAAAAATCTAATTCCGATATGAAGCTGAATGGCGTGCTGCGGGAACAGGCGGATAAAATATTCAGAGGAACCATTGACTTCAAGCACGGCTGTGTGGGTGCGGTGGGTACGGAGAAAGAAGATGTGCTTCTGATGGATCCCACGGTGGGCAATAAGACGGTTCCCCTGATCCTGTGTCAGGAGGAGAATGTGTCCGGAACCCACGGGGCGACCATCGGCAGGCTGGGAAAAGAGCTTTTATTCTATCTGGAGAGCAGAGGGATGACCAAAACGGAGGTATATGAGATGATGGCGAGAGCCAGGATAGATGCGCTGGTGAAGCGGATTGCGGACGAGCGGACAAGGAGCGCGATATGGGCAGAGATATAACGGAGATCAGAGCGGATTTTCCGCTGCTCACCGGAGAGTATGCGTATCTGGACAGTGCCGCCACTTCCCAGAAACCGCAGGTGGTGATCGATGCGGAAAAAGAGTTTTATGAAAAATACAATGCCAATCCTTTGCGGGGGCTTTATGAGCTGAGCGTGGAGGCGACCGAGCGATATGAGGAGGCCAGAGAGGCCGTGCGGGAATTCATCGGGGCGGCGTCCACCGAGGAGATCATTTTTACCCGCAATGCCACGGAGAGCCTGAATCTGGTGGCATATTCCTATGCCATGTCCAAACTGCAGGAGGGCGATGAGATCCTGGTGACGATCCTGGAGCATCACAGCAATTTTCTGCCCTGGCTGAATGCGGCAAAGCGGTGCGGGGCAAAAGTCAATTTCTTAGAGTGCGACGGACAGGGGCGGATCACGGAGGAGGCGTTTCGGGCAGCGCTTACCGAGCGGACGGTGCTGGTGGCCATGACGCAGATCTCCAATGTGCTGGGATGTGAGAATGACATCAAAAGATTCGCTGCCATTGCCCACGAGCAGGGAGCGGTATTTGTGACGGACGGCGCCCAGAGCGTGCCCCATATACCGGTGAATGTGAGAGAGCTGGATGTGGATTTTCTGGCATTTTCCGGACATAAGATGTTGGGCCCCATGGGAATCGGCGTACTCTATGGAAAGCGGAAGCTTCTGGACAAAATGCCGCCGTTTCTCTACGGCGGGGAGATGATCGAGACGGTGACGAGAACCGGATCGACATACGCGGAGCTGCCGCATAAGTTTGAGGCGGGCACGGTGAACGCAGCGGGGGCATACGGACTGTCCAAGGCAATCGCATATATCCGTCAGATCGGGTTCGACGCGATCAGAGAGCGGGAGGATGCCATGACACAATACGCATTCAAACGACTTCGGGAGAATCCCTATGTGACTATCCTGGGTTCGGAAGATCCGGCGGATCATCACGGAATCCTGACCTTTCAGGTGGAGGGCGTGCATCCGCATGATGTCTCAGCTATTCTGGATGAGAGCAAGGTCTGCGTGCGGGCGGGGCACCACTGCGCACAGCCGCTGTTAAAATATTTGCAGGTACCGTCTACTACGCGGGCCAGTCTGGCGTTCTACAATACGACGGAGGAGATCGACCGGTTGGCGGAGGCGCTGGGGACAGTAAGGAGGAAATTGGGATATGCAGAATAACGCCAATACTTTCTACAATGAGATTCTGACGGAGCATAATTTACATCCTTATCATAAGCATGCGCTGCCGGATGCAAATTTCGAGCTGGAGGGAGTGAATCCCAACTGTGGGGACGATATTGTGCTCCGGCTGAAGGTGGAGGATGATGTGATCGTGGATGGCGCCTATGAGGGAGACGGCTGCGCAATCTCTCAAGCTTCCGCAGATATGATGCTGGATCTGATCATCGGCAAAAAGAAAGAGGAGGCGCTGCGGCTTTCGGATCTTTTCTCTCGAATGATCAAGGATAAGATCACGGAGGAAGAGAGAGAGGAATTGGAGGAAGCCGGAATTCTGCAGGATATTTCCCATATGCCCATGCGAGTGAAGTGTGCCATGTTGGGCTGGAGAACCTTCCGCGGTATGATGGAGACAGATCAGCAGACAGAATGAATCAGAAAATGAATCAGGAAAGGTCCCTTCGGACAGACACCGAAAAAAGGTGCATTCCGGGGGGATTTTTTAGTGCAAAAAATTTTTTCAAATTTGTGTTGACAATTCAAAAAACGGTGCTATAATTAAAAGCATATTAAACCTACCGAAAAAGTAGGAATAATAGAAACAGATACAGAAAGCGCGGAAATGACATGGCGAAAGACAGTTTTACAGTCAATTCCAACAGAATAGCAGAAGAGTTTTTCAGGTTGGTATCCTTTGATACGGAATCTTTCCATGAAAAGGAGATTGCGGCTTATCTGAAGAACCGACTGACGGAGCTGGGGCTTACGGTGGAGGAGGACAACGCGGGAGAGGTACTGCAGACAAAGAATCCGGTGTATGCAAAGACCGCTTCCAATCTATACGCATACCTGAAAGGAGATACAGGCGGCGATCCCATTCTTTTTTCCTCGCATATGGATACGGTCTCTCCGGGAAACGGGAAGAAAGCAATCGTGCAGGAGGATGGGCGGATCACTTCCGACGGGGACACGGTGCTGGGAGCGGATGACGCGGCAGGACTTACCTCCATTTTGGAAGCTCTGACGTTGATCAAAGAACAAAAGCTTTCCCATCCGGACATCGAAGTGCTGTTCACGGTTGCGGAGGAGCCTTATTGCGAGGGCAGTAAATATGTGGAGTACGACAGACTGAAGGCAAAGCAGGGATATGTATTGGACCTGACCGGACCGGTAGGCAGAGCGGCTCATGCAGCCCCCTCCATTCTTTCCCTTGCGGTCACAGTCAAAGGCAAGGCGGCCCATGCGGGATTCGCACCGGAGGAAGGGATCAATGCACTGACCATTGCGGCGGAGGCGTTGACGGAAATCCGGACAGGACGCGTCGGCGAAGATCTCACGGTAAACTTCGGTGTGATCAAAGGCGGGGCAGGACGGAACATTGTGCCTGCGCAGATTGAGATCGAGGGTGAGATCAGAAGTCTGGATCATGAAAAGGCCCTACGGGAGGCGGAGCGAATGCGTAAGACCTTTGCGGAGGCGGCTTCCAGATACGGCGGAAGCGCGGAAGTGAAGGTCACGGAACATATCAGGGCATACAACGTGAGCGATGAAAGCCCGGTGGTTAGCCGCTTTGTGAAAGCGGTCCGGGAGAGCGGACGATGTAGCGAGCCGGAATGTGTCGCCACTTATGGCGGAAGTGATGCAAACCGGCTGAATGAACATGGCATAGAGACAATCGTGCTGGCGTGCGCCATGGAGAATTGCCACAGCACAGAGGAGTATACAACAATCGAGGAACTGAGCCGGTCGGCAGAGCTGACGCTCAGACTCATGACATTATCATAACGAAAAGCAGGAGGATTATTATGAGAAAGCATATCAAAGGAATTGCAGCATTATTGACAGGAACGGTATTGGCAACAGGAGTATTTGCAGGCTGCGGCGTGCAGGGCAGCATTGCGGAACAGAGCGCACAGCCGGCAGTAGGTCCGACGGTGGCGAGCCAGTCCGCAGCGGGAACTCAGGAGGCGGCATCCAGTGCGCAGAGTGAATCCCAGACCACAGAGAAGAAGGACGCAGGTAAACTGCAGGTATCCTATCCTGCCGGAAACATCCGCGTGACAGTCAATATTCTGGCACTGGAAAAAGGATATTTTGCGGAGGAAGGTGTGGAGGTTGAGCCTGTGGCCATCGGCGGAAACGATGCACTGACCGCGATCAATGAAGAGAACGGCGCTTTGGATATTCTGACCGCAGGGTTTGTGGCGGATGTGCAGTCCATCGGCGCAGGATATGATCTTACCTTTGTGGCAGGTACCGCGGTAGAAGGCGGCGCCGTCATTGCAAAGAAAGGAAATGCGGCTCAGTACAAGGGAACCGATAAGGTTTTGAACCTGGATGCAGTGACATCCGCAAAACTGGGACTGAAGCGTAATGAGGCAGCATGGGTCGTAGCAAGACAGTATCTGTTGGATAACGGTGTGGCAGCGGAAAAAATCGCTGAGATTGAAAATGAAGGTACCGGACATATCTCTTATTATGCGGATGAGACTGCTACGGCGCAGGCTGTACAGAAAGGTGAAGTTGACTTGGGATTCCTGCCGATGGAGTTCGCACTGCTCTATGCGGATGCTTATGATCTGGAGATCGTTACCGCAGCGGGCACTCTTTCCCCGGACTATGTATGCTGCCGTGAAGTTACTTCCAACAAGCGCTTTAACGAAAAGTATGATGCTTTTGTAGCATATGAAACCGCCAGGATTCGTGCATTTGAGTATTACAAGCAGGGTGAGACCGATGATGCGATCAAGGCAGACGTAGTGAAAACAGTGGCCGATTATTCCGGCAAGGAAGCGGACTATGTAGAGACTTATCTCTATGGCGGTGTTACCAAGTTTGCGGTAGATCCCAATACGAAGGGCATCCAGAAATATGTGGAAGCAGCCAACAACTCCGGCGTGTTTACCGGCAACGCAGTGGATTTTGGCAGCTATGACATCACACAGAACATCAACACCACTGCATACAAAGAGGCTCTGGATAACCTGATCGCAGAGAATCCGGACAATGCATTTTATAAGGAGCTGCTTGCGGAGTACAGCAAAGCAAATTAAAGCTAAGCAAATGAGAGATCTCAGGTTCATGAGGCAGAGAAGATTATGGGAAAAATTTATGAAAATGTTCTGGAGTTGGTGGGAAATACGCCAATCGTTCATCTAAATAAAATGGAAGAGCAGGAGCAGATCAAAGCGCATCTGTACGCAAAGGTGGAGGGCTTTAATCCGGCGGGCAGCGTGAAGGACAGAGCAGCACTGCACATGATTGAATCTGCAGAGGCAGAAGGGAAACTGAAACCCGGCGGCATCGTGGTGGAGGGTACCTCCGGCAATACCGGGATCGGGCTGGCTATGGTGTCTGCGGTGAAAGGCTATCAGGCTATCATCTGTATGGCGGAGGGAGCGAGCAAAGAGAAGATCAAGATTCTCAAAGCTTACGGTGCCCAGGTGGAACTGACGCCCAAGAGCAACGGTTTCGGTGGTGGCGGCAAACGGGCAGTGGAGATTGCGGAGTCCCATCCCGGTGCGTTCCGCCCGGCGCAGGGCGAGAATCCGCATCATCCGGAAACCCATTACCTGGCTACCGGACCGGAGATCTGGAACGCAATGGGCGGAAAAGTGGATATCTTCGTAGCGACAGTGGGAACCAGCGGTACTTCCGGAGGAATCGGAAGGTACCTGCGGGAGAAGAATCCGGATGTGAAGATCTACGGTGTGGAACCGGCAGGCTGTCCCGTGCTGAACGGCGGCGAGCCGGGACCGCATAAGATACAGGGGATCGGTGGCGGAGCCATCTGTCCCATCACGGATTTAAAGCTGTATGATCAGATCCTGCTCTGTACGGACGAGGATGCGTACAAATACGCAAGACTCTGTCCCAGAAAAGAAGGACTGCTCATCGGCATCAGCGCCGGCGCGGCGCTCTGGGCAGCGGTGGAGATCGGTAAAAAACCGGAAAATGCGGGAAAGAATATCGTAGTACTGTTCCCGGACGGCGGAAACAAATATTTGTCCAGTGATCTTTTTGAAGAGTGAATAGGTCTTTATGCGAGTGTCACCCGGTATTTTATATACTTCAGCTCAGGGGCGCTCACGCTCGATTTCGGACGTAATGGTACTAAGATGCGTAAGTACCGCATCTAAGTACCAACGTCCTCAAACGCCCTGTTTATGAAGTATATAATATACCGGGTTCGGTAATCGCATAAAAATAATTTGTGAGCAAAAAAAATCAGAAAGGAATAGAAGAAAATGAGTGAAGTAAAGGAAGAACAGAAAGCAATAGATTACGGCAGCTGCGATATTTTCGCGCACCAGAATAAGGCAAAGGCGACTGCGACTTATACCGATGCTGAGGCTGAGGAGCATGCAAAAGAGGTAGGCGCTAAGCCCAGACCCAGAGAGACCATCAGCGAGATCGATGAGAGAGGCGCGTTTATCCGCCAGCCGAATGCATTCATCCAGCCCTTCGGAGCGGGAGAGAATGATTTAAAAGCGGAGGCAAAACGATTCGCCAGCTACAGGGCACACGGATGCCACCGGAACAATCATCCGGTGATCGTGCTCTACATTTTGGTACTAACTGATGTGATCGCTGATGTCCATACCACGCACAGCGGAGAAACCAATGTGTACGGACATGGTTTTGCGGATTATCCGGAGCATAAGGAC
>ODAI010245559.1_pt1 | contig 12333 bp, 12 predicted proteins | sample 1539321 | NCBI WGS metagenome assembly ODAI01 (sample SAMN02144231, study PRJEB22623) | gut metagenome | biome: sheep rumen | host: Ovis aries | place: New Zealand
CAGTTCATCCAGAAAAACAACAAAAAACAATAGCATTATGCCGTTATATTACAACAACCAGGAATTCTCCGACAAGGAGGTGGCCGATGCCATCAAGGCCAAGTATCAAGAGCGCCGCCAGTGGTGCGAACAGCAAGCCCGCGAGTACCTCGCCAAGAAAGAACGCCGCAAATACTACCATTGCGACTACTACGTTCCCGAGGCCGACGACAACAGCTACCTCCGCCTCCCGCAGGAGATCCTCGACGAAGTACAGGCAGCCATCCAGAAAGACATCGAGGAGAATGGCCCTACCGACAAGGAGCACGCCACCGAAGTGTATGGCGACATCATCTCCGAATTGAATATCAATGTAGTCGAATACCTCAGCGAGCCCTACGAGTACGCTGACCTCAAAAATATCCACTTCGACGACTACATCTACTGCTACCGCTTCCGCGTCAAACGCTTCGACCACGAGGGCAACGAAGTCTCCGACGACAACCTTATCGCCAGCCTCACCGACGACGAGTACATCCAGGTCCTCACCGAGTTGCTCTACTCCCCCAAACCACTCTCCTTCGACGGACTCCGCCGCGCCCTGCCCGAGGTCGCCGTCAAGATTATGAACCACGTCACCTCACCATTCGAGACCTCTGCCATCTTCCTCACCGAGTTCAACGACGACGTCGACGCCATCCTCAAGCCCCTCGGCGGACGCGACAACATCCCCGCCGCCGGCCTCTTCGACAACCCCTTCGTCGCCTTCGCCGAATACTGCGCCTCCAAGAATTAGCACTGTGGCGCTCACCTCGGTGATGCATTCGCCGTTAATTGACCTGCGACCCCGTAAGGGTGATGAACACCGCTTAAACAAGTCAATTCAAGTGAATAAGCCTTAGCTCCACAAGGTCGCTGACCATAGTTCGAGTAATTCGCCAGCAATTGACCGGCTCCCGCCCATTCGCTAAATTCGCAAAATTCGCCGTTAACAAGACGAATCCATCCAGTCAACTCAAAGGGGAACGCAGGCTCCTCGAACATCAGACCCAAGACAAGTCACATTTTGTCGCCACGCATGCGGTGCAACGATCCATCCGCATCGAGACAGTAGGCCTCGGCAGTATCTATGCAATAGACCGCACTCCGTGGCCCTCGCTTTATGCAGGCACCACCGTAATAGATGACATAGTCACCATCGTCAAACTCCTCCGACACCTGCAGCGTGTGGCCCACAATCTGATCCACTGGGATATGGGCTCCTTCGTCGTCAAACTCGTTGATGTCGGCCCATACTATAGAGCCACACGCATCAACACCACCCCTGTGGGGGCCGGCCTCCGACAACAAGGCCACCTGGCTATAGTCAATAGGCTCTCTGTGGAAGTATCCGTTGACTCTCTCACAGAGCGACGCATAATCAATCTCTCCGTCGGGGAAGAATTCGCCGGCGTAGGCTTCCAGCCATTGGCGGTTGATGCCGGCATGCGAGACGAGGTAGCCTTTGCCGCCAACCTTCACCTCGGTGCAGAATTTGAAGAGTCCGCGATTGTATATTAAAAGCTGACGTATCTCCCCATACCGCTCCTCGTCGCTACGGCAACGGCAGACCTCCTCCCCGAAGAGGTAGCCGCAGTCGTGGTTGCCCAGCAGCAGCTCCACATTGGGATGGCTGCGCGCATACTCCAGCACAGCCACGAAGTTGTCAAACGCCTCCTTGGGGGTAATCTCTTCAAACCCATAAGGGTCGGTATAGTCGCCGAGGAAGATGATGCGGGTGGCGTCATCGGCATTCGCTACGGCCTCCTTCCAGAACATCCGGCCGTGCAGGTCGGGAATCAGAATCACTCTTGTGTTTTCCATATTGTTTGTCGTGTTATGTTGTACTTTTTTGTGTTGTGTTCTTTCCTTCGTTCTCTCTGCGTTTGCGTATCTCATCCCGGATGTCGTCGCATTCACCCATAATAATATTCCTGGTTACGGTGCGTCCTACGTTTTCATGCATGTTGCTCCATTCAAGTAAAATCTCCTCGGCCTTCTCCAGACGTTCTTCCGCCTCGTCGTACCGACCCAACTTCGTCAGGGCGTTGGCAGCTATTTTCTGGCATAGCCCGAGGGTGAGGATGTCATATCGCGACAGGTTACCTTCTTTTTGATATATTCCCAGAGCCCGTTCAATATATTCGAAGGCCTTCTCATACAGCTTGTTGTACTCGCAATCCACAGCAGCGTGGAAACAGCAGCCGGCCAGGCTCGTTTCGCATCTTCGTCCAAGTTCCTGTATCACCCTTTCCCAAATGGCGATGCAGGCATCATAGTCAGCCAGCGAGTCGGGCATCTGTCCTTGGAAGGCTTTGTCATACATGGCGCAGGCCCACTCCTCGCCATAGTCCTTAAACGACTGTTTGGCAAGTCTCCGGCACACCTTTTCCCGCAGGATCACTATCCTGCCTAGCTCGGCGTTGTCGTCGGTATAGCCGTTGAGACATTGCACGTATTGGTAGAGCATCTGCGCCAATTCTAAGTCATTCATGGTGCTTCTGTTCTCAACGAAAAACCTCCGGCAGAGTTCTATCTGCTTCTTCCCGCTTCCAATAAAATCAAACTCGGAATAGGTGTACGCCAGCCATTCGTACCTTTTTTCGAATTCCTTAAATGTCATATTCTTTGTTTTTTTAGGGTTGTTGCTTATATAAATACCTTTCTTTGTGCCCTTCATCGTGCCTGCGGGCGGAAGCCTATCTGGTGTCCGGTGCGGGAATCCAGCATCTCCTGCCCACACATCTCCAGCAGCTCGTCCCAGCCGGCATTCCGTCCGTGAAGCACGCGGCTGACGGTGGCCTTGCGGGTGATGTTCTCTATCTGGCCTCCGGCAAAGGCAGGGAACTGTTCCGCCAGGTCGAAAGCCTCTCCGCTGTCAAGCGTGGGCATCAGGCTGCGCCATATCTTGCTGCGGGTGTCGGCGTCAGGGGCCTCAAACTCTACCTTGTAGAGGAATCGGCGCTCGAAGGCTTTGTCCAGGACGGTGGTGAAGTTGGTGGTGGCGATAAGGATGCCCTCGAAGGTCTCCATCTCTTGGAGCACGATGTTCTGGATGGCGTTCTCCATCTTGTCTACCGCCCGCTCCGGACTCTCAAGGCGTTTCCCTATCAGGGCGTCGGCTTCGTTGAGGAGCAGTATCGGGGCGGGGCCGCCCTTCGATAGCAGCGCGCGGTAGCCGTCGAATTCGGCCTTGACGCTCTTCTCGCTGTCTCCCACCCACTTGTTGCGCAGCTGACTGTAGTCCACCTGCCAGACGGCACGTCCGCTGCGGCGAGCCAGCTGCATCACCGTCTCCGTCTTCCCCGTCCCCGGACCGCCGTGAAAGAGGCAAGTGAAGCCGCATCGAAGGCCGCTGCGACGCAGCCGGCGGAGCACGCTCTGCATCTTCTTCTCGCCGAGCAACAGCGCCAGCTCCTCCACCTGGCGCGCTGTGCCGGCGTTGTAATAAAGCGTCCGCTTCACTATCGTCTCGGGGGCGATCAGATTGTATGGATTCTCGGTGGGGATCTCCTTGGGCCGCAAGGCTACCGGACGGAACTCCCGCCGGCCATTCTCGGCCAAAGCAAACCCGTTGCGCTCTATGGCGTTGTCTTCCGTCGAGGGGGCTATGAGCTTGTCCTTTATCAGGCGCGACGAGCCGGAACGCAAGGTGCTCAGCAGCCGGTTGGTCGTCTCGCGGTCGCGCAGCATCTCTGTCGCGTGATGGAAAGGCATCCATCGTTGACCTTTGGCTACCCACAGCAACCCTACAGCCATCAGGAACAGGAACTCCTCCTCTTTCAGCTCCCTCCGGTAGCGGTCCGCCATCTTGGCAAAACGAAGCTCGGAGTTCTTGTCCAACAGACCGTTCACGGTGTCATAGAAGACCCCCTTCGCGATGCGGTTCTCGCTCCTGAGCGTAAACTGACGGAGGAGCTCCAGCCAAAGGCTCTCGTCGGTGTGGCAACGCTTGATTTCCACCTCGTAGACCTCGTTCCGCCTCAGCGCCTTCAGCACCTCTCCGGGCACGAAGTACTTCTCGTCGCGGCCCTCGCCGACGAGCCCTCGCTTCACCAACGTGTCGATAGAGGGCTTGCGCTCGAGCATCTCCAGGGTGCCGAGCCCCAGGTGTTTCCCAAGGTCGTCAAGCGACACTAAATTCCGTGAGCCTTTCTCACACAGTATCGAGAGCAGCACAGCCTCGTCGGCTTCAAGCCCCAACCGTTCCATGACATACTCCAGTTCGTTGTCCACACCATAGTTGTAGTTGTACTGCGAACGGTCCAGACAGCTCTCTATACTGGCGCTCAACAGCTTCTTCATCGACCCCAACAATGTGAGGCCGCAGGTTTTGAGGCGAGGGTCTTCCTCCATCTCAATCTCAATACGGGTGCCTACCCGATGCTTGTTTCCTTTTGTATCTTCCATAATTAGTTGTTTTTGTGTCATATATTTCTCTTTCCCATCTCAGCTCGCTTTCTTCTCACCTCTGTTCGCGGGCCACTTCCCGAGGGCTTTCTCCACACAGGCCCTGTCCACCGTCAGGCGCTTGCTCTTGCTGTCGGCGGCGTCGAACATGAAGTCCGTCAGCACAGTCTCCATGATGCCCCTGAGACCTCGCGCGCCCGTCCCGTTGGCCCACGCCGCTTCCGCTACGGCATCCATAGCCTCGTCGTCGAAGGTCAGCTTCTTGCCGTCGAGGTAGGCCAGCTTCTGGTACTGCTTGAGGATGGCATTCTTGGGATAGGCGATGATACGCTTCAAGGCCTCCTTCCCAAGGGGGTTGGTGTGGGTGATGACCGGGAAACGGCCTATGAGCTCCGGTATCAACCCGAAGGTCTTGAGGTCCTCGGGAGTGACATTGTCCAGCAGGGTCTCCTTGTCGGGCACGTCGGCTTTCTCCGTAGCACGGCCGAAACCTATGGACACGCCGTTGCCCTTGCTCAGACGTCTCTCCACTATCTCCTCTATGCCACAGAAGGCTCCCATGCCGATGAACAGGATGTTGCTGGTGTCCACCGGTATCAGCGGCTGCTCCGGATGCTTGCGCCCGCCCTGTGGCATCACGCCCACCACATCGCCCTCCACTATCTTCAACAGGCTCTGCTGCACTCCCTCGCCCGACACGTCGCGCACGATGGACATGTTCTCGCCCTTGCGGGCCAGCTTGTCTATCTCGTCCAGACAGACGATGCCCACCTGCGCACTCGCTACATCGTAGTTGCACTCCTGAAGCAGCCCTACGAGCACGTTCTCCACATCCTCGCCCACATAGCCGGCTTCGGTCAGCTTGGTGCAGTCGTGTATGTGGCACGGGACACCCAGCATCTTGGCGATATTCTGTAGCAGGAAGGTCTTGCCCGTACCGGTATTGCCGAGCATGACGACGTTCGACTTGTCTATCTCCACGTCGGCAAAAGGACTGTCGTCGCCGACACCGAAAAGGTTGGATGCCACACGCTTGTAGTGGTTATAGACAGCGATGGCCAGCCGTTTCTTGGCGTCGTCCTGACCGACGACACACTCGTCGAGGTAGGCCACGATCTGCTTGGGGGTGGGCACGTCGCCGCTGGCGATACGCTTGAAGGGGTTCTCCGTGACCTGTGCGACGGGACTGGTGTTGTTGCTTTTTCTCATAATATATGTATAGTTTTATGTTTTGTTTCTCTCCTCTCTCACCCTCCCGGTATTAGTATATTATATATACTAATACTAGAGTGGGTTCTCGGGAACGCCCGTTTTTCTAACTTTCTGGCGCCCTTATATATATATCACCAAATTTTAACAGTTTTTTCCTTAAAATTAACATCAATTAATAAAAAAGGCGGCAAATTCACATAAATTCTACTTTTTTGTAGAAAAAAACCAATTTTATTTGGTTATAAGGGTATGAATTTTAAAAATTTACAATTATGGAAAGAAACTTTTTCGAAGACCGCATGAATGACATCTACACCTCCGCGCAAGACGGCAGCGTGGAAAACTACTACGCCCTCGAGGAATACCTCTCCGAACGCGGCTACCGCAACACCTTCGGCGTATAACATTTTTAACAATAAAGTTAAGGATAAAACACTAAAAATCCGGTTATAAGATAAACATTTAAACAATAAAAATCATGAAAAAACAGACATCAACCTTCGACGAGTGCCTCGCGATGGCACAGGATTTCCTCACCACCAAACAGCGCAACAGCTTCTACCGCTTCACCGCCCTCGACGACAACTTCGACCGCGAGTACTGTTGCTACAACGAGCTCTCGGCCGACGACGTCGCCCGGCTCCGCGCGCTGAAAGACCACTACGGCGACTCCTTCGTCCGCCACCTCGACGAGGTCTTCTCCGACCCCGACATCATCCACGACTTCACCGGCGGCGGCGAGATCCTCGACATCGACCTCGACCACGTCCACCACTACTACGGCGTCTCGCTCCACGAGCTGCAACCCGACGGCACCGTCCACACCATCCACACCAGCGTGGCCTTCAGCGACGACGACTACGCCCGCCTCCTCGCCTGGCACCTCTACGACGAACACCTCGTCATCAACACCCTCCGCTACCGCGACCGCAAACTCTACGACACCGTCCTCGACGGGGCCGACCTCTACCACACCGACATCGACGGCGACTGCCTCTTCGTCTCCAACCCCTACCTCATCACCCTCGACGAGGCCCGCGCCGACGCCGACCTCATCGTCCGCCAGCACAACATCCAGAGCGACGGCAAAGGTTTACTGGGTTGATTGCAAATCGAATAAACGTTTATACGATGATTTCAATGATTTACATTATCGGATTTTTGGTCACCTTTCTGGTGGAATTGCTTATCGAACACCTTTATTATGGCAATGGGTTAAGCGGCACAGTGACCATCAAAGATATTATGGAAGACTTGGGTGTCGCAATGCTTTCCTGGCTTGGTTTAGTCTTGGTCGCCATCTGGTTTTGGGGTGAATGGTACACCCGTTTCCCGATGAAAGGATACGGTCAGTATCTCTACGACTACGAGGAGAAACTGAAATCTGAAGAAGACAAGAATCGCAAAAAAAAATCATTTTGTTGTTCCGGAAAAAATATGTAATTTTGCAACCGTGAAAACAACCATTAAAAATACCTTATTATGACAACAACAACCATCGTTATCATCATCGCTGCAGTCGTCGCCATCCTACTGCTGGTCATGTATTTCGCCTTCAACAACCGCGAAGTGGCGCTGCGCAAGGAAGCCAATGCCCAGGAGGGTAAGATCACCGCCGTCCACGACACCATGTGGAAAATCATCAAGGAGAAAGCCGGTGTGGCCGAAAAGTACCGCAAGACCTTCGAGGAGATCTACCCCGAGCTCATCTCCGGCCGCTACCGCGAGTCGGGCTCCACCACCATAAGGTGGATACAAGAGTCCAACCCCGATTTTGATACCTCGCTCTACGGCAGCCTGATGCAGAGCATCGAAGTGCAACGCGAGCATTTCAGCAACGCCCAACAGCGTATGCTTGACATCCTCCGCGAACGCGAAGCCCTCATCAACTCTATGCCCCAGTGCTGGTTTATCCGCAATAAGGAGACGATTGACTATGTCGTCATCTCTTCCGACAACACCAACTCCGTGATGCAGACCCGTATCGACAACGAAACCCTCTCCTTATAAACCTTCGTGACCTACTGACTCAACGACTTAAAGACTCACCACTCGATGTTCTTTATTGCCTTTCTTCTTCCTCTGTTGGCCGTCGGCGCTGCCTTCCTCTGGGGTGTCGACCCCGCCTACTGGTGGGCCTACGCACTCATCGCCTTCGCTGCCGAAGGCTTGGACTATTGGGTGTTCCGACTCAAGACCACCAGCAAGGAATACCTCAGCGGCTATGTCACCAGCGCCATCCACCACTTCGCCTGGGTGGAACGCAGGGAAACCACCGAATTGAAAACCGGTGCAAACGGCAAGACCTACACCGTCAAGAAGGTGGAATACATCGACCATCCCGACGAATATTTCTGGGGCCTGAACACCGGAAAATCGCAGGGTATCTCCGCCGACACGTTCTACCACATGAGCCACCTGTGGGGCACCGGACGCCACCATATACCCGTCTACCACGCCAACTGTGTTAGCGGCGGCGATGGGGAAGAAAGCCTCTGGGACGGGCGCGAGTACAACACACAGACCGTCACCTATACCCACCGCTACCGCAATCCCGTCAAAAACTCCAACTCCGTCTTCCGCGGTCGACATATCGGCAAGGAAGAGGCCGCCGAACTGGGATTGTTCAAATACCCCAAAGTCGCCGGACTCGAGCAGCAGGTTGTAATGGTGCACTCCGGCCTCACCTGTGGCGACGACATCGACGACGCCAACTTCCAACTCCAGCACCTCAACGCCTTCTGCGGCCTCCAGCACGAAATCCACTCCTTCATCCTCCTCTTCCCGGCCGAAGCTGGTGTCGGCATCGCCTTCAAACAACGCGACTACTGGGAAGGATGCAACAAAAACGAATTTGTGGTTTGTCTGGGTGTCGACGGCGACAAAGTGGCCTGGTGCCACACCCTGAGCTGGATGGACGCACCCACGCTCGACGTGGCCGTAAAAGACTACTTCCTCCACAACCCCTCGCTCCGCCTCACCTCCTTCGTCTCGTGGTTGCGCGATCATCTCGACCTCTGGAAACGTAAGGAATTCAAGGATTTCAAATATCTCGGCTGGAATATGTCGCACAGCGGTTCCACTCTCTTCTGGCTGGTGGCGCTGGCGGGCTCCGTCGCAACGCTGCTCTGCTCCTTCTGGATTGGCGGCTGGCCGTCCGATATCCGTCACGAACGCGAGGCCCTCCTCGCGGCCGAACGCGAACGTGTGGAACTCGTGCAGCTGACCAACGCCGCCCAACGTCGCGCGCCCGGCACCTACTTCTTCGCCGCAGGCTGCGAACACCTATGAATATTAATCAAAGGAAGTGAGTCAATCTTGAATCTTGAATCCAGAATCCTGACTACCCACTAACCACTGTCCACTAGCCACTGTCCACTTTTCGAGCAATTCGCCGTTAAAACTTAAACTTGGAACTTTGAACCTGGAACCTGGAACCAATCACTAGCCACTGTCCACTAGTCACTGACCACTTTTCGAGTAATTCGCCGTTAAACCTTAAACTTGGAACTTTGAACCTTGAACCTGGAACCAATCACTATCCACTGTCCACTAGTCACTGACCACTTTTCGAGCAATCCCTTGCCTAGTTTCACTCCCACGTCCTTGGAGTTCTCAATGATGCTGTAAAGCTTTTCCAGTTTGGTCATATTAATAAGTGTTTTATTATTTCGTATTCCTCTTTTGTCAACTCACTTACTGCCAAACGTGGCTGATGAACGAGTGCTATTTGATTTAATTGCCTTTCCTCCTTTATCATTTGGAGGGGAATGGGGCGTGTCAACGTGAAAAACTAACTGTCCTACTGCCGACCACAGAATTCTAGTAGTGCCACAATGCAACTGACACACAATCACTCTATTCTGTTGCTTTTCTGCCGAAATCACAGAAAACAGGGAGCGGTCCTCATCGGACCGCTCCCAACCCTTAAAACACTTATTATGGAACTAACACATACCTATAACGCCGAAAAAGGTGTTTTTATTACAACTATGGGCAAAAATCACCGGTCGCGGTGGAGCCTTCCGGCAGGGTGCCGGCTGGCGTCCAGCTTGTCGGCGCCCCATACGGCGATGGCCAGCATCGACCGTCGGGCCTTCTGCTGGTCCTGCGCCTCTTTGGCAAATCTGGGCTTGCTGTATAGGTGCATGTGCATCAGTACCGCCAGCAGCAGCTCCTCGCACTCCGGTGTGTCGATACCTGCGGCCTTCAGTCGTTTCACCGAGAGGGTCGCGTGTGCGTGCTTGGGCTCCGAGTCGGAGCGGTGACTCAAGATTCTCCTGCCCTTGAAGTAGTAGTGCTCCGCCTTGCAGAGGTCGTGACAGATGGCCGACAATATCATGTCGTCGCGATCCATCTTCTCGGTGAAGATGTCGCAATCCACCGGATGCTTACTCAGATGCTTTTTGTACAGCTCCGACTCCCGCCGTTCCTCCGGCGAGAGATAGTCCCATTCCCTCACAATCTTATATGTTCCGAGTGAATGTTCAGCCAACCCTCCCGGGAAGTTGTGGTGCCTGTTTGCAGCCGACGGACGATAGAAGAAACCGCTCTTGTCTAGGTAGGCGATGAGCCTCTTCGTGTCCACCTTCTCCACCGATTTTAGCAAGCTGACTATTTCCTCCCGCTGATGCACGATGCGACTAATGGCCTCGGGGTAATAATCCTCCTTCTGATACCATCCTTCTATTTTCCTTCGCACCTTCCAGCCATACTCCACTGAGTCATCTAACCTTTCCACTGGTTCATGGGTAAAAACAAAATAACCGTTTATCTTCCCAATAAAATGAATGTTGTTTGGAGCATTGATGGCGTACAGTAATTGGCCATCCTCATCCAATTTATCCCACAGCATCGCTTTGTCACACTTTGGAAACAGTTGCTTGATTTCATCCGAAGGGTGTACTATACGCCCGTCTTCATTCAGATGACTCCATTTTTTATAACAAATGTAAATACCCGTTTTGTCGTTATCAATCAATATGGTTTTACGGGGACGAATACGGAATTCCTTATAAATTGCATTTTTGTCGGCAGTGTTGTAGAGGAAGAATAATGGCGTTGGTGTTCCCAGTCTTTCAATATAGAAATCATCCAATTCCTTATCCATCTTCGCACAATACTCCTCGTCTTCAAACTTACGAGCCATATCGGTAAGGAAATTAATTATTTCCAATGCATCTTTTGTGTCTTTATCCATATATGATCTCTTTTGTCTGGAACGAATATTGTTTTTGTCCTTCCTGTGTTTATTACTTTAAACTGTTTAACAATTTTATCTCATTCTCGAAAGTGGGGCTGTCGATGGGTTCGCCCGGGTCACTCGAACGTTGATTCTTGGTGCGTTTGAGGTGTGCCAACTTATCTCTGTAGGCACCGCTGATGACTTTGAATCCTATCATGCGGAATCCATCTGGAATAAATGGCGCACCGGCATTTGTAGAAGAAGCAGTAGTATTGAAGTCAGTCACCTCGTGGAATTTCACATATTGAATGCTGTTGTAGTTCACACTGTATCCTACCAGCAGGCTCGACGGCTCCGCAATAAGAATGTTTTTCGGCTGTCCGGCATCAAGCCTCCAAGTCTTCTTTATTTCCAAATGATTCATGTTGGTTCCACGTCTAAAATCAGCATACTTCATGCTGTTCACCCTGCCAGACTCGTAGCAGAACAGAATTACAGGATTTGTGTAACTTTTTGGAACAGGAACATGGATGCAATACTGCGGGTCGTCAACTTTCTCGCGAGTACGCTTCCAACAGCCGTCCGCGCGCCAATTGACCCACTCCAGGACTTCGTCGAGCGCTGGCGGTGGCGGCAGCGGAATGTCCACTTGCTTACGTTCGTTGGTGATCTTGCGAATCACAGCCTCCAGGTCCTCTCTTGTCAACGAAGACATTGGTACATTGTTACCTTCTATCTCCAGTTGATTTTGGATGGTAACAGTCATCGTGTCGGTGATGAAGAAACTGATTTCGTCGTCCTTGAGCTGTTTCAAGCGGCATCCCTGACGTATCCACAACTGGGTTTCGTTGAACCATACAGGGCGACGGGCTTTCTTTACGCTGATCTTGCAGTATTCGGCACCTTCAATCTCTTTGAACTCAAATTCTATCAACGAGTTGGCTACACTGGTGCATTTCCAGTTCACCACATTTCTTATCTTATTCTGGTAACCGTCGTGGGATTGAGCATATTGACCGGCAAAACGGTCTTCCCCGTCGTTCAAGTGTTCGTAGTCGTCCCTAAACCCAACCACACGCTTAGTCTTGTCGTGCACCCCGATATACAGTTCACCGCCTTCAGTGTTCATAAAAGCACACAACTCCCTGACGATGGTGTCGAGTTGAGAATCGATATCTGGGGCATTGGTTTTGGGGTTAAACACGATACTCGTCTTGAACTCCAATTGCGTCCCCTCGTCGCCAATTTCCAGCACAGGCGCATTCTGCCATTGTTGCGGCACCTGCTGCTCTGTGGCTGTCGCGATTGGTTGTTCCGCAACCTCTTTCACATCTTTCTTCTCGTCGGGCTCCTCAAAAACAAGGAACCCCTTATCATTGAACTTCTTCACCCTCAGGATGCAGTCGCCGCCTTTCTGGTATTTCTCGCTCTCGTCCCGATAGAGGCGGTGACGGGCGAAGTCGTCCTCCACCACATAGTAGTGGGCATCCGTATTGGGGTCGTCGCGG
>ODAI013082650.1_pt1 | contig 12333 bp, 10 predicted proteins | sample 1539321 | NCBI WGS metagenome assembly ODAI01 (sample SAMN02144231, study PRJEB22623) | gut metagenome | biome: sheep rumen | host: Ovis aries | place: New Zealand
GAATCAGTAGGATATGTTATAAGAAGTACGATATTGACAATAATAAGAACTGTAATATGCTTTGTACCATTAGGCTTTTTATTAGCACAAATTGGAGGATTATATTGGTTTTGGTTAGTCTATCCTATAACTGAAACAATAACAACAATTTTTGGATATATATTCTATATTCATTTCTTAAAAAAACATAAAGATTTAGAACCAAAAATTGAAGAAGAACCAAATGAAAAAATAGCTGCCTAGACAGCTATTTTTTATAATATATTCCTTGATATAAATTATCTTTTCTTAATTTTTTATCTATTTCATTCATAACAACCATTTTTTTAATTGTCCATTTAGGCTCAATTAAATCATTTATATCTCCATCTGCAGCAAGCCTATGGATAATAATATCAGGTCTTAAAATTGATATTTGCTTACAAACTATATCAACATATTCATCTAGTGTTAATATTTTAAATGGCTTAATTTTAAAATCATCATACATTATCGTATTCTTTAAAATAAGAAGCGAATGGATTTTAATTCCTTGTACATCTAATTTATTTACATAATTGATTGTTTCAAGCATATCATCTATTGTTTCATTTGGTAGGCCATTAATAATATGTAACACAACTTCAATATCATATTGCCTTAATAATCTAATTGCATCCTCAAGCTCTTTGTTTCTCATCTTTCTATTTATTAGTTTAGATGTGATCTCATTTGATGTTTGAAGACCAAGCTCAACCTGAACATGAGTTTTTTTATTTAATTCACCTAAGTATTTAGCTATATCAGAATCAATACAATCTCCTCTTGTAGCAATTGAAATACCTATTGTCTTTTCAGGATAGAAGGTAAGTGATTCTTCATATATTTTCTTTAAATAGTCAATTGGAGCATATGTATTAGAACCGGCTTGGAAATATGGCATATATAATAAATCATCCCATTTATTTTCCATAATAGCTTTTATATCATTAAATTGTTCACGAAGTGATTTATTTTTATTTCCAGCAAAATCACCAGATAATAGTCTACTACAATATGTACAACCACCATACCCTTTTTTTCCGTCTCTATTAGGGCAAGTAAAATTTGCGTTTAGAGCTATTTTTGCCACTTTATGTCCATATTTAGCTTTATAATATTCATTAAGCGAATTATAAGGCTTCGCTTTAGTAAAATAATTCATAATAAGACCTCTAATCAATATATTTTTATTATAGTTTAGTTTGATTTAAAAATAAAGAAAACAACACAAAAATAAAAATAAATTTTGGATGAATTTATACTATAAAATTGACTTGTTTTATTATATAATAAAACTAGTCGAATTTAAGGAGTAAGCTATGCAAAAATTTACTGATTTGTTATTTCATCCATCTCACATAGTTTTTTATTATAAAGATAAAATTGTTAAGGTCCTTTTATGGGTGCTAGCATTTTTTTCTGTTGTAGTAGGCTTATTTTCCTTATATACATATACATCTAAAGGCTATGATTATAATTATGTAACATCAATTGCTACATCACTACAAACAAAGGATAATACTATTTCAACCGAATTTAAGGATAAGAAGCTAAGTGGTGAAGCAATTAAAATTATAGGTTCTAATTTAAGAATTTATATTTTAAAATATGATTTTGCAAATAATGATTTTGGTTTAGTTATGAATTTTAAAGAAGAAGAGGTTGATGTTTATTATCAAACAGCATTTAAGAAAACTATAAAATATTCTTCTTTAGATATAGATAATTTTACATTCGAAAATGTTAGAAATAACAATAGAACAGATGTATTAGAATTTGAATCATTAATTATTGTAGCACTCGATTCAATTGATAATGTTGTTAAAACATTCTCATTATTAAATGATGTATTAGATTTATTAATAATGTTTGCAGCAATTGTTGTGTTTAGTATTATATTATCATTATTTATAAACCCACCAATTGATTTCAAATCTAGATTTAAAATTTGTATTTATGATTCATTAATATATTTTGTTTTAATGGCATTTACATTAATGATTGGTATAACTTGGATACAGTATATTGCGATGGGTATGCCACTAATATTTACTATGATATCATTCAGAAGTATTGTAAGAATTAAGTAGGAGTTGATTTAATTGACAATTATAGAAAAGCTAAAGGCCTCTAATCTATTAATTGATAACGATGTTAGGGTTGATGAGGCAGTCTTCAGAAAAAGAACAAAAAAATTAAATATTTCATTTGTCTTAAAAAAAGCAGTTCCTATTAATTCATATAAGGAACTAAATAAAATAGTAGATGATACAATTAAAGAATTAAATGAGGATTTTATTTATGAATTTTCATTTGGTTATGAGGATGAATCTTTAACTAGTGAAGAAATAAAAGAATATTTATCTGAAATATTAAGTGAGCTTGTAAAAGAATCTGCAAGCTTCAGATCATTATCAGTTGAGGATTGTGAAATCCTAGATAATAAAATTATATTTAGTGTAGCATATGATGCAAAAGGTATTGATGAATTGTTAAATCCAATTGTTAAATCATTTGCTGAATATGGATTAAATATTGTTTGTGAGCTAAAGCATGATAACGAAAAGAGTTTAGAAGAGACTATTAATGAACTTGATAATCAAATGATGAAGGAGCTTGAGCGTCAGCAGCAAGAAGCACACCAGGCTCAAAAATTTAACGAAACAATGAAGGAAGCAAAAAATAATTATAAAAGATTTATGCCTGAAACTGTTTCAGCTATAAAAACTATTCCTTCAACATATGATGGACTTCAAAGATATATTAATGAAAATGGCTCTGATACATTCATGCTAGAAGGCTATATTTTTGATGTTGAATCAAAAACTACTAAGTCTAAGAGCGAAAGATGGTCAATTAAAATGACTGATGAAACTGACTCAATTATGGTTTGTAAGTGGTTGAGATCAGATGTTGAGAAGCAAGCATATGCTTCAGATATAAAGCCTGGAATGGATGTTAAGGTTGTAGGAAAGGCTGTATATGATACATATGCAGGTGATGTAATTATTGAAGCATCACAAATTCAATTAATTGGACCACATAAAAATCCAGTTGTCTTAGATGAGGCAGAAGAAAAAAGAGTTGAATTGAATTGTCATACAAAGATGACTACACTTGATGGCTTAACTGATGCAATGGATTATATTAAGCAAGCATCTCAATGGGGCTGGAATGCGATGGCATTCACTGATACATCAGGTATTTATGAGGTGGCTGATATTGACCATGAAATATATAAATATCCAGATTTTAAGCCTATTTATGGTGTAGAATTACCATTTATTGATGATTCTAAATATTATATTACTTTTGATAGAAGAGATATTCCTTTAAAGTCAGCAACATATGTTGTATATGATATTGAAACTACAGGTTTTTCACAGGAATATGATGAAATAATTGAAATTGCAGCATTTAAGGTTTATCAAGGTGGAATCATTGAAACATATGAAACATTTGTTAATCCTAAACGCCACATTTCAGATAAGATTACTGAACTAACTCATATCACTGATGAGATGGTAAGTGATGCAAGAACTATAGATGAGGTATTACCTGATTTCTTGAAATTTATTGAAGGCAGTATTTTAGTTGCCCACAATGCTAAATTCGACGTTGGTATGATTTATGCTAAGCTAAAAAAGCATAATATTCCATTTGAACCATACCCAGTAATCGATACCCTAAACCTATTTAGAGTATTAGCTGGTTATAATGGTGATGTTAAGAAATTTAACTTAAAGGTATTAGCTAAATATTATAAGGTTAAGCAAGAACAGCACCATAGAGCAATTGATGATACAAGAGTTACAGCTTTATGTTTTATAACTATGCTAAATGATTTATACAATAAAGATGTATTAAATTATAATGACATCAATTCATTAATAACTGAAGAACATTATAAATATGTAATACCTTCTCGTATTAATTTATTAGCAATGAATCATGCAGGTTATAAAAATTTATTAAAGATTGTATCTGATTCATTAACTAATCATTTATGTGATGATGCAAGATTATTAAAATCAGTATTAGAGCAATATCGTGAAGGTATTTTAGTTGGTTCTGATGATTATAATGGTGATGTGTTTGAAAATGCATTAAATAGAAGTGAAGAAGAAACGATAGAATGTATGAAGCTATGTGATTATATTGAGGTATTACCTCCATCAGGCTATATGCATTTATATAGATCACTTCCTGAAGGTGAAATTACTATTCAGGAGGTAATTAAAAAGATTATTAGATTAGCTAAATCATTAGGCAAAACTGTAGTTGCAACATCAGGTTGTCACTATTTAAGACCTAATCAAAAGCATTATCGTGATATTCTAATCCAAAGCCCACAGGTTGGTGGTGGCCGTCATAGATTAGCTGAATATCCAGAAAGCCCTAAGGCTCATTTAAGAACAACAGCTGAAATGCTAAAGGAATTTGATTTTATTGATCATGATTTAGCATATGAAATTGTTGTTACAAATACTAATTTAATTGCTAATCAAATTGAAAAATATTCAGCATTCCATAAGGAAATGTTCGCACCTAAGGATGATGAATTTAAGGATTCATTCCTACATGTTGAATCAATTGATGCTGAGGTTACTAGAATAATTAATGAAAATGTTAAAAAGAATTATGGCGACAATCCATCTAGAATAGTATTAGATAGATTAGATAGAGAATTAACAGGTATTAGAAAGAGTGGATATGCATCAGTTTATTATATGTCATATCTAATGGTTCAAAAATCATTATCTGATGGATATCTAGTAGGTTCACGTGGTTCAGTTGGCTCATCTTTAGTTGCTACAATGATGGATATAACTGAGGTTAACCCATTAAAGCCTCACTATAAATGTAAAAACTGTAAATGGCATTCATTTAAAATGAGTGATGAAGAAATTGAAAAATATGGTATTAGAGAGGATGAAAAGCCATTCCAATCTATATTAAGATCAGTTGATTCAGGCTATGACCTACCTTCTAATAATTGTCCTATTTGTGGTAAGCCTTTAGCTAAAGATGGTCATGATATACCATTTGAAACATTCTTAGGATTCGATGCTGATAAGACACCAGATATTGACCTAAACTTCAGTGGAGATTATCAGCCAGTTGCTCATGAATATATTAGACAAGTATTTGGTAATGAAAATGCATTTAGAGCCGGTACAGTAAGTACAATTGCTGATAAAAATGCTATTGGTTATGTTAAAGCATATCTTGAAAATACAAAACAAACATTAAGAAAAATTGAGATTAACAGAATTAGTCAATATTTAGTTGGTATTAAAAGATCAACAGGACAGCATCCTGGTGGAGTTGTAGTAGTACCACATTATGTAGATATTTATGACGTTACACCAGTTCAATATCCTGCCAATGATAATACAGTTCCAATGAGAACTACACATTATGATTATCATAAATTTGAAAATAATCTATTAAAGCTTGACGTACTAGGTCATGATGATCCTACTATGATTAGATATTTAATGGATTATGTTAATGCACATCAAAGTGAATTTCCATTCACAAGTGCTAGAGATATTCCAATTGATGATCCAACATTATATAAATTATTCTCTGAAACAGCAGTAATTGGATTAACACCTGAAGCATTAGGTACAAAGGTTGCATCATTTGGTGTGCCTGAATTTGGTACTAAATTCGTTCAAGGAATGCTAATGGAGACAACTCCAAATACATTCGCACAGCTAGTTAAAATATCTGGTCTATCACATGGTACAAACGTATGGGCAACAAACTCACAGGAGCTTGTTAATGGTAGAACTCAATTCGGTAAAATCGAATTTAAAGATACAATCGGTTGTCGTGATGATATCATGATTGATTTAATTAGAATGGGTCTTGATCCATCTAAATCATTTAAAATCATGGAATTTGTAAGAAAAAATAAGAAGAAAGGCGCACCTGATCAATGGGTTGAATACCAAGCCTACATGAGAGAAAACAATGTACCTGAATGGTATATTTGGTCTTGTGATAAGATTGAATACATGTTCCCTAAGGCTCATGCTACAGCATATGTATTAATGGCCTTAAGAATTGCTTGGTTTAAGGTATATTACCCACAATTATTCTATAGTGCATGGTTATCTAAGCGTGCTAAGGGTCACGATGTTCAAGCCTATGTTGGTGGACCAATGGCTATTAAGGCTAGAATTGAAGAAATAAAGAATTCTGATAACACAACAGCCAAGGATGATGATTTAGTAACTGCCCTTCAAATTGCTCTTGAAATGACATTAAGAGGTATTAAGTTCTTACCTGTTGATATTAAAAAGAGTGATGCCATCGATTTCAAAATTGAGGACGGTAATTTAAGAATTCCATTTGTCGCAGTAGATGGTCTTGGTGAATCAGTAGCTAATGATATCGTTCTAAAGAGAAATGAAAGAGAATTCACTTCAAAGGCTGATGTAAAGAGAAGAACTAGATTAAATACATCATTATGTAATGAATTTGAAATAATGCACGCATTCGGCAATTTACCTGATGAGGATAAGGAAGCTACTGAGGGTATATTTGCATTTATGGAATAATAACATTATTTTGTGATATTGTGTGATTTTATTCACAATAGAATATTTAATGGTATAATTACAAATGTATTGAAATAAGGAGATGATTATTTTGAGACCTACACCACTTTTTTCAAACATTCAAACTGGTGCAGCTACATATGATGTGGCTGATAAAGCAACATATAAAGGAATAGCAATTAAAACTTCAATTTTATTCCTATTGACAGTTGCTTCAGCTGTTCTTACAGCAATTTTCTTACCAATATTAATACAGGAAAATACAATAGTAATATTTATTGTTATGGCAGTAAGTGCTGCAGTATTAGCTTTTGTTTCTGCCTTAGTTGGAAGATTGAGCACAAGCCTTGCTAAGGTCTTTAGCTTTATATATTCTATATCTATAGGATTCTTGTTAGGTGTTTTAACCGCAATCCTAGAAACAGCAGTACCTGGTATTGCCTTTGCAGCAGTATTTGGAACATTAGTTATATTTGCAGTAATGTTATTATTATTCTTCACAGGTGTTATTAGACCTGGTAGAGCATTATTTGCTATAATGCTTGGAGTATTAATAGGAGCTGGTTCATTAGGCTTATTAACACTTATTCTTGCTATGTTTAATAAAATTGATGTACAACAATATCTATTCTTATTATTAGCTATCGAAGGATTATATTTAATATATGCAGTTATAATGCTAACATTTAATTTCCTAGAGGCTGAAGCAGTAGTAAGAGGCGGCGCAGTAAAGGCTGCTGAATGGAGTGTTGCTTTAGGCTTAATGTCAACATTAGCTTATATCTATGTTGAATTATTAAGAATATTATTGATAATAGCCCAGCTATTTGGACATAGTAATTAGTAGAAATAAGACCTTACTTAAGTAAGGCTTTTTCTTTGTAATAAAAAAACCCTGATTAACAGGGCTTCATTTATAAAAATTATTTTAATTCTATATATGCAAAATCATCACTTAAATCGTATTCAAAATCTTTTTGTAATTTATCACAAACATGAACTAATTTACCATTTTCAGTATATCCATTCCAAGTCGCAATAACTATCTTCTTTAGTGATAATTCCTTTAAAAAGTCTAATAAATCAATTTTTGAATCTTTGTTATATAATATAGCTTTTTTATCAATTAAAACTTGATCAGGTCTATATGTATCTAAAAAGCCATTTAGGAAATCGAAAACATAATCAGCATCCCTACCATCTGGTAATTCCTTTCCTAATATGAAATCCAAGTCCAAAATAGGGATACCTACTTGTTTAGAATAGTTCTGTAGATATTTACTCTTTCCTGAACCTGGCCTTCCAATAATTAAAAGTAGTCTATACTTTTTTTTCTTTAATGCTTCTAACAATTGCATATTAACAGCCTCCTATAAAATTTTTATGAATTGTTGCTTATACTTTTATTATAGACTCTAAAACGTTTTAAGTAAATATGAAAAACTTTTCATTTTTGTTTTTCTATTTTCGTCATATATTAAAAAATGTGCTATAATATTTATAGCGATTACGAAAGGAGAAACTGAAATTGTAATTTCAGTAATTATTAAAATGTTATTTGATGAAATTCAAAAGGCAAATATGGATGCCTTAAGAAACCATGATAAGGTTGCAAGAAGCATTCTTTCAATTGTATATGGTAAATTTAAAAATGAAAGTATAAATAAAGGATTAGGTGCTAAATCACTTCCTGATGGTGATTGTCTAAATATTATTAAGAAGACTATCAAAGAGCTTGAAGAAGAAAAGGAAGGCTATGTAAAGCTTGGTAGAGCTGAATCAGCAGCTGAAATTGATACACAAAAGGCTGTTATTGAAAAATATTTACCTCAAATGATGTCTGAGGCTGAAATTAGAGCTGAAATTGAAAAGCTTGAAGATAAAAAGATTCCTAATGTTATGAAGCATTTTAAAACTAAATTCAATGGACTATGTGACATGGGCTTAGTTTCTAAAATCGCAAAGGAATATAACTAATCATGAAATATTGTTATGAATGTGGCGAAAAATTAATTGAAAAGGAATTAGAACATGAAGGCATTGTTCCATTTTGTCCAAAATGTAATAAATTTGTTTTCCCAATTTTTTCTGCCGCAGTATCGATGATTGTTGTTGATAAAAATCAAACTAAAACATTAATCATTAAACAATATGGTAGATCATTTTATAATCTAGTGGCAGGCTATATAAATAAAGGTGAATCTGCAGAAGAGGCAGTATATAGAGAATTAGATGAGGAGGTCGGATTGAAGCCTATTTCAATTAGACCACTTAGAACATCATATTTCGCTAAAAGTAATACATTAATGTATAATTATTTGGCTATCTGTGATAATTTAGATGTTAAATCTAATTACGAGGTAGATGAATATAAATGGTTTAATATAGAGGATGCCATAGATGGATTAAATGGTGCATCACTTGCTTTATCATTCTTTAAAGCCTATTTAGAGGATAAGAAAAATAATATAATATAAAAATGAACTATTCTTTAGAATTAAAAAAAGAATAGTTTCTTTTTTTTAATATGAATTTATGATAAAATAAGAATTGGTGATAAAAAGTGAGCTTATATACAAAAAATGACCCACAGGTATATAAATTAGATACATTAAAGAAATTTAATGATGAAGAAAGAAAATTATTATCAGAATATTTAAAAATAGAAAAATTCTATAGATATGCATTAAAGGAAATGAATGCGATAATAGAGAATCTAGATGATTATTGTGAAAATACATTTTCTCATAATCCTATTCATCATATAGAATCAAGAATTAAAAGTCCTGAAAATATTATAGAAAAGATTCATAGAAGAGGATATCAAGTAAATATGGATACCTTAAAGAATTCCATTTATGATATTTCTGGTATGAGAGTAATTTGTAATTATATTAATGATATTTATCAAATCATTGGCTTATTATCTAAACAAAAGGATATTAAGGTAAGATTAACAAAGGATTATATTATTTCTCCTAAACCTACAGGATATAGAAGTGTTCATATTGTATTTGATGTTATTGTATATTTTGGTTCTGAACCAATTACAGTACCTGTTGAGATTCAATTTAGAACTATAGCAATGGATATGTGGGCATCACTTGAGCATGAATTAAGATATAAATCAAATACTGAATTTACTGAAGCTGATAAGAAAAATTTAAAACAATATTCAGATGATTTATATCAAGTTGATTTAAATATGCAAAAGATATATATAAGTAAGACAATAGGAGATAGAGACGATGATTAATTATGAGGAATTAGTCGAAAAATATAAAAGATTAGGAATAACTGATCTTCCTACTAAAGAAATGATTAAAACTGATGAACAAATCGCAGGTATTAGAGAAGCAGGAAGAATTAATACATTAGTATTAGATGAGGTAGCTAAGCATATAAGAGCTGGTATGACTACTGAAGATATTAATGATATAGTTCATAAAAAAACACTAGAATTAGGTGGAATTCCAGCACCATTAAATTATGAAGGCTTTCCTAAAAGTGTATGTACATCTGTAAATGATGCTGTATGTCATGGTATACCAGATAAAAATCAGGTATTAAAAAATGGTGACATCATCAATGTAGATTGTACAACAATTTATAATGGATATTATGGAGACGCTTCAAGAATGTTTATGATTGGGGCAGTTGACGCAAGAGCTAAAAAGCTTGTTGAGGTAACTAAGGAATCACTTGATTTATGTTTAAAAGAAATTAAACCATATTCTAGATTAAGAGATATTGGTTATATAATTGAAAAATATTGTAAAAAATATGGATTTAGCGTAGTTCATGAAATTGGTGGTCATGGTGTTGGAGTTGATTTTCATGAGGACCCATTCGTATATCATTTTGGTAAAAAAGGTACAGGAATGGTATTATTCCCAGGTATGACATTTACAATTGAACCAATGGTTAATGAAGGCACAAGAAGAGTATTCTTAGATGCATCAAATGATTGGACAATTTATACAGATGATGGTGGAAGAAGTGCTCAGTGGGAATATACATTATTAATGACTGAAGAAGGACTAGAAATCTTATCACACTAAAAATCAAAATGAAAGTAATTAGAAATGATTATTTTCATTTTTTTTATTTTTATGATAAAATTATTTTAACAACATACATTTTAAAATTGAATGGAAGTGAATTTTATGACATTACATGAATTATTGTTAGAAAAAATACAATTTGATGAATATGTAGATTGCCTAACTGATGAGGTTGATTTTTCTATTAGATATAATTATATTTTAGATGCAATAGAAGAAATAAATGATACAGGCAGTCTAGGTAATAGAATTGAGGTTAGATATAATCCAGGTGAAAAATCTAATTCAGCCCTATTCATTTTTTTAGAAAGAATAGAGCACGCTAGAGATATTTATTCGGAATTAAAAAAATATGGATTAGATGATTCAAATGAAATGGCAAAGGAATTATATGATTACGCTAATATATTAATTTATAATAAAAAATATAAATATGTATATGAATTATTAGAACAAGCATCTAAATTAAATCATATAGAAAGCCAAATATTATTAGGTCAAATTTTAGCATATGGATTATATGATACAAAACAATCAATTACTGAAGCACTTAATTATTTAACCCTAGCTGCAGATAATGATTCAGCTACAGCTGCCTATGAAATAGTTAAATTATATGATTATGATAATGATTATGTAGATACTGAAATGGCTATTAATTATTGTACAAAAGCTTCAAAGCTAGGTAGTGAAAAAGCAAGAACTAGATTGGGCTCAAGCTTCGATTATGTATCAAAGAAAAAGAAAATAGAAGCCAAAATAGCATCAGGAGATCCTAAGGGATTGATTGAAATGGTTGAATATTTATATAAAAATGATGATCAAGCATACAATAAATATTTAGAGGAAGGCTTAGATAATAACAATGTTTATTGTATGTTGTTTAAAGCTAAATTATTATATCAACAGAAAGAAAAAGAAGAAGCTAATCAATTATTAGAGGAATGTGTTAGAAATGAATTTTATGAAGCATATAAATTTTATGCTGATATAAATACAGATACTAATTTCTATAATTTTGAATCTAATAAAGGACAAATTCCTGCAGAATGTCATATTAAGCAATATGATTTATATAGAGATGCATATCTACATGGAATAGAAGAATGTAAAATATATGTAGCTAAAGCATATTATTATGGATATCCAATTTATGTAGATAAACCAAAGGCATTCTTATTATTTAAAGAATTAGCTAATAATAAAAATTATGAAGCAATGTATTATTTAGCTTTAATGTATGAAAATGCAGATACAGTTGAAATGGATATGAATTATGCTGTAAAGCTTTTAACAGAATCAGCTAATAATGGAAATATTTTGGCAATGGAAGAACTAATTAAAATATACACAATTGAAGAAGAATACATTAATCCTGATTTAGTAAAGCACTATAAAGAATTAAAGATAATATAATATATTTAATGGGCCAAAAATCTTATTTTTTGGTCCATTTTATTTTATTAATAAAAAAGATAAAATTATTGTTGACATAAAAAAATATTTTGGTATAATTAGTAATGCAGTCGCTGATTGCGACTTTAATCTTATACATGGACCCTTAGCTCAGTTGGTAGAGCAACTGACTCTTAATCAGTGGGTCTGGAGTTCGAGTCTCCAAGGGTCCACCAGTTTGATTGAATAGAGGTTTTAAACCTCTTTTTTTTTATTGAAAA
>ODAI014126628.1_pt1 | contig 12333 bp, 13 predicted proteins | sample 1539321 | NCBI WGS metagenome assembly ODAI01 (sample SAMN02144231, study PRJEB22623) | gut metagenome | biome: sheep rumen | host: Ovis aries | place: New Zealand
TCATGTTCAACTATAGCGTTCTCTGCTTTGTACAAGCCATATGTGTTGCAAATGTTCTCACTCAGATATCCGCCGTAGAGATTATCCCTTATCTTCTGCAGGTAATCTTCACTATACTCACCTAAATCATAATATCTAAACAACCCGAGATTTCCTTCACAGGGTTCAAAATTCTCGTCACTGGTTCCACTAGCCCACCTTACCTGAAGGCCGCTGGCATTATAGCCTGCATTATTAAATACTTCCACTGCTGTGAGCGCGTACTGATAAAGTGTCGATGTATCCATGTCCGCACTGTTTTCCTGTGCATTGTTTACCGCGGTAGCTGTTTCAGCCTGTGACTGAACAGGCATATCATTCTTTACAGAATCTTCAGCCTGAGCAGGCTCAGAGTTGTCCTCAGCCTTTGAAACGTTATTATCTTCGGTTGCCGATGAAGATTCAACAGAGATCTCTTCCTTGACATTTGCATCACCTGCCGGAGCTGCCTGCTTTTCATTTGATGCCTCTGCAGGGGTGATGTTCACAGCACCTGTTTTTTCATCTATCGAGTATGTTCCGCTGCATCCTGTGAATGCTGCCATTGAAACTGCTGCTATTGCGGCTGCGATGATAATTTTTGTTTTCATTGTAATTTCCTCCGTTTTTTATATTTTTCATTTTACCCGGGTCAATGTTTTTGCCTTACATAATATTAGACGGAAGAACTCACTTAATAGTTACACTTTATTGAAAAAAATTTTTTTCAATAAAAACAGCCGTTAAAAAAACTGACAGGGGGGAAGATTTCCACCTTGTCAGTCTGTAGCTATAATATCATTCTTTATGGATAAGCTCCATTTCGGTGCATTTCCATTCTTCGCCGTGAAAGCTGTAATAACCGTCTTCAGTGCCGACTATTTTGAACCCTGCCGCGAGATAGCAGTGCAGTGCTGCGGGATTATTCGCAAACACTCCGAGAGTTATCTTTTCAGCGCCGAGAAAATCAAAGGCGTAATTTTCTGCCATAGCGAGCATACTTTTGCCGAGCCCTTGTCCGCGCCTTTCGCTGTCCACTATGACGAACCCGAAACGCACTGTTTTTCTTTCCACATCGGTAAAGCGCATTATCATGTGTCCGCAGACACCCTTATCATCGTATGCCGTAAATTCCAGATGGCGGTCATTGTCCCTGTATTCGGAGTAGTAGCTGTTAAGTGCGTCTGCTGTCAGCGGGAAATCACCGAACCTGTCCGATGACCACAGCCTGAATGACCTTTCATCCTTTATCCAGCTGACTATCTTTTCAGCATCACAGGACTTGTACGGTCTGAGATGCATCAGAGATCCTCCAGCAGTACCACTGCTGTAGCCGATATACCCAGTCCCTCACCTGTGAAACCGAGTTTCTCCTCAGTAGTTGCTTTTATGGATATCTGGTCGATATCACAGCCGATAGTCATGGCGATATTGTTGCGCATATCCATTATGTAAGGAGCAAGCTTGGGGTTCTGACAGCATATAGTCATATCGGCATTAGAGAAAACATAGTTGCTGTCATCTACAAATCCGATGACCTTGTCCAGCAGTTTCATACTGTCGGCGCCTTTGTATTCAGGGTCGGTATCGGGAAAATGCTGACCGATATCACCAAGTGCCAGTGCACCGAGAATGGCATCCATAAGTGCGTGCACGAGAACATCAGCATCCGAATGACCGTCAAGACCGTACTTATAGGGTATCTCTACTCCGCCCAGTATCAGCTTTCTGCCTTCGGTTAGCCTGTGTACATCATATCCGTGACCGATACGCATATCTTATACCTCCTTGTAGTTACCGAGAAATTTAAAATAGCTTAGCTCCTGTGAAAGTTCGCTGAGCAGTGTGGTAACTTCCTTCTTGCCGATATCGCCTTTGAAATCAAGGTAGAACATAACATCAAAATCCGTGTTGGCTATGGGCATACTTTCTATCATGGTCATATTCAGTCCTGCCACCGAGAATTTTGTCAGCAGCCTGTAAAGGGATGATGACTGGTGGGGGAGTGCAAGGCACACGGATATAGTATCCGCATTATCCGCCTTGAAGGTTTCGTGAGAGATGAGTATGAACTTTGTATAATTCTCGGCAGCGTTCTGAACGCTGTGTCTAAGTATCTCAAGTCCCAGTTCCTCGGCGCATTTTTCAGAGCATATAGCGGCACAGGGCTCCTGACTGTCCTTAACGTAGCAGGCTGCCAGTGAGGTATTGGAGAAGCTGTGGGATTTATATCCGCCCCTGTTTATCAGGTCTGAGCACTGTCTGAGTGCCTGTTCATGTGAATAGATATCGCGGATATCTTCAAGCTTAACGCCCTTTCTTGCGGCAAGGCAGTGGGATATTTTCAGCTTGGTCTGTGCGCATATCTTGAAATCGTACTGACGCATGAGTTCGTAGGTCTGTACAACAGACCCTGCAGTAGAATTGATTATAGGCAGTATGCCGAATTCAGCCGCACCTGCGGATACAGCCTTAAATATCTCCTCGAAGCTGTCAAAGAACATGGTATCGGCATCCTCAAAAAGCTCGCCGCAGGCAATATGATTATAGGAACCGTATGTGCCCGGCACAGCTACCCTGTGCCTGCCCGAGAGATCAAGCTTTTTAAAGGGGATAAACCCTGCGTTATCGAACATTCTGCGGTATTGCAGACATTTTGATATATCCATCATGGTCTGGAAGTATACCCTTGTGGCACCCTGGAGTCCTTCGGGGGCACTGTCAGTCACACGTGCTATGACTTCCTTTTCCCTGTCTTTCTGAAAAACAGGCAGACCCTTCTCTATCTTGTAGGCTGCTACCTGCCCGCAAAGCTCCATGCGCTTATTGAAAAGCTCCTGAAGCTGTTTGTCTACATCATTTATTTCCGCCCTGATATCATTAAGATCCATATTTTACCACCTGTAATCTGTATTTGGATTTATTTTACCACATTTTGAATAATTTTTCAATAGATATTTTATTAAGTTCTCAGCTGTTTACATTGGCGGAGGCTTATGCTATAATGCTATAGAAATAACATAAATATAAAGAACATAAGAAACAAAAAACGATAAATATCATGTTAAATTGCCTATACAGAGGTCATACTGTCTTCCGATATAAATAACATTATATTTGTAAAGGAGAAAAACAAATGAAAAAAGACATCAGAAAAATCACATCCGCAGCTATTGCTGTTGCGGCTGCGGTCGTCACAGGCACAGTCTGTGCATTTGCAGCAGGCAACGGTGACGTTAACGGTGACGGAAAGGTGACCAGCACCGATGTTGTAAGCATAGGTGCTCATGTAAAGGGTAAACGCGTCCTTTCGGAAAATGCTGCCGCTGCAGCAGACGTTAACGGTGACGGAAGTATCACCGCAACAGACATAACCAAGCTGGCGGCACATATAAAGGGAAAACGCTCACTTAGCGGTTATGTGCCGCCCGAGCCGCAGCCTGAACCTCAGCCTGAACCCGAGCCCGAGCCGAAGGGCCCTGTTATCACGGTGAAAAACGGTGTTACCTATGTTGACGGCATACTCATAGTGAACAAGAGCTATGCACTGCCAAGAAATTACGGGAACGGTCTTACATCTGTAACACAGAAAGCATTCAATGCCATGCAGGCAGGTGCCAAGAATGACGGCATAACTCTGTGGATATGCTCGGGCTTCCGGAGCTACAATACACAGTACGATCTTTACTGGAGCTATGTGAACCGCGACGGTCAGAAGGCTGCTGATACATACTCCGCAAGGCCCGGTCACTCCGAGCATCAGTCGGGACTTGCCATAGATATCAACAACGCGAGCACCTCATTCAACGGTACCCGTGAAGCCAAGTGGATAGCCGCCCACTGTGCCGAGTACGGCTTCATACTGCGCTACCCGAAGGGCAAGGAGAAGAAAACGGGCTTTATGTATGAATCCTGGCACGTAAGATACGTGGGCAAGGATCTTGCAAAGAAGATCACAAAATCGGGACTTTGCCTTGAAGAATATCTTGGAATAGATTCCTATTATCACTGATAAAGACTATAGGGGCGGTACTGATACGTATATAATTACCGACAGGGGACAGCTGTGTCAGCAAACACGGCTGCCCCCTGTTTTTTTCTGGCGGATACGTTTACGGGGGATAACCTTTCTTCAGAAAAGCTATCCCCCGTTCAATGTTATAAAGTTCTGTATAAGTACCGCCTTATGCGGTAAAGTATCATCAGGTTATGCTGTCAAATGTGAGCTTGTCCCATACACCGCAGTAGGTCACGTTCATGCTTTCGAGCACTTCGCTGAACTTCGCCTGTATAGCAGGATTATCGTTGGCTGCTATGAGGCTGTCGATGTTTTCTTTTATATAGTTCATATCAGGCTCAAGGCGCTTTATTATGAAATAACCGTAAGTAGGATTTTCTACCACCTTGTCAGATATCTGACCGGGTTTGAGGGAGAAAGCTTCTTCAAGTAACTCCTTGGGGAAATCTCCTGTGTTGTCGCGCTTCATGTAGTAGCCCCTCTTGGGATCTTCCTCCATGCCGCTATCCCAGTTGTACTCTTCTACCAGCTTGGTGAAATCCTCACCGTCCTGAGCAAGCTTCAGAACTTCCTCAGCTACTGCCTTTGCCTTTTCGTTGGCAGCTGTCTTGGCATCTGCGTCGAGTGCGTTGTATGCGGAGTTCTTGGCGTTTACCTTCTGGGAAAGTGTCATATCATCAAAGGTGGCAGCAGTGCTGTCATCAAGGTCTACCTGTGAATAGAAGGGTATCATGATATGAACTTCATGTGCATACTGCTCGGGATCCTGTACCAGTTTCAGGAAATCCTCCTCGGTAGTTGCGTACTTTCCGCCATTTTTAAACAGTGTATCCATGACCTTGTTGTAGGTCTGTGCTCTTACGAACATCTTTTGCAGAACGTCATAGGTAAGGTATGATCTTTTCAGCTCCTTCTGGAATTCCTCCTCGTTGCCGTAATCTGCCTTGCACTTGTTTACGTTTCCTTCAATTACCTGCTGATCCTCTTCGTCAAGAACTATCTCGTTGTCTGCAGCAAGCTTATCGGTAACAAGTTCATTCTTGATAGCGCTTATGACGTAATCCAGGAACTTCTGATAAGTTTCGGGATTGCTTTTCAGGTCATTCTCATCTATACCGAACTGCTTGTACTGAGCCAGGTTCGTAAAATAGTAGAACCTGAATTCATCGAAGGTAACATCAATACCTGCGATATTGCACATAACATAATCTGTGGTATCTATCTTCTCGCCGTCTATGGTCAGCGAAGGCTCAGGCAGTACCTCTTCCTTTGCGGGACCAGCTGCTTCATCCTCTGCTGCGGTAGTATCGGCATCGTTTGCGGACTTCTTGTCCTTATCCTTTTTATTGCTGCATCCTGCCATAGCGCTTGTGCATATAGCCAGTGCCAGCAGAAGGGCTGTCATCTTTTTTATCATATTATCTATCCTTTCCTCACAGGGTCTGAAAACCTATTGATTCAAAATAATTATGCAATAACACATGATACATTATAAAACAATTATGTGATAGATTTGTGTTTTAATTTGAAATATTCTGTTTTCCTGAAATTTACAGCAGCGATCGTATATGGAGTATCTGTCTTTCCGAAAGCCGGCGGCACAGTTCTGATACATTATCTATCTGCACGATAAGGTCTTCGGAACCTGTTTCTGCCAGGGCGGGAAGTTTTGATATCTCAGCTGATACTGCCGTGACGTTCGAGGAATTATCTATAAAAGCGAGCACCTTACTGTGGCTTTCCCACATACTGCAAAGTTTTGCCGTATCATTTACGGTGTCCTCTCCCATGACTGCCTCTGCTCTGATCTTGCTGCAAAGCTGCTGTATGCTCTTATCGAAGCTGTTTACATATACTGCGGAGGATATCCCTGCTGCCAGTATCAGTGTGAGCAGCAGTATGCTTATCACCAGTCTTTTCATTTCGGTATCTCCTTTTTTATGATGGTATAATCCGAGGCGCTCTCAGCTGTCATTATGAAAATCTCTCCCATATCTGTACCCTGTGTCTTTATCACTCTGTCAAGCCATACCTCATCAAGCCCCAGATGATCCAGCGCTGACATTGATATCTCACCGTCGCTTATCACCATAACGGGAGGGTCATTGTTTTTCAGGTGTATGCCCATATCCTCAGCAGTGGGGGGTGAAGCTGTCTTCTTCGGACACACAGATATAGTGCCTGTAGTTTCAGCGACAGCGAACTGGACATCCTTCAGGTCGAACACCTGCTGGGCGCGAAGTGCCGCCATAAGATCATCCGTGGTGAACCTGAGCTCACGCATGACTTTCTGGTCTATCTTTCCGTCGGCTATGATAAGCTTTGCCGAACCGCTGACAGTGCGCCGTATCCTGCGGTATCTAAGGCACAGGAAGGATATTATCACATCTATGCTGACCAGAGTGAATACAGGGACTATGCCCATCATCATGGGTATGCTTATATCCTCTACTGTAAGTGTTACCACATTTGACAGCAGCATGGTTATCACCAGCTCGGACGGCTGAAGATCTCCTATCTGACGCTTGCCCATCAGCCTGACAGCCGCCATGATGACAAAATAAAGTATTAATGAACGTATAAAAACTATAAGCATTTACGATACCTTTCCTTGTGCTTTCTTATATCTTGCATTTTTATTCTGATTGTGATATAATATACTGTGTACGTATATTTATAAGTATAGCTGCTCCTGTTCATGCAGGCGGCACTATAGCCAATCCCGGAAAGAGCTGATGATACAATGACCGATTTTTCGGATAAATACAGCGTGCTGCGCGACTTCTTCGGACATACGGATTTCCGCGGGGGACAGCTTCCCCTTATAGATGCGCTCCTCAGCGGACATGATGCTGTCGGTATCATGCCTACAGGCGCAGGAAAATCCATGTGCTATCAGATACCCGCGCTGATGCTTGACGGCATAACGATTGTCATATCTCCGCTGATATCACTGATGAAGGATCAGGTCAACAGCCTTATACAATCCGGTGTAAGGGCGGCTTATCTGAATTCCTCCCTGACGATGCAGCAGTACAATACTGCTCTCGCCAATGCTTCAAGGGGAATGTACAAGCTTATCTATGTTGCCCCCGAAAGGCTGTGTACGCCTTCTTTTATGGAACTGGCAAGAAATGTCAGGATATCCCTTGTGGCTGTTGATGAGGCTCACTGCGTATCACAGTGGGGACAGGATTTCAGACCACATTATCTGAGAATATCGGAGTTTCTTTCACAGCTGCCGTACCGTCCGACTGTAGGCGCTTTCACGGCGACGGCGACGGACCAGGTAAGGGCTGATATATCAAGGCTGCTGGGACTTGACGATCCCGTATGCGTGACCACGGGCTTTGACCGTGAGAACCTGTATTTCGGGGTCACACACGCTAAGGACAAATATGCTGCCGCTAAAAAGATAGTGCTTGAAAACAAGGGCAGCTGCGGGATAATCTACTGCGCCACCAGAAAAGCGGTGGATGAGGTCAGTGAAAAACTCACTGCTGACGGCATACCATGCACCCGCTATCACGCAGGGCTTTCGGCGGAGGAGAGAAAAAAGAATCAGGATGATTTCATCTATGACCGCGTAGACCTTATCGCGGCGACCAATGCATTCGGCATGGGTATAGATAAATCCAATGTCAGCTTTGTACTGCATTATAATATGCCCAAGAATATTGAAAATTATTATCAGGAAGCAGGACGTGCGGGACGTGACGGCAGCGAGGCAAAGTGTATACTGCTTTACAGCGCAAAGGATATAGTAACAAATAAATTTCTTATAGAAAATTCAAGGGATAATTCAGAGCTTGATGATGATACCAGTGAACTTGTCCGCAAGCGTGACCTGCAGAAGCTGCGCAGTATGACGGACTACTGCAACACGGGCAGATGCCTGCGTCAGTTCATACTGGATTATTTCGGAGAAAAGCGTAAGTGTACCTGCGGAAACTGCTCGAACTGTCTGGGAGAGACAGAACTTACGGATATAACCGTGGATGCGCAGAAGATACTTTCCTGCGTATACAGACTGCACCAGAGGAATATGCACTTCGGTGCGGTGGTGGTATCGGCGGTGCTGAAGGGTTCAGCAAATGCAAAGATAAAGCAGTTCGGACTGGATACCCTTTCCACCTATTCGATAATGAAAGATGTATCCACAGCGCAGATACGCTCGGAGATACAGTATTTACAGGCTGAGGGCTATCTCACTGAGGGCGAGCACAATACCCTTGTGCTTACACGAAAGTCAGCCGAGGTGCTGATGCAGAATAAAAAGGTAAGTATGCGTTTGCCTAAGCACAGCAAGGAAGAACCTGTTATAAAGAAGAAGGAACGCGGTGTTACAGCCTTCGACAGAGAGCTGTTTGAACGTCTGCGAAAGCTGCGTGCGAAACTGGCGGCGGAGATATCTGTGCCTGCATACATAGTTTTCGGAGATTCCGTACTGCGTGAGATGTGCGTGAAGATGCCCGTAACGCAGAGCGATTTCCTTGAAGTGCCCGGTGTGGGCAAGGTTAAGCAGGAAAGGTACGGTATGTACTTCACCGCAGAGATACAGAAGTACCTCCGCGAACACCCTGAAAGAAAAGATATGCAGTCAGATAATGCCGAAGGCGGCAGTCTGGCTGATATGATAAAGAACGGCGCAGAAGGTCTGCAGGGCACCGATGAGGAGTTATCGCTGCCGCAGATGTGTGATGAGATACTCACTCAGCTGGGACTCAGCGCCGACAAGAAGCCTGTCAGCGAGGCTATAAAAAGCTGGCTCATAAACGAGAACTACCTCACGGAAAAAGTGGAGAACGGTCAGAAGCGACTGGCGGCTACCATACTTTCGGAGGAGGCAGGGATAATCGAGAGGGAGAAGATATCATCCCTCAACAGGACTTACAAGACCGTTCTTTTCCCGAGGACGGCACAGGAATTCGTATACGAGAATCTTGGGGAGATACTTTGAGTATACCGACGAAAGAGGTAGAGATAAATGTCATATTTAAAAGATAAGAAAAGAGTTGTCGTAAAGGTGGGGACATCCACACTTACACACCGCACGGGCAGACTTAACATAAGGCGTGTTGAGGGACTGGTAAAGAATCTGGCAGACCTGCAGAATGCGGGACATGAGATAATACTCGTGTCAAGCGGTGCTATCGGTCTGGGTATGTCCAAGATAGGTCTGGTGGAACGACCAAAGGATACCCCCACAAAGCAGGCGTGTGCGGCTGTGGGTCAGTGCGAGCTGATGTATCTTTACGATAAGCTTTTTGCTGAATACAGCATAAATGTGGCACAGCTTCTGCTGACAAAGTTCGTGCTGTTAGAGGACAGAAGACAGAACGTTCAGAACGCTCTGGAAAGAGTTATACAGCTTGGTGCTATACCGATAGTCAACGAGAATGACACTGTTGCTATAGACGAACTTGAACTCGAAGTAGGCGAGAACGATTCTCTGGCGGCTACCGTGGCTAAGATAGCAAATGCCGATCTGCTGATAATAATGTCCGATATCGACGGACTTTACGATGCCGATCCGCGCCTTGACCCCGATGCCAAGCTGATACCCGTAGTTGAAGAACTGACCGACGATATCAGGAAGCTGGCAGGCGGTGCAGGCACCAAAATGGGCACAGGCGGTATGATAACCAAGATAAATGCAGCCGAGATCGCTGTGAACAGCGGCATAGATATGATAATCTTAAACGGCAAGAACCCCGATAATCTGTACTACCTGTTTGAAACAGGTAGTCTGGGCACAAGGTTCAAGGCAAAGGGTTCACCTGCCGAGAAAAAAGTGCCTGCTGTCGATGAAAGCAGTGACAGCGATATAGTTGAAGAATAGTGATATACATACCGTTTATACCAACCGAGATAGTATTCGCGGTGTTGTGGGTCATCATAAGAACGGTGTTGGCTTTAAAGAACAAGAAGTTCGGTATCAAGCGCGAACTTATGATGCTTTTGATGTATGTGAATTTAGCTGTGCTGCTGAGGATAACATTTTTTCCGATGCAGACAAACAACGGCAGGGTGCTGCCGCTGGAATTCGATACCGCGAATATCTTACCTCTGAGGATAAATATGATCCCTTTCGTGAATATCCTCGATTACATCGACCCTGTTGATATACTTCTCAATATCGCAGGCAACGTTATGATGTTCATACCTAGCGGAATAATACTGCCCATACTTTTCAAACGTCTTGACAGCTTTTGGAAAGTTACTGCGGCAGGGGCGGGGATGTCACTTTGCATAGAGATATTGCAGCTGCCCTTTGCAGTAAGGGCGAGCGATATCGACGACCTTATACTTAACACCGCAGGCGTTATGGCAGGTTACGGGATATACGCACTGTTTCGGCATATGAAGCGCGGCGGGAACACAAAAACAAAAAGCACCGCACAGGAGGGATAGCATGAAGTATTTCGTCCATAACAGCGAACGCGTCAGCACTGTATATTATGAGTTTTTCAAAGGCGAATGGGACTGGGATAAGGGCGACCGCTACCATAACGATGGTTCCATATTCCTGCATGACGATATAATGTATACCTGCGGGCTGGAAGAGATACTGAAAAACGTCCTGCCTGATTACGATGACTGCGGCGATAATCTTATCTATCCCGAAAAGTGGGAGGAAGTTTGCCGCCTTGCCGAAAAGCGCGGCGGCGATGTTAAAGCGGTAACCGATGAAGCCGCCCTCTGGGTAGAAGACGCATTCGAGAACTGCGGGTGCTTCACGATACTGGGACTTTGAACCGAGGTGTATCATGACTGCTGACGAACTTAAATCAGAAGCTTTTCGGGCGGCACAGACGAAAGGTCTTGAAAACTGTCTGAGCAAGGAAAAGTGGGATATACTGCGGCAGGCTATGATGAACGAAATGCCGTTTCAGCCGCCGTATACAGTGAAATTTATCACAGATGAAGAGCCTTGCACCGAGGAAATAAACTGGTATGAAGCGTATGTATACGAAGGCTTGTTCAACGGTGCCTTTGCACTTGAATGGGTGAAGATACGACCATGCACCCAAAAGGTGCGCGGTAAACTTATTGCCCCCGAGATAATTGATGCGGGGAAAGAACTTGAAGATATACTGAAAAAGTATTCCATACCTTACGAAGAAGAAAAGGGCGTGTATACTATCTTCGGATGGAGATGAAATTATGGCTGAGATAGTTTTCTGCGAGAACGCAGATGAAGAACTTGAAAGATTCGTTGCTGACGGTTTTGAGGAACATTCAGCCGAGAACGGAACATCTGCCGATTATAACGAGTTTACATTTGCCGCAAAGGACGGTAGTGATATTGTGGGTGCGGTGATGGGTCATGATTACTATAATGAAGTACATATCAGTGAACTGATAGTACGTAAAGAATACCGCGGCAAGGATATCGGCACAGCACTGATAAAGGCTGTGGAAGACAGGTTCCGTGACAAAGGATATGATCACATCAGCCTTACAACTCACCGTTTTCAGGCGGCGGGTTTTTATGAGAAGTGCGGGTTCACGGTGGAGTTCATCAGGAAAAGCCGCACCGATCCTAAACTGGATAAATATTTCATGGTAAAATATATTTGATAAAACGATTTTCTGAAAGGAGTTTTTATAATGGGTTACATCGACACACTGGGTCAGAGAGCGCAGGCAGCTAAGGGTACTATCGCTTTCGCTTCATCTGACATGAAAAATGATGCACTGCTGGAGATAGCACATATCCTCCGCAACAGCAAGAAGGAGATAATCGAGGCTAACGCAGTTGACCTTGAAAACGGCAGGATACGCAAGATGACCGAATCTCTGCTGGACAGACTTGCACTGAACGATGCAAGGATAGAGAGTATGGCTAATGCCTGCGAAGCACTATCAAAGTATCCCGATCCCGTGGGTGAGGTGATTGACGGAAGCACCCGTCCCAACGGCATGAAGATAGAGAGAGTCCGCGTACCTATGGGTGTTGTTGGCATGATATACGAAGCTCGCCCCAACGTTACTGTTGATGCGGCTATACTCAGCCTTAAAAGCGGCAACGCAGTTATCCTCCGCGGCGGCAAGGAAGCTATAAACTCAAACAAATGTCTGGCAGACCTCATGCGTGTTGCAGTAAAGAGGGCAGGTTTCGATCCCGATATAATCCAGCTGGTTGAGGATACTGACAGAGGCATCGCTCACGATATGATGACAGCTAACAAGTACATCGACATACTCGTTCCCCGCGGCGGCGCACAGCTTATCAAGGCTGTTGTACAGACAGCTACTGTTCCTGTTATCGAAACAGGTACAGGCAACTGCCA
>ODAI011327755.1_pt1 | contig 12331 bp, 9 predicted proteins | sample 1539321 | NCBI WGS metagenome assembly ODAI01 (sample SAMN02144231, study PRJEB22623) | gut metagenome | biome: sheep rumen | host: Ovis aries | place: New Zealand
CCTGAGCCAGGATCAAACTCTCATGTTAAATGATCGTTTTTCCTCGCCAGTGTTATCTGGCTTTCCGGATTTGATTCCGCCCTTTCCTTTCGGTTCAGGCTTCCTCAATCTTGGTTTGTTTGACTATGTCAAATTGTTCTCTGAATTTTCTTTCGCTCTGACCCTCAGAGGGGAATCAGAACGTTTGGAATTTTCAGGGTTGCATTGCTGTTTATTTGTCAAGGTTCTTGTTGTCGTTTGGGCGACAACTCTGATATAATATCATGTCCTGCTCGCCCTGTCAATATGTTTTTTTCTAAATTTTGAATTTTTTGTTTTAGCATTTCTCCAAAAACATTTTTTGTCCGACAGCAAAACTGATTCTATCACCGTCAATTCCACTTGTCAACACTCAACTTTCGATTTTTTTGTACTAAAATCAAAACAAAATCGGGCAGGTTGAAACTTCTGTGTTCCCCCCTGCCCGATCATTCCTCTTTTCACTTTACCTGCATCGTATAGGTTGTCTCGGTGTTCTTAAATTTCAATGTGATCGTATCCACCTGTACCGGATCGATCTCATACAGCAGCACCAGCTGTCTGCCTGCGCCGTCTGACAAAGTTTCTATATAAGTGGAAAGATCATTGTTCAGCATAGTGGTCAAAGCCGTACGGGTATAATCTTCATTGACCGTGACACGATAGCTGTTGTGCAGATCAATCAGTCGCATCGGCTGCTCTGCACCTGTCTGATTGTTCAGATAAAAGGAAAGAACCAGCAATTGCTTGCCCGCAGATGCCTCCAACGCAAAATAGACATCTCCCTCTTCCTGATAACTCTGCACGACGTCATATCCGGTATAGGTAAGCGTCATACCATCCGGCAATCCCATAAACTCCTCGAGGCTGGTGGCCGCCGTCACACCGCCGGAAGGATCCGTTCGGTCTGTCACAGTCGGTCCGGTCTCCGCAGTTTCCGGCTGTATCGGATCCGGCTCCGTGATCACAGGAAGCTCCGGTGCCGCGCTCTCCTCCAATACGGAAATATCGACCAGTCTACTCTTGCTGTTCGCATCATATTTCAACAGGGTGATCGCCGCATACTCCCCTATTGCATCCGCCTGATCGTCTGTCATCTCCGGCAATGTATTTCCGCAGCCGGACAAAAGCATTGCTCCCAGCACTGCCCCGATCCCTGCCGTCAAAACGATTCCTTTTCTTTTCATCATGACACTGACTCCTTTTTTCCCTGCTTCCGCTCCAGTATAATATAAATAGAGGCAATAATCAATGCGATCACGCCGACTACAAAAAATACAATGGTCTTCTGCAGCATATTGCTGCCTGCAAAGTCAACAGCTACCAACTTAAGGCAGGTGCATAAGGAAAGCACAATCCCGTAAATCCTGACGGATTTCTTCTGTATGCCAAAGCCTGCTCCTACGCACCCCAACGCAACACACATCAGCAGGATGCTGTTCACGATGGAAAAGCCGGTTCGCACAACCAGTGCCATATAGGTCAGAAACACAGCCATGACCAGTTCTTTTCCGGGGAACTCCAGCTCATACGCCTTCTGAAAACATACCACGATCGTTGCCAGCCCAAAGATCAGCATGCATAAATAGGTAAGGTATGCATTCTGATAAACCGGATTCGCCAACAGCAGGAAGCAGACTACCTGCCCCGCCAATGCACCAAGATGGAATATCACTATGTATTTCCCGTGCCAACGCTTGATATTGTTGAAGATCAGCATACTCATAAAAAGGATTCCCACAAATACCGGCAGTTTCAACTGCTCCAGCATATGCCAGGAGATGTACCACGCCACCGTATAGCTCCAGATGATCTCAAAATAAGTGGTCCAATAATGCAGGAATAGTACACTGATCAGGATTCCGATAAACAACGGTGCCGACACCCTAAGCTCCTGAGACTCCGTAAATATCACACAGACAGCGCACGCCCATGTGGTGACGACCGCATCGCCGCCCCTCGGCAGCTTTGCTTTGGACAAAGAGACCACCTTGCACGCTGCAAGCAGCGCCAACAATCCCCACACCAGCTCCTGACAATCTTCTGTAGAGAAAAGGTAAATTCCAAGGATGGTGAAGATCAGGAAATACCAGGAAAACCATTTTTCCTGATTTTTCGGGAGGAACAGCATGGGGATCAACCCCAGCACCGCCACTGCCCCGACCAAAACCAGGCGATAACTCCAGCCCTGCAGTCCTTCCGCCGTTCCGCCCAGCTCATAGCCGGCGATCCGTCCGATCAGGATCAGATCATAAAAAACCGCCGAAACGCCATAAGCGATGCAGATCCCAAGATTTCGCTCCAAAGATACCGCTACTGCCTGCCCCGCTGTCTGCCTGTAACGATACCTGACCTGCACCGTAAAAATGATCTGCATGACCAGGATAGACACCGCAATGAAAACCAGGTACTGCCATATATTTCCAAAACTGTCCGGCCATTTCACCCGCTGATCGATCAATGCGGAGTAAATAGCACCTGCAAACAAAGTATTCAGCGAAAGATGCACGATATCCATCGCCACGCGGGCTTTCTTCACCGGAACCGCCAGGCACATTACATTGATGAAAAACAGAATTCCTGCCAACGTCAGCCACTGGATCGGCAGAATGCCGTCGGCGGCATTTTTCTCCCAAAGCGCAAGAAACAGGCAGCAATACATGGCGACCATACCCAGTATCCGATAAAAGACGGCATCCCGCTTGCGGCTGATCAGGATCACAAACAGGGTGATGCCAACCGTAATTCCCATCGCGGTCCATTCATTAAAATTACCCAATGCCAGATAATTTACGATTGTGGAAACATACAGTCCTGCTGCCCCCATTGCCGAGAGCAATGCTCCCAGCCTCGGAAATCTCTTGTACAGCAAAAGTTCAGAAAGACCGATCACAAGCAGACAGCCAGCGTACAGCAGCAACCCTTTCATCATACCTTCCATAAAGTACATCCCCAGCAATACCATTGCCGTCAGGATAAAGGCGCTGCCCACGATCCCAAACACAGCGGTGCCGACGGCAAACTCCATATTCTTTTTCGGTCTTTGCGGCGGCGCCTGCTGCCCCCGCTGCGGCGGCATCTGCGCCTGTGTCTGCTGCATCTGTGGCTGCTGCAATTGCGGCGGTACCTGCACCTGCTGCATCTGTACAGGCGCCTGCGTCTGCTGCGTTGCAGCCCGTCTCTGCATATTTTCCTGATATACGCGGTACTGCTTTTCCAGATCTGCACTCAGATATTGGATCCTTGCTTCCGCCTGTAACGTCTGTTGCTGCATCTGCTGCAGATAATCCGTAAATGCCTGCTCCTGCGAAACGTGCATCAACTCTTGGATCCGCAGCTTTAACTTCTCGATCGGTTCCGTCGTCCGTACCACTTTCTTTTCTTCTGCATCCAGTTCATTATAATACATTTTTATCCTCCGCATACAGCCTGTCCTGTATCAGCCATACCAGCTCTCTGATCCCGATCCCCTGGCCCGCAGCCATATGAATGCTCTGCTCTGACACGCGGGGGATTTCGATCCTATCACATCTGTCGGCTTTATTATACACTATAATCTGCGGAATGTCTCCTATTTCCAATTCTTTCAAGGTATCCGCCGTCACGGCCATCTGTTCCCGATAATCCGCGTCGGAGACATCCACCACCTGAACCAGCAGATCCGCATATCGTATCTCCTCCAACGTGGAGTGAAACGCCTTTACCAGACCGTGCGGCAGCTTATGAATAAACCCAACCGTGTCCGATAAAAAGAACGGGCAGCCGTTCCCCGTGTCTATCCTGCGGACGCTGGTCTCCAGCGTTGCAAACAGCATATCCTTCTCCAACACCTGTTTGTCTTGCGGGCTTCCGAACGTCTCCAGGATCCGGTTCAGGATTGTTGACTTTCCGGCATTGGTATAACCCACCAGAGCCACCTGCGGGATTTGGGAAGCGTTTCTTTTTTTTCGCTGGGTTTCCCGGGAACGCTCCAGATGATCAATCTCTTTTTTTAACTCATGGATCCGATGCTCCAGCCTCCGCCTGTCCAATTCCAGCTTCTTCTCTCCCAGACCTTTATTGGACATACTTCCGCCCGTACCGGCCTGACGTCCCAGCGATTCATGCATCCCCACCAGTCTGGGCAGCATGTATTGAAGCTTCGCCATCTCCACCTGCAGTCTGGCCTCGCCGGTCCGAGCTCTGATAGCAAAAATATCCAGGATCAGATTGGTGCGGTCGCAAACCGGTTTGTCCAGGGCTCTGGTCAGATTGCGGATCTGCGACGGGGAAAGCGTATTATCAAAAATAATCTCTTCCGCATCGCATTCCTCCGCATAGGTTTTCACTTCCTGCACTTTCCCGCTGCCAATATAAAAAGCCTGATCAGCCCGTGGCCTCCGCTGCGTCATAATACCTGTTACCTGGGAACCACAGGCCTCCGCCAGCGCTTTCAGTTCCGCCATGGAACGGTCAAAATCCCGCTCCTCCCCTGTATCCACGCCGACCAGCAAAACCTTTTTCTGTTCTTCCATCCTCAACTCCCGTTACGCTTCCTTTTCGTATTCCTGTACAGTTTCCAGCGTAAACCAGAATACAACACCGCTCTCCCTGTTTTCCACCCCATACTCCTGGTGCATGGACTCTTGTATGGCCTTTACGATAGACAGGCCCACGCCGCTTCCGCCATACTCTCTGGTGCGCGCTTTGTCTACTTTATAAAATTTATCCCACAGAAGCGGAACGGATTCCTCCGGAACAGGATCCCCGGTGTTAAACACCGAAACCCGCACCTTTCCGGACTCCGTTTCCAGCGTGATTGCAATGATGTTCTCATCTTTGCAATAATGCACCGCATTGGAAAAATAATTGGCAAAGACTTCTTCTGTTTTAAACTCGTCCGCCCAGACAAAAAGCGGTTCATAATCCGGCATCTTCACCCGGATCCCCTTCTGCTGTGTCATGATCTGCGCAGACTGGATATAATTCTTTATCAATGCCACCAGATCGAAGCGCTCCATATTTACCACGTCATTTCCGAACTCCAGCTCATTCAGTGTAAGCAATCGCTTTACCAGCTGATTCATCTTCGTGGCTTCGTCCACGATCACTTCGCAATAATAGTCCCTGCTTTCCGGATCTTCTCCGATCCCTTCCTGCAGGCCCTCCGCATAGCCCTGAATAAGCGCAATCGGCGTTTTCAGTTCGTGAGAGACATCTGCCAGGAAATCTCTGCGCATTTCGTCCAACTTATCTCTCTTTTCCAGGTCCCGCTTCAGTTCATTGTTCGCCGTCTTCAGCTCGGAAATAGACTTCTCCAACGCTTCGGACAGACAGTTAATGTTATCTCCCAGCAGATCGATCTCGTCCCGGATTCCCATTCCGAAATGACGTTTCAGATCATACTTGGCATCAAAATTCAGATCCACCATCTGTTCCGAAATATGGCTGAGTTTTGCGATCGGTTTCGTGATCTGAACCATCACCAGAAAGATCATCACGCCGCCAATCAGTGCGCAGACCAGTCCGATATATTCCATAAACCGGTTTGCCATATCCGCGCTCTCCCGGATACTCTCCAACGGCGTCTGCATGATGAAAGAGACGCCGGAAGTCAGCCTTCCGTACATTTCCAGATAATCTCCGTCTCCCTGACCCGTGATCTGGATCACATAATCCTCGCCCTTGTCCAAAATCTGCGCGTTCTCCCCCACAAGGCCGAAAATATATCCGAACAGCTTTGCCTCCAGTTGGTGACCTCCGTTTTGGGACACATATCGCACTTCCGAATCCACATCCACCACACAGATCGTAATATTATCTGTCAGGCATACCTCTTCCAGTTCCTCTCTGAATTCGTCTGTTCCGTAGCTGTCAGATACAGCCGCCGCCCGGATCGATTCATATGCATCATAAATGGTCTTCCGCTTCTGTTTTAAATAATATTTCTCCAAAAATACGGTATTGAAAATCAGGCAGAGTAAAATCGCCCCCATCATCATGAAAATAAAGATCAGACCAAACTGGATCCGAATGGAAAAAATCCCTCTGCCGGAACGTTTATCCTCACCCTTCATGCCTCTTCCTCGCACATCTTATAACCGATTCCCCAGACCGTCTGGATCAGATCTCCTTTTGCTCCCAGTTTATTCCGAAGTTTCTTGACATGGGTATCGATTGTCCTGGCATCCCCGAAATAATCGTAATTCCACACATGATTCAATATTTTCTCTCTGGAAAGAGCCAGTCCGATATTCTCCATAAAATAAACCAGCAATTCAAACTCTTTATAACTCAGCTCCACATCATGCCCGTCAACCGTCACCCGGTGAGCGGCCTTGCTCAACTCGATCCCGCAAAATGCAAGTATCTCTTCCTTATCCTCCTGCCCGCTCCGCCGCAGGATCGCCCCCACGCGTGCAACCAGTATCTTTGGGCTGAAAGGCTTGGCAATATATTCATCCACGCCCAGATCAAACCCCTGAAGCTCGTCCCGCTCGTCGGAACGTGCCGTCAACATAATAATGGGTATCTGCGAATGCTCTCTGATTTCCCGGCACACCTGCCAGCCATCCATCTTGGGCATCATCACATCCAGAATGATCAGCGCCAGATTTTTCTCTTTGTAAAAGATATCCAACGCCTTCTCCCCGTCCGCTGCTTCCAAGACCTCATAATTATTTCTGATCAGGAAATCCGATACCAGCTTCCTCATTCTGCTTTCATCATCCACAACCAATATCTTTAAACGTTCCATGTTATCCCTTCCTGCTAAACTCCGCGTGTAAAATAGATCATGCCTACTGCCCGGATTGCATATTCAGTTCCCGTTCCTTTACCCGCACGGCTTTCTCTCTCTCCGTCAATTCCTGCTCCCAAGAAGCATAGCGATTGGTGATCGCCTTCTCATAGTTGAGGATATTGGGCTGATCAGACTTCAGAGTGATCACAAACATTGCGATCACTGCCGCAGCCAGCACAAGATTTATGACCACCGAAACCGTAAGCGCATTGGATTTCTTGGGCTCTTCTTTCTTCTTCCCAACGGTCGTCTGCCGCTTTGGCGCCGTTTTGGGCTGTTCTCTGAACTCCCCGTCATAGCTCACATACTGCGGAATATCTGCAATCTGCGACTTATCGATAGTAGGCTGCTGTAAAAGAAAATTCTGCAGATTCTTTAAAAAGAAATGTCCTACCGGAGACCGGAAGATCCTCTCTTCAATCGTCTTATTGTATATGCGAAGTATGCTGTCCGGACGCGAATAATCCAATCTTGCTTCCAGATACTCTACCTTACGCTTTTCATTTTCCGCAAGAGCCGCATCTTTTTCTGTGTAAAAAGAATATCCTCCCGCCGAAAATCTGCCTACATCTTCCAATCCGTTTATCTCACTCAAAGCATGATCCTCCTGCACACTCACACATCTGAAATTGCGAAGCAATTATGAAAACTTACTTGCGTGTTTATTTTATCACAGATAACGCCCCAACACAAGAAGACGGCTGAATCGAAAGACACTTTCGACTCAGCCGTATTTGAATCCCTTTCATTGTCCGCCTCGGTCTCCTGCTTAGCTGAAGTAGCTGACTGCCTCCTCCAGCTTCTCCACCAATCCGACGATTTCAGCCGTATGCTGGGAAATATCCGCGATACTCTCCGTAACATTCTCCACAGCTGCGGCCACTTCTTCACTTGCCGCTGCATTCTCCTCAGAAATAGCAGACAGATCACTGACATTCTCCACAATCTCTTCCTTGATCCTTGCCAGAGCCTCCGTATGCTCTTCCACCACCTGGATTGCGTTTACACTCTCCTCAATGGCTGCATTCAGATCGCCAAAGCTCTTGTTTGCTCGATTGATATCGCTCTGCTCCTGAGAGATCAGCTTCTTGATGTTCTCCGCCAGCTGCACTGATGCCTTGGAGTTGGCAAGCACATCAGCGGAAATCTCCTGAATGCTGGTCGCTCCCTCATTTGACTGGGCTGACAGATCGCCGATGGACTGTGCCACAACTGCGAAACCTCTGCCGGCCTCTCCCGCTCTCGCCGCCTCAATAGACGCATTCAGGGACAGCAACTTGGTCTGCTCTGCAATGGAAATGATCAGTTCAATCGCTTCGTTTACTTTCTCGATAGATTCATTGGTACGCTGGATCTGAGTATGGATCTGATCCACCGCTTTGTTCATCTCATGGCTGGAAGTAAGTACACGTCCCATCTCCTCGGATGCCGTCTTACTGATGGTACGCATCTGTGCAGCGCCCTTCGCCATATTGGTCGTGTTGGTCGAGATATCTTCAATCTTCATGCCCATGTCCACAACCTGCTCATTGACATTCTGCACATTGTTCGCCATGGACTGCGCGCCGCCGGAGAGTTCCGAAACCGCCGTATTGATCTGCTCCGCCGCATTGTTGGTGTTCTGGGCGGTATCCTCCACGGAAAGTACACTGGTGCGGATATTGTCGGCAGAATTCTTGATGGAATCGACGGAATCAACCAGATTCCCCTGGAACGCTTCGAAGGAGTTGATCATGATCTGATTCTCCTTGACTGCACTGTGTGCATCCACCTTTTCATGGATCTTACCTTTGGAAAGCTTCTCCATGCTCCCTGACATAGCCACAATGGGCGCCTTCACAACACCTGCCAGCACCACGATCAGGATCACAAAAACAATAGAAATTACCAAAGCCACAATGATCATCTTAGTAGCCAGACCACTGATGGCCTTAGTCACCGTCTCCGCCTTCTCGCCGGCAAAAGTCATTCCGATGATCTTACCGGTGGAATCCTTTAGCGGCAGATAATCCACATAATACGTTTCATTGTTGATCTTCACCGTCTCGGAGGTATAATGCTCCCCATTCTTCAGCACCTTTGCGATTACTTCATCAGAAGCCTTTGTTCCCTCTGCACGCTTTCCCGCATCATCCTTGATGGAGGACATCACCCGGGTATCTCCCTGAAACAGCGTCATCACCACATTGTGATCCAGCAAGGTGTCCACATAATCGTAATCCTTATCAGTCAATCCTCCCTGTGCAAGCTGATCTGCAAACTGCTCCTCTGCGTACATATTGAACGATTCATTCACCATCGCCAGCTCAGAATGCACATTCTCCTTCACCGTGTCCGCAGTGTCCAGGATCGATACGATCAAAATTGCCAAACCCGTACAGACCATCGGAATCAATCCGAACAACAGCAACATCTTCATCATACTGAATTTTGAAACCTTTTTTTCCCCCGCCATATGTAGTTCCCTCTTTCCTTCATGAATTTGTACAAAAAAAATTTTTAAGGTCTTTTTTTATTGTACAAAAAATACAATATTCTGTCAAGCTGTGCCATTATATTTGTCGTTATTTTTATCACAATCCGACATTCTCGCCGACATACTTAAAATCTAGTCTGTCCAAGAGATCCACTCCCTGCGCCTCACTGGCACCGCCAAAGAACGAAGCGATCACCCGTATGTGACAAACTTCTCCGGCGGCATTCTTATAATCATAAGAATATTGCAGCAGATCCAGACTTCCTCCCTCCCTGTTCCTTACAATCGCATAAATACGACCATTTTTACCGGGAATCGCATCACAGAGCATGATCCTGACAGGCTCAACCCAATCGTCATCATCGTCATCTGTATATTCCCGCTCCACCGGCAGCTGTATCTCCACTGCAGCACCGGGGTTCATCGTCCCTGCCTCAGAATATGCAATCGTGATATCAGCTATAAATTCATTGTCATACTTCAAGTGTCCCTCATAAAATTCCCCATTAAACCCCACCGTCCCCAATTTCAAAGGAGGTTCTTCTTCCTGCCCTTCTTCCCGCCCTTGTTCCACGGTCTTTGTCACCGTAGCCGGCACCGGTCTGCCTACCTGCTCCGCAACAGCCAGATCCACCTCGGGATCTCCGGTATAACTCAGACTGACGCCTCGATAGACGAATGGCATATCCCGTACAATCCCCTTCTCCTTCTGTTCATCACTTTCATCATATTCCACATTTCCAAGCAACCGCTCTTCCTGATTTTCATTCCCCGCCTGCACATTTTTTGTATCCGGTTCTGCTTTTCCAGCATCTTCGGGAACCGCTCTCTGACCGTTATCCCTGAGCACATCATTCCGATAGGCATCCACTTCTTCTTCCTTTGTGATGATATGGCTTTTGGGCGCATAGGTAAAAAAATCATCCTCCATCAGCCCACAGCCGCCCGCACACAAAAGCAGCCCAAACGCACCCATAAAAGCCGCCAGCTTGTGCGCAACATGCCTCTTCTGTATCTTTTTTTTCGTGTCAAGCTGTTTTCCCATAAAAAAATACCTCCGCAAAGCCTGTCAAGTGTCAGGTTGCTGAGTAAATTAAAGTGGAGCAGACGGGAGTCAGAACCCACCGGGTTCGACTCCTCATCGATTCCCATAAAGTGGAGTAGACGGGAGTCGAACCCGTGTCCAAAAGCCCATTCCCTGTCCTTCTACTATCATAGTCAGCTGTTCTCGAGTTCTGCGCTCACGTTCCCCTTGTGGCTGTCAGATGACGAACGCACCACGCAGGTAGCTTCATATTACGCCCATCTCACGCAAAGCTTTGTGAGAGTCGTTTCCCATATCATGACGCCCGCGACCCTCCGTATGGGTGCAGAGGACGGACGAGCCGTAAAGACGGCGTCGCTTACCACCTAATCCCAGAGATTAAGCAGCAAGTGCATACTGATTGTCATCAGCGTTTAATTTAAGTTTGCCATTTAACGCATTGCGTGCGGATAGCTTCTCCAGCTGCAAGACCCCTGTCGAAACCTTTACTACCCCTTATGAAATTGTATGATAAACCGCATTTATCAAATGCTGTTATCTGTAAATTTAATTATAGCAAACAGACATTCTTATGTCAATCAACCTGTTTGTTCTTCCCCTTACAGATTTTTTACTTTAAACTCTCTCTCCGTCTCTCTTCTGGCATCTTTCTTCGCGATGCTTTCCCGCTTGTCGTAAAGTTTCTTACCGCGGGCCAGCCCGATCTCCACCTTCACTTTGCCATTTTTAAAATAGACCTGCAGAGGTACCAGTGTGTAACCTTTTTCCCTGATCTTCCCCTCCAGTTTATTGATCTCCTGGCGATGCATGAGAAGCTTCTTCACGCGCAGCGGATCCTTGTTAAACAAGTTTCCCTTTTCGTATGGAGAAACATGCATGCCATAGACGAACACCTCTCCGTTCTCAATGCGCACAAAACTTTCTTTAATGCTGCACTTTCCCATGCGAATGGATTTCACTTCCGTGCCGTGCAGTGCCACTCCGGTCTCATACGTTTCATCAATAAAATAATCATGATATGCTTTTTTATTGTTTGCCACCAGCTTCTGCGGCTCGTTTTTTTCCATTTCCTGTTTCCTCCGTCATCTGCGCTGCCAGTCTGTTCTGTCTGTCCGGTCTGCCGAAGCCCGAAACGGATTTCTACGCCGGCTCAAAATCTATGGTTCGTGTGAAACGGTCACATTCCACCACGCGCACTCTCATGGGCATCCCCAGCTTGTAGCTTTTGCCGGTAGCACTCCCAGCCATCTCGCAGGCAGATTCATTAAAATAATAATAGTCGCCTTCCAATCGGGACACATGTACCAGCCCCTCCACGGTATTGGGCAGCTCCACATAAATGCCCCACGCCGTCACACCGCTGATCACACCGTCAAATTCCTCATCGATATGCTGCTCCATGAACTCGACCTTTTTCAGCTTGTCCGTTTCCCGTTCCGCCTCGTCCGCGCGCCGTTCCAGCTTCGATGCGGCATCCGCCACACCGGGCAGGATATCCCTGTAATGAGCCACGCGCTCTTCATTCAGCCTGCCTCTTAGCTGTTCCTTGATGATCCGGTGGATCTGCAGATCCGGGTACCGTCTGATCGGCGAAGTGAAATGACAATAGTACTTGCTCGCCAGCCCGAAATGCCCGCTGCTCTCCACAGAGTACTTCGCCTGTTTCATACTGCGCAGCGTGAGCCTTGCGATCATAGGCTCCTCCGGCGTCCCCCCGATCCGCTCTAACAGCTTCTGGATCTCCTTGGGATGCACCTCCGTGCTGCCCACTTTGCTGCCCCGCTTATCGGTGGACTTCATGAAATAGCCGAAATTATGGATAAACAGCGCAAGCTTCTGGATCTTCTCGGGATCCGGCACATCATGCACCCGATAGACAAACGGAACCTCCATCCAATAAAAATGCTGTGCCACTGTCTCGTTCGCCGCCAGCATGAATTCCTCGATCAGATTTGTCGCCACATTGCGCTCGTAAGGCTTGATCTCCGTAGGATGCCCCTCCTTGTCCAGC
>ODAI014467792.1_pt1 | contig 12331 bp, 8 predicted proteins | sample 1539321 | NCBI WGS metagenome assembly ODAI01 (sample SAMN02144231, study PRJEB22623) | gut metagenome | biome: sheep rumen | host: Ovis aries | place: New Zealand
GACGTTTCGGAGGACGGCAGGGTGTATACCTTCCACCTGCGCCGGGATAATTACTGGTTCAGGGATGCTGACCGCGATGATATTATCGACGAGGGTGAGTATTTCCCGGTAACTGCCGGGGACTATGTTTTCGCCCTGCAAAGACTGCTCGACCCGAAGATGCAGTCACCATATGCGGCTTACTATACCTGCATAAAGGGCGGGGAGCTAATAGCCTCCGGAAGCCAGCCTCCTGAGGCTGCGGGAGTTTTTGCTCTGGATGATTATACTCTTGAGATAGATCTGGAATATCCCTCGTCGGAGTTTTTGCAGCTTCTTGCAGCACCTCCCGCTTCACCCTGCAACAAGGAGTTCTTCAACTCCACAAAGGGCACCTATGGTCTTAACGACGAGGCTGTTATGTCAAACGGCGCGTTCTATATGCGCCAGTGGTTCTATGATCCCTACGGAAACCATAATATTCTCTATATGAGAAAGAACGATATCAATGCAAATGAGCAGGATCCCGTGATACCGTCGTTCCTGAGCTTCTCGATAGAGCGCGACGACGACGGCGTATGGCAGTGTATGAAGGACGGTTCGTCTGAGTGCATGGTCACATGGAGCACTGCTTACGGCTCTAAGAAGTATTCCACCACATCGAAAGCTTCTGTCACCCTTGGACTTGTTTTCAACCAGAAGGAGGGGTATTTCAGGAGCGAATCACTTAGAAAGGCACTTGCTTACGGCATTGACCGCCAAAAGCTCGCGGACAGCCTCAGTGATGACGTCGAAATGGCTTACGGAGTGATACCTCCGGCTGCGATGCTCTCGGGACGCAGCTACAGGGAACTTTGCTCTGACCGCAGCTTCGACCGCTATGCCCCGGATGAGGCTGTGAAGCTGCTTGAAAAGGCGAGGACTGAGCTTGGCACAGGTAATTTCGATAACGTGAAAATAATGGTCTGCGCCGACAGCGTCGATTCTGCCTATCTTCACCTTCTTTCGCAGAATTTGCAGGATGAGCTCGGGATATATATCGGCGTCGAGGACGTCACAGAGACCGAGTTCCGCAGAAGGCTGAGGGACGGCGAATATTCTCTGGCTCTTTACCCTCTGGGCGGTGATCTCAATACTCCGCTCGGAGTTGTTGGGCAGTTTGAGAAAACAGACATTCTTGCGGAAGCTTCCGGCGGGAAAAAGTTTACCGGTGAATTGCTGAGATGCAAAACCGTTCAGGATGAGGTGGAGGCGTGTACCGCTGCCGAACGTGAGATACTGGACTGCTGCGGTTTCATCCCGGTATTCTACAAGAACTGCTACCTCATTGCCGACAAGGACAACGAGGACATTGCCTTCGATCCGTTCACAGGTGCGGTCGATTACAGGAACGCGAAGAATTACAGTTGATCGGGGGACATAATGGATATATACAAATTTTACAGGGGCGAGATATTCGACGCCTACACCTACTTCGGCGCTCATCTCACTGACGTCGGAACGATCTTCCGGACCTATGCTCCGAACGCCTCTAAGGTCTCAGTGGTAGGGGATTTCAGCGGGTGGGAGGATATCCCTATGGAGCGTGTCGAGGACGGAAGGTTCTTTGAGCTGACTGTCCCTGAGGCGAAGGAGGGGATGCGCTATAAGTACCGTATCTACGACAAAAACGGAAAGTTCATCGACCACTGCGACCCCTACGGCTTCGGAATGGAGCTGCGCCCCGGCACCTGCTCTGTGATACGCAGCTTAGAGGGATATAAATTCACCGACAGAGAATGGCTGGAAAAGCGCACGGACTGCCGTGATAAGCCGATGAATATTTATGAGGTGCATCTCGGCTCATGGCGCAAAAAGGACAACGTTTCCGACACCGGCTGGTACAGCTACTCTGAGATCGCGGATGAGCTTACGGATTATGTGAAGGAGACAGGCTATAATTTCATCGAGCTCATGCCCCTCGGCGAGCATCCCTGTGATGAGTCGTGGGGATATCAGTGCACCGGCTTTTTTGCCCCGACATCGCGTTACGGCACTCCCGCTGAACTCATGGAGTTTGTTGACAGGTGCCACAGCAAGGGGATAGGCGTTATCGTGGACTTCGTCCCGGTACACTTTGCTGTTGACCACTACGGCCTTACCGAATACGACGGAACGAAGCTCTATGAATTTCCCGACGACGAGGCTGGCTACAACGAATGGGGAAGCCGCAATTTCATGCACTCAAAGGGTGAGGTGCAGTCTTTCATACAGTCCGCGGCTGACTACTGGCTGAGTGTTTATCACTTTGACGGCCTCCGAATGGACGCGATAAGGAATATGATCTACTGGAACGGTCAGGAGTACCGCGGAGAGAACCGCAGGGCTATCGAGTTCCTGAAGTCTATGAACAGCGGGCTGAAGCTCCGTCACCACTCTGCAATAATCGCAGCGGAGGATTCCTCGGCTTACCCGAAGGTCGCTGCACCGGTCTTCGACGGAGGACTTGGCTTCGACTACAAATGGGACCTCGGCTGGATGCACGACACTCTTGAGTATTTCCAGAGCGCACCGATGTACAGGACACGCGATTATCATAAGCTGACATTCTCGATGCTGTATTTCTATAATGAGAGGTTTATTCTTCCGCTCTCGCACGATGAGGTGGTACATGGAAAGGCAACTATCGTCCAGAAGATGAACGGTCAGTATCCGGAGAAATTTCCGCAGGCGAGGGCAATGTATATGTACATGATAGCTCATCCCGGCAAGAAGCTCAACTTCATGGGCAGCGAGTTCGGACAGCTCCGCGAATGGGATGAAAAACGCGAGCAGGACTGGGATATGCTGAAATACCCGCTCCATGACTCCTTCCGCGAATATATCCGCGAGCTAAACCGGATATATCTGAAATATACAGCGCTGCACTATGACTACGACCCGACCAATTTCATGTGGGAGGACTGTGATTCCGCGATACGCTGCGTCTATGCGATACGGAGAAAGAGTGCGGACGGTGACATACTTGCGGTGCTGAATCTTTCGGACTGGTATCAGGCTGACTATACTGTTGAAGTCGGTGCGGACTATGAAGCGGAGCTGCTGCTTGATTCGGACGACCAGCTATACAGCGGGACTACTCCGCACGGCGAGACTGACTTCACCTGTGCAGACGGAAAGATATACATGAATATCCCGCCGTTCAGCGGGCGGATGTTCCTTCTGAAACGAAAATAAAAGTAAGGACCGGCGGTCAAATTGACTGCCGGTCCTTTTCTCTTTATCTGAAAGGTGTGTTCGTTCCCGCCTCCGGTGTGTGCGGCCCGGAGGCAGGTATGTCTTACGCTCCGGAGGTAAGGAGGGAGCGAAGAAACGGTTGGAAAGGATGATCTTTTCAAGTCTTTCTCCTGTTCTGACTATATTATATCTCATTGCCCCGGATATTGCAATAACAGCAGGTTTTCAGTCCGAATACAATTTGGGATAGCTCTGCTTACTGAAACATTTTAACAGGTTACATATTGCTGACAATTATGAAAAAACAAATTTCCGGCTGTAAGAAATTTCTTTGTACATTTCGGCGGTCTCAGCATAAAATAATGTAAGCGGCTCTGAAAGTTTCGCCGTCCGGAGTGGCTCAGCGCCCGCGAAAAGCTCACGGACACAAGGCGTTATCCGGACGGCTGCTTTCATATAAATGACGGTCTGCACGAAAAATGCAGACCGTTTTCGATATTCGTCCGTGAAAAAAGGGACGCCGGAGCGTCCCTTATGCTGCATTATGACTTTGTGGGGTCGAGCGTATTTATGAGGCTGAGCTTAAACTGCTGTATCTTGAGCGCATCGGCGTTGGTTATACCGTCGGGCTCGCCGTTTGTCCATGATACGTCAGCGTTTTTCTCACCCTGAGCATCGGGACCGTCGGGCTTTCCGGGGCCGTACTTGTCGGGGTTGGAAACGGACTGCATTACAAGAACAGCGTCAGCCATATTGACCTGGCCGTCATTGTTGGCATCGCCCCAGAGTGTAGCTGAGATATCTGATGTCGGCTGTGTTGTGGCAGTCGTGGTAGTTGTTGTGGTAGTAGTTGTTGTAGTAGTTGTTGTGGTGGTGGTCGTTGTTATATCGTAGTACACCTCGATATTGTCGATGGTGAGGGAGTCGCTCTCACCGTAGTAATAGCCGAAGTACAACTCACCGTTGGGATCAACGTGGTTGGAGAGAGAGTCTGTACCGCGGGCAGCGTCGGGGATTATCCACATGAGCTGTGCGGATTTGCCGGGCTCGATGACAACATAGTTGCCCTCCTCCTGGCACCAGTAATCCATACCGGCTTCCTTGTCAACGCTTGTACCGTAGTTGAAGACTATCTTCTTGCCCTCTGACTTTGCAGAAACGTCAACGCGGACAGCGTAAACGTCCATATCCTCGGTAACTCCGAGGTCGGAATAGTTGATCTTGAAGTTGTTGGTCGTTTCTGAGGTATAGTCAACGATCTCGTTTATGAGCTTCTTTACCGAGCCTGTGTAGGGGACAGTTACCTGCTTTGTGTAGGTGAGAACTGCACCAGTGAGGTGAACAGCGTCAGCCTCGCTGAACTTCTCGATCTCGGTATAATCATCGCCGGGCTTGGTGCCGTACCAGAACTGGAAGGAAATACCGTCGTCCTTAGCTGTACCGGCGTTTTCCTGAGCGGTAACGGGAGGCTCCCAGTAGCATTCGATATAGGAGCCGGCGCCTGTGAGGGTAGTACCGGTGCCGATGTCGTCCATTTTGAACTCAACGCCCATAGACTCGAATTCCTCGATAGTTTCCTCGCCCATGTCGTTGTACCAGTATCCTGCGGATTCCTTTCCGGGAACGATGCCGCGCTTGCAGTATTCGGTATCAGCGTCTGAGGCAGGCTTTACGTTCATACCTCCGCCGTACATGAACTTGTCGATCTCGTAGTCTGACTCGATAGTAACAAGGAGCGACTCGACAGTGGTGTCTGTCATATCAGAGAGGCCGAAGTCGCTGTAGAGGAACTTATGGCTGTTTGTGGGGGAATCTGCGTCGGGAGTGATACCCTCCTCGGCATAGTAATCCTCGTCGTAGCCGAGAGTGAGGTCATAGCTGAACTCGCCCTCTATCTGCTTTGAAAGAGTTGCGTAGATAGTAGCGGTACCGTCCTTGTTGTCAACGACCTTCCATTCGCCGCTCTTTTTGCTGTGGCTGTCCGGAACTACAGGGTCATCGCCTGTTCCGGGGGAAGTTGAAGCTCCGTTCACAGAAATGCTGTCTATAGTGATCTTTCCGGTGGTTCCGCCGGCGTAGTAGTTCCTGAACTCGAACTCAGCGGGATACTGGGAAGTTTTAGCGTCGTATTTGAGAGTGAGGTCAGAAACGTCGATATCAATGGTAAGCTTTTTTCCGGCGGTGCAGGCTACTGAGGTACCGGCAGCGTCCACGGTGCCGCCTTTAGTGTCGATGAAGCCCTTTGAAGCGTCGAGCTCCATCCAGTAGGGATCCATTGCGATGCCTATGCCGAAGCCGTAGGAGAAGTTTCCGGTGAAATCCGGTGTGATAGTGATGTTGATTGTCTTGATCCCGCTTGTAGCGAGGTCAGCGGTATAGCCCTTGTAGACGTCTCCGACTGAGAGGGTATCAATGGAAGCTCCTCTGAGGGAAGCGACTGATACCGTCGGAGTTACAGAAACGGCAGTAACTGCTGCCGAGGGTACTGCGGCAGCTGCGATCACAGCGCCGAGAGCAGCAGCTCCGAGGCGCCTTGAAATAGTTTTCTTCATGGTAAATGTCCTCCAAAAAAATAATATATCTCTGCCTTGCAGAGTATGAAACAATATTGATTTTACAAATCAATTGTAACACAAATTGTTCATGAAGTTGTTAATAAACTATGAACTTTTGGTGAAAACTGGCAGAAACATATTGCGTTGTTAGTATGAATATGTAAATTATGCAAAGAAATATACAAAACGTAAATTAACCCTTGTGCGCCTATTTTCATATAATGAACTGTACCCTGTTCAGACTGTACTGCCAGTTCCGGTCAGGGGGGATAGATTTGAAGATATGTACTGTGGATATGCCTTCCTACACCTATGCCGTCAAGGGCGAAAGGCTGCTCCGGACGAGGGGCTATCCTGCTGAAATAAGACGGAACAGCGGCGAAAACGGATGCGGCTTCTCCCTCGTTATCCGCGGGGACTGCCGTGGCGCTTTGAAACTGCTCACTGCGTACTCCGTACCCTATTCGCTTCCGGGCGGGGGAGGCTGATATGCCGGTAAATTTTGACAATGCCGCAACGACCTTCCCGAAGCCTGAAAGTGTGCTCCGTGCAGCAGCAGATGCGGCTGCACGCCTCGGGGGAAATGCCGGCAGGGGAGGACATTCGCTTGCGATGAAAAGCTCGGAGGCAGTATACTCCGCGCGTGAGACTGCTGCATCATTTTTCGGTGCTCAGCCTGAGAATACCGTGTTCACACCCAATTGCACCTATGCGCTGAATATGGCTATACATGGCGTTATGCGCGGCGGAGGCCATCTCATCATCAGCAGCCTTGAGCATAACTCTGCGGCACGTCCGGCAGCGGCTCTTGCCGCGGAAAAGAGGATAACTCTTTCGGTCGCTGAGGTTTATCCTGAGACTGAACGCACGGTGGAGAGCTTCCGCCGGCTCATGCGTCCGGACACTAAGGCTGTTGTATGCACTCTTGCGAGCAATGTCACGGGACAGCTCATTCCGTGGCGTGAGATAGCGGCGCTCTGCCGGAGCAGGGGAGTGTGCTTTATTGCCGACGGAGCACAGGCTTGCGGACTTACTGATATCAATATCGGCGAGGGCATTGACATTCTGTGTACTGCCGGCCATAAGGGCCTTTACGGATTAAGCGGCACCGGATTGCTCATAAGCAGCGGCAATTACCCGATTTACCCCATAATACAGGGCGGAACGGGAACTGCCTCGAAAAGCCTTGAACAGCCGGTGCTGCTTCCTGAATCGCTTGAGAGCGGCACGCTCAACATCCCGGGGATAATGTCCCTGAAGGCGGGCTGCGAATTCGTCCGGCGCACCGGTATAGGGAATATCCGCGCTCATGAGGACGCGGTCTGCCGTAGGTTCATCCGCGGTCTTGAGGACGTGCCGGGGGTAAGGATTTACCGCAGCGGGAAAGCGGAGTATGTGCCGATAGTCTCGTTCACTGTTGAAGGCACCGAGCCGGAGAAGCTTGCAGGAAAACTTTCGGACGCCGGCTACTGCCTGCGGGCAGGATTTCACTGTGCTGCTCTCGCACACAGCTATCTTGGCACCGATAACGGCACGGTCAGGTTCGCACCTTCGGTATTCAGCCGGGCTCAGGATGCCGCATCACTTGCCGCGACAATAAAACAAATGGTTAAAAATAAAAATCTGTAAAAAACTATTGAAATTATCTGAATTTGTGGTACAATAATAATATGAAGAACTGTGCAGTCAGCACACTGTCCGGAGGGCGGCATCGTCCGCTCTCCGGTATAAGATATATTGATATGTGTAGAGATCATAAGGAAGGGAAGTGACCTGATGTCGTTTGGCGATATAAAAGATGCGTTCCTCAGTATATTGAGCACGCTCGAACTGATAGATATAATCGACGTTGCGATCCTCGCCTACGTCATATACATCCTCCTGAAGCTCATCCGCGAGACCCGCGCAGGACAGCTCGTAAAAGGCATAGTTATTCTTGTTGCGGTCTATTTCATAAGCGAATTCCTCGGGTTCAAGACCATTACATACCTGCTCAGGCAGACCCTCGATATCGGCCTCATCGCCATGATAATCCTGTTCCAGCCGGAGCTGCGCCGTATGCTCGAAAAAGCCGGCCGCACCAAGTTCGGCGTGAGATGGCTCGGCATCGGACAGAGCTCGGATGAGCTCACTGAAATGTGGGACGGCCCGATCGAAGCAATATGCGATTCGTGCGTCGAGCTCTCCGCGACCTGCACAGGCGCTCTTATAGTTGTCGAGCGCGCAGTCCGCCTCGGCGAGCAGATAGAGACCGGAACTGTCCTCAATGCTGTCCCGAGCAAGGAACTCTTCGGCAATATCTTCTACCCGAAGACCCCTCTCCACGACGGTGCAGTCATCATGCGCGACGGTATGGTGCTTGCGGCAGCGTGCTTCCTCCCGAAGCCGCAGAAGGATGAACAGATCAATAAACGCCTCGGCTCACGTCACAGAGCTGCTATCGGCATGAGCGAGAATTCCGATGCGATAGTTATCGTCGTTTCAGAGGAGACCGGACAGATATCCGTTGCCATGAACGGCGTGCTAACCCGGGACTACACCCGCGATAAGCTCCGCACCCTCCTTGAGACCGAGATATACCAGCAGAACAGCGAGCTCACCATTCCCGGCAAAAAGCTGTTCTCCTCCCATTCGGAAAGGAGGAAGAAGGATTGAGCATATTCCAGAATTTCAAGAAAAAAATGCTGAAGAGCGCACAGAACAATCTCTCGCTCGCTATATACTCCGTTATCCTTGCAATACTGGTCTGGTTCGTAATTTCCATGACCTTCTACCCGTCAGTGCCAAAGACGATACAGAACGTAAAGCTCAATATTGACATAAGCGGTACTGCCGCGGCTGAAAGCGGACTGAGCATTATCTCCTGCGATGTTGATACAGTCGATGTAAAGATCAGGGGAAGCCGTACTCAGGTCGGAAATATGAACTCCGACAGCCTTGTTGCCTATTTCGATGCGGATAATATCACCTCCACCGGCAAAAAGACTCTCACTATCAAGATCAAGGGCAGCAGCGGCATAAACTATGAGGTCGATTCGATCAGCCCTGCAACTGCAACGGTCGTTTTCGATAAGTACGATACCCGCGAGTTCCCGATAAAGCCGAAAACTCCGAATGTTTCATTTGCGGAAGGCAAGATGAGGGACGATGAGGAGTTCGTCTGCGAGCCTGATGTCATTACGATAACCGGTCCTTCGGCACAGCTTGACAAGATAGACAAGAACAACGGCTGCTTTGCGGTTTCGTCAAAGAGAGAGGTGCTCGATGCATCCTATACCGTACCGAGCGATACCATCGAGCTCTACAGCGAGGACGGCTCAAAGCTCGATCAGTCAATGATGACCTTCAACAAGACCAGCTTCCTGATAAAGGTGCCGGTGCTCACGCAGAAAACGGTCGATCTGACTGTTTCGATAACGAACCAGCCTTCCAACTTCAACACGGACTGGCTGCTTGAACGCATGACGCTTTCAAACGATTCTATCATGATAGCCTCCGGTTCGACACAGACTGATCTGCCGGATACCCTCGAGATAGGCAGCGTGAAGCTCAGCGATGTGATACTTGATTATTCGGCGACCTTCGATGTAGGAAAGGTCCTCGACAGCGCCGGACTGAAGAATATCAGCAGCGTCGGAAGCGTTACAGTGAACTTCGACAGCTCCGGACTCGTTTCTCGGGAGTTCATCATAAATCAGGAAAATATCAACATCAGGAACAAGCCCTCGAGCGATTATGTCTACGAGGTAGCCTCGAACAGCCTGAGAATAACTGTTATCGGCCCTGAGGACGTTGTCAGCAAGCTTACTGCGAACGATTTCAACGTCGTGACAGATCTTCTCGGCAGTGATATCTCCGCAGGCTCGGAATCGGGAGTTTCTCAGTTCTCAAACGATGTCACGATATCCTGCCCGGATTATGACAATGTATGGTCCATAACAAAGTCAAAGGTCCTTATCAAGCGTACGGTCAAGGAGACCTCAACAGAGGGGCAGGATGAATGAACTGCTGCTTCAAACAGGGCTGATCTGCTGAAAATAAGGTCAGCCCTGCTGATTTGAGGCGTACCCTTTTGTTACACTGGGTTTACCGGCGGCGCATTGAACAGGTGTTTTTGCACGAAAATGGCAAATAATTGCCTGGATTTCCGTGAGAATTATAATAAAAACCGAAAATCTGGTGAAATTTTCCTAAAAGTCTTTTCAACACCGGAGTTTTATGTTATAATAATATATATTTCGTTTTCAGGAGGTATACTTATGAAGGAAATGGAGCTTTACGATCTCTGGTGCGGCAACGCTGCAGGAGAGCCTGATCTTCTCAGCGAGCTTGAAAGCATCAGAAATGACAAGGAAGCTATAAATGATAGATTCTACCGCGACCTCGAATTCGGCACAGGCGGACTCAGAGGCGTTATCGGCGCCGGCACCAACCGCATGAACGTTTATACCGTAAGACGCGCTACACAGGGCTTTGCAGATTACCTCAACCAGGAGTACACAAACCCCAGCGTCGCTATCTCATTCGACAGCCGCAACAAGTCTGACGTGTTCTCAAAGGCTGCTGCTGAGGTGCTTGCGGCAAACGGCATCAAGGTACATATCTACCGCGAACTCATGCCTACTCCATGCCTTTCATTCGCTGTCCGTCACCTCGGCTGCCAGGGCGGTATAATGGTCACGGCAAGCCATAACCCTGCCAAGTACAACGGATATAAGGTCTACGGCGAGGACGGCTGCCAGATCACACTCAGAGGCGCTGAGATAATCCTCGAAAAGATCAATTCACTTGATATATTCAACGACGTTAAGACCTCCTCCTTCGACGAGGAGCTCGCAAAGGGAAATATCAGCTACATTGAGAATGATACCATCGAGGCTTTCTATGAGAAGGTCCTCGCTGAGGGCATAAATACCAGCCTTTGCGCTGAAAGCGGCCTGAAGGTCGTTTACACCCCCCTCAACGGCACCGGCAACAAGCCTGTCCGCGAGATACTCAAGCGCATCGGCATCAGTAATGTTACCGTTGTCAGGGAACAGGAAAACCCTGACGGCAACTTCCCGACCTGCCCCTACCCGAATCCTGAGATCAGGGAGGCTCTTGAAGTTGGTCTGAGGTACTGCGACGAGGTCCAGCCGGATCTTCTCCTTGCTACTGACCCTGACTGCGACCGTGTGGGCATCGCTGTTCCCGACGGAAAGGGCGGCTATGCGCTGTTCTCCGGAAACGAGGTCGGCGCTATGCTCCTTGAATACATCTGCGAGCAGCGCATCAAGAAGGGCACTATGCCTAAAAATCCTGTTGCGGTAAAGACTATCGTTACCACTGATATTGTTAATCTCATCGGCAAGGAGTACGGCGTTCAGATACTTAACGTTCTCACGGGCTTCAAATTCATCGGTGAGCAGATCGGACTCCTTGAAGCCAGAGGCGAGGAAAACCGCTATATATTCGGCTTTGAGGAGAGCTACGGCTACCTCTCCGGCACCTATGTCCGCGACAAGGACGCTGTCAATGCCTCGATGCTTATCTGCGAAATGGCTGCTTACTACCGCACACAGGGCATCACGCTCTATCAGGCACGCGAGAATATGTACAGGAAGTACGGCGTATTCTACCAGACACTCTACAGCTTCACATTCGAGGGTGAGAGCGGCATGAAGCGCATGGCAGAGATAATGAACGATCTCCGCGAGAATCCGCTCACTGCTATCGGCGGTCTCAAGGTCGAAAAGTTCGAGGACTACAAGAAGAGCACTGCGAAAAACCTCCTCACAGGTGAGACCTCGGAGCTTACGCTTCCCAAGTCAAACGTTCTCGCATTCTACCTTGAAGGCGGCTGTAAGGCTATAATCCGTCCTTCCGGAACTGAGCCGAAGATCAAGACATACATCACCGCAAAGGCTCCTTCCCACGAGGAAGCAGAGGTCATTGAGCAGAGAATTTACGCAGATTTTACACAGTGCATGAAGTGAACTCATAGTTAAATCAAAAAAATATATTCATACTGCTTGACAATTGTCGGGCAGTATGGTATAATTAATAACTGTAATGTATAACGGCACTACTGTCTAAGGGAACTGATGGGCTGCACGGATACATATATCTGTGAAAGAGGTGAAACCATGAAAGAGGGAATCCATCCTAACTTTGTAAAGACTACTATTACCTGCCACTGCGGCAATGTAATGGAAACTATGTCCACAAAGGAAAACATCAAGGTTGAAATCTGTTCCAAGTGCCACCCGTTCTATACCGGCAAGCAGAAGCTCGTCGATACCGGCGGCCGTGTGGACAAGTTCAAGAAGCGCTACGGCGATCTGATGAACAAGTAAAAAAGGTCGACTCGCTGAAAAGCGGGTCGGTTTTATTTTTGGAAAAATCATTACAGGAATGCGTTCCATTCATCCAGAAAGCGTTTGCGGAATTCTTGCGTGACTGTCTGCCCATCCAAACGCATCGCCTCTGTGGCAGCACCGAATATGGGAGGAGCAGAGGCAGGAAGGAAGCGCGCCGTTGGAGGGCTGAGTGCTTCAATCATACGCACATATCGCGGATAAGCTGCTGCAATTCCTCCGCCA
>ODAI012172285.1_pt1 | contig 12330 bp, 9 predicted proteins | sample 1539321 | NCBI WGS metagenome assembly ODAI01 (sample SAMN02144231, study PRJEB22623) | gut metagenome | biome: sheep rumen | host: Ovis aries | place: New Zealand
CTTCGATGAGAACTGGCGCCGCAACGACATGAGTCGGTTCGGACACTTCGAGGATGAGTTCTTCGCCCACTACAAGAACTTCCCCGATGCCAACTTCGACAAGCGTCACCGCATCTTCCCAGTTGAACAGGAGATGCTCGACCTCAACCCAGGTTGGACGCAGAATCCTGGCTACTAAGGCATCATTCTGATTCGAACGCATCATTTCGAAACTCACAGGGGCGGATTTTTTCCGCCCCCTTTTCGTTTACATCACTCCCATGCAGGCGGTCACGCCGAGGTCTTCACCCCTCCTCCTCACTCCTCGAAAACCTCCCCCTGCGGGAGGGGATAAGAGGGGGGGCTTCTTTAAAGCGTCCTTTCACTCTCTCACAAGCATCCTTTAGCCCTCTTGGAAGCCACCTCTAATGGGGTTAAAAGCGGCCTTTGGCGAGGTAAAAGCCCTCTTTTCTTCCCCCCGTAGGGGATGCTTTCATTCCTTCGGTTTGGGGCAGGATTAGGAATTAATTTAGTTCTCTCGTTTTAGAGGAGTTTGGAAGCGAAACTAGTTTAGAGTTCTGAGTTCATAGTTCAGAGTTTAAAGTTTTTTTTGCCTGCGCGCTTGGCAATCCCCCCCTCACTCCAGACTCCTCCATTTCCCATGCATTCCTCATTCCACATTCCACATTCCACATTCCTCGGAATTACACTACAAAGACACTAAAATTATCACACCACCAAATTTCGGAGCCGCTGTAGCGTGAAAATCTGTTAAAAGAACATTAAGATTTATTTATCCTTGAGTGGCGCCCATTTTCGCCCTCCCAAATGCCAACTTTTGCCTTCCATTTCTCAACCACCATTTTCGGCCGCTATTTTGTGGGCAATGTCCCATTGTCCCATGTCCCATGTCCCATTAAGGAGGTGCATTACAGGGGGAAAGGGGCAAATGGGAAAATAGTCGGAGTTGAGTGTTAAAATAATATAATATATAATAATATAATATAATAATATATTACTATATTATTACTCTTTTCCTATTCTGCAGGTAATAGAACACCTTAATGGGACATGGGACAATGGGACATTGGGACATTCACAAACATTATGTGTCTTTTTCCTAATTTCTGTTGACAGTTTTTTTCTTACTTCCGATGGTGGTCACGGTTGAGGGGAAATTGAAGGCCGGGAGGCTTGAGCACCCAATGAAGGCGTGGGTGCCGATGGAGCGCAGCATGTTGTTCATATTGACTGTGGCGAGGCTAGTGCAATAGGCAAATGCTTCATTTCCTATGACACTCACTCTGCTGCCCAAGGTGACGCTTGTGATGCTGTGGCAACTTCTGAAAGCACACTCACCGATGACCTCCACATTATCGCCCAGGGTGACAGTGGTAAGGTCATCATTACCCATAAATGCCTCGTCGTTTATCTTTGTCACTTTGTAGGTTCTTTATTTGGCTCTATCTCTGGCACAGCATCCTCGTTATCCGGCGCTTCAACAGTGTTTGGGATGACTATTTCCCTGAAAACCTCGTGAAGACGACAACCATCCACGGCGGCTGTCAAACTGACAGAGTCTAATTCGTAATAGAAATCACCTATTAACCTATAAAAGGTGTCGGAAGATTCGTCATCGTATTGGGCTAGCATGGACATTGGTAACAATGTCATTGCCAACAGTATCAGGAATTTCTGTTTCATAAGTTTGTTGTTTTGTGTTAAGTTATAGGTGAATAGATCTGAATTTGCAATAATATGCGCTGCAAATACACGAAATAATTGGGATAATCCTCCAAAAACAACTGAAAAGTTGTGCTTTTATCTCAAAAAATACGAAAATCATTCCACTGATGGTTTTCTGCCCTATGAAAGCGAATAAGTGATTTTTTTTAACAGATTTTGACGCTACAGAGGGGGTGTTTATTTGGTGATGTCATATTTTTTTTGTATCTTTGCATATAACAAATAACGCTTGAAAGAATGAGAAAAACCTTGCTGACATTCCTCTGCTTGCTGATGGCTCTGCTTGCTGATGCCCAAGTGTGGCAGTATGTCGACCCGCGCATCGGAAGCGTGGGGGTGGGGCGCACGTTCTTGGGGCCTTGCATGCCTTTCGGTATGGTGAAGCCGGGTCCCGACTGTGGAGTGCTGCCCAACGCCGGATGGGCGCCGATGCCCGAGGCGGTGCTTGGTTTTTCGCAGACTCACGTGAGCGGAACAGGTGGTGGGCAGAAGTATGGCAATGTGCTCATCCAGCCCTACGTCAATGCCCCGTCCGTCTTCGACATGAGCCTGGGTTGGCCAACCATCCCCCAGCGACGCATCAACGAGGACATCTCGCTAGGCTATTATGCCACTACCTATGAGAATGGCATCCGTACGGAGATTACCACCGCTGAGCGTTGTTCCTTCTATCGGTTCCACTTTCCCGATGACGGCCGCCTGTTTGTTGATGCGACTCATTTTCTTGGCAAAGACATTGTCCCCAACTTGCGAGAGCGCCAGCAGTTTGTGGGCAGCAACTTTCGGGTGGTGGACAACCACGAGGTGCAGGGCAGCACGAGTGTGCGTGGCGGATGGAACAATGGCGATGCCTACACGGTGTTCTTCTCGTTGCTGACCGATGTGCCGTTCACCGCCGAGGGCAACAACTTCTGCTTCGCCGACACGCTCGTGAATGTGAAAATCGGCATCTCATACGTCAGCGCCAGTCAGGCTCGCCGCAACATCCCCGACCGCAGCTTCGATGACCAGCTCCTCACGTTGCGCAACACATGGGAGAAAAGCCTCTCACCCATCCAGATTGGTGGGACGGAGCGGCAGAAGCGGATGTTCTATACAGCCCTGTATCACACGATGCTCATGCCGGTGGAGAAAGAATCCCTATTACAAGGGGCAAGAGATAAGGGACAAGGGGCAAGAGATTACTCTTTAGGAACGGAGAACAAGGGACTTGCCCCTTATTACGACGACTATTACGCCATCTGGGACACCTATCGGACGTCTTCGCCCTTGCTCACCCTGCTTTGCCCCGACCGCGAGATTGATATTGTCAACTCCTTGCTCAACATCTACAAGCACGATGGCTATCTGCCTGATGCCCGTAGCGGCGATTGCAATGGGCGCACGCAGGGCGGCTCGAATGCTGAGGTGGTGATAGCCGATGCTTTTGTGAAAGGATTGGGAAGAGATTTGAGGAATGAGAAAACCATCGACTACAGGCTTGCTCTCGAGGCGATGCTTCACGATGCCGAGGCCGACCCGGGGCCCGACCACGAGAAACATGGACGCGGCGGGCTGGAGGAGTACAAACGCTTGGGGTATATCCCCTACGGTGTTCCGCGTGCTGGCACACGTACGGTGGAGTATGCCTTCTGCGACTGGTGTATCGCTCAGGTGGCGGGCGGATTGGGTGTTGACTCGCTTTACATCAAGTATCTGAACCGTTCGCGCAACTGGCGGAACCTCTGGCGCACCGACTACGAATACGATGGCATGCGTGGATTCATCATGCCGAAGGACGCCCAAGGGCAATGGATGGACAATGTGCCGTGGGGGCAGTCTCAGGTGTTTCATCCCACTATCCCCTATACCCCTATAACGAAGGTGGCTCCGTGGTATCTGCCTTGGTGGAACACGTTCTTCTACGAGGCCACCAGCGAGGAATATTCGCTTAGCGTCCCTCACGATGTGGAGGGGCTGATAGACGCTTGTGGCGGTCCTGAAGCTTTTAGGGAGCGGTTGGACTTGTTCTTTGCGAAAGGTTATTACAACGTGCAGAACGAACCTTCGTTCCTCACTCCTTGCCTCTACCACTGGATAGGGCGACCCGACCTGAGCTCCGAGCGCATCCATCAGATTGTGAACGACCATTACACCGACCTGCCCGACGGTCTTCCAGGCAACGACGACTCGGGGGCAATGTCTTCGTGGCTTGCCTTCCACATGATGGGGCTCTATCCCAATGCCGGCACCGACTACTATCTGCTTAACGTTCCACTTTTGGATGAATACACGTTCCAGTTGGCTAACGGACGCCAGTTGCATGTCAGGAGAGTGGGCGAGGGCGATGGTTTCAAATCGGTTTCGCTCAATGGCAAACGGTTGAAGGATGCCCGCATCACGCATTCGCAATTGATGAAAGGTGGCGAACTTGTTTTCGAGACGAAGAAGGAAAAGGTGAAAACAATGCGTTTTATGGTGCCGCCGGTCATCAGGTGTGGTGAACAAAAGCCACTACAGCCCTTTGCCAGCTATTCTCTCCACTTCACCCTCAACCGCCAGTTCCGCACGTGGCCGCTCTCTCTGGCATGGGATGGCGACACGTTGATGCTCACCTGCAAGGAAACGCTCTATCGTATTGCTAGGAGCGAAGTGGAACATGCTAAAACATTCTGCTGGCTCTCCCCTCAAACCGACGGCACCATACACGACAATGTCTCAGGCACCTTCTGCTTTATCTCCTTCGATGCCCTGCGCTCGTTGCAATCGACTGGTTCGTTCGTCTACGATGGCATCACTTGGAGGCTTATTGATAAGGCAGAACGAACAACAGCCGATGGAACCACAACCAACATCTGTCATGTGCGTGCCGATGTAGATGGAACGGATATGTGGATCTCTATGGATGGCGGTCTGCCTTGGGTTGTTGAAATGCGGAATAATCCTTTAGGAATAGATTGGAAATTGTTGCCATAGGCACATTCACCATTTCCAATCGGGCTCTTCCATTTTAGACGCGTTGGCGATAGAGATGACAATGCCTATGGTGGCGGCCAATGTGGCCAATTCGCCTATGGTGCTACCCAATGACTTGCCACTACGGAAGGCAAAACACGGACCTGCCTCTTGCATGGGACGGGTGAGAACGCCTCCCTTGCTCACACCTTTGTAAGAACCAATGGTGATGCTTTCCACGAAGTTGGACAAAGAAAATCGCTCACGGTTGTCGTTTTGCTCGTCAAAACTATATTCAACGCTGGCAGCCAACGTCAACGGACTGTTATCGGCCTGGTAGTATCGGCTGTCGCCTCGGGAGAATTTGCGGTCAGTATCCCGAAAACGTCCTTTACTTCCATAGGAGAACATGCCACCGTTGTGTCCAGTGAGGATGATGTCGTTTCTCAACAGGCGGGGTAGTGGCTTCCAGACGAAGACGACCGCCTTGCCATGAGGGGCTATGGGAAGCGTGCGCTGATTGTAGACGGTAAGGCTTTGGGAGTGTACTTCGCCGCTTATCAATTTGATGTCATTGGGTCGTATGCTGTTGTCGATGGCTCCTATTCCATAAGAGTGGGTCTCTGTTTCCGTTTGTGGTCTGAACATCGGAGCCGATTCGCCATTGACAAACGAGAAAGAGCGACCTCGGTCGATAAAGAGAATCCTGTCGGTCATGTTTGTCACTTCCAACAAAGCGGCTCCATCTGGAGCCAACGCGATGCGTGCACGGATGTTGTTGTCTTCAAAAAATTCTGTACCAGTCGTTGACATGTGGCAGTAGACGCCAACTCTGCTGGCTTTTGCGGTGAGAGTAATGAGTAGCAGGGCTACCATTGTTGCGGATAATTTTTTCATCATTGTTGTATTTTTTTATGTTGTTTCTTGCATTGTCTTTTGTGTTTGCTCTTGCAAAACTACCCATTCCCAGCCGGCCAGCCAAAGGGAATCCCCTACGATGGAGGGGGATTTTCCTATGCTTTGGGTGAATCCCCTCTTTTTCCATCTGATGATAGAGCCGTTTTTCTTTGTTTTTACTTGTTTGTTTGATAGATTGTTATTAACTTTGCACCATGAGAAAAACGTTATTAACCTTTTCTTTTTTCCTGTGTTTAGGTGTCTTTGTCAAAGCACAGAAGTCGCCCGAGCAGATGGGTGGGGTCTATTATGCCTATCCCTCTCCTTCTGGGGATAGTAAGGAGGCTCCCTCCCTACGGGGGAGGGCGGGGGGAGAGGCCGAGTTTTCTCCTTTCTACATCTCCCACTATGGCCGACATGGCTCTCGTTGGCTGCCCAGCGATGAACGCTATGAGTGGGTGAACCGGCATTTCGACGACAAGCGCAATCTGACTCCGCTGGGCAAAAGCGTGCGCAAACGGTTGGCTAAGATTTGGAAAAATGCACGAGGCAATGGCGGGCAACTCACACCGTTGGGCGGACGACAGCATGAGGGCATCGCACGACGCATGTACGACCGCTTTCCGCAACTCTTCACGGCCGATGCTCGTCTCACCGCTCATTCCAGCACCGTCTCTCGTTGTAAGAGCAGCATGGAGCATTTCGTTGGGGAACTGAAGCGTGCCAACCCTGCCTTGCAGGTAAACCCGATGACACGCGAGGAGGATATGGCATGGATTGCCTATACAAGTCCCGAGGAGAAGCAGTTGGAACAGCGCACGCGCATTCCGTTGAGTGTGTCGCCCAATCGGCTCATGCGGTCGCTCTTTAAAGACCCTTCTATCATCTCGGACGCCGATGCGCAAAAACTCCTCACCGAACTTCATACCATCGCCTCTGACATGCAGGATGTGGAAATCGGTGTCTCGCTCTACGATATTTTCACCGACGAGGAACTATGGGCTGTATATCGGCAGAACAACGAACGCATGACCATCTGCAACGGCGATGTGATATTGAACGATGGGGTTCCTGCCCGTTCAGCCATCTCGCTCTGGCGGCGCATCGAGGCTGATGCCGATGCCATGATTGCTAGTGGAGGAAAGGGTGCTGACCTTCGTTTCGGACATGATACCAATCTCTATCGGTTGCTCACGCTGATGGGTGTTGAAATAAAAGCTACCCTCCCATCGGGGGAGTGGCCGGGCATGGACGAGATACTGCCTATGGCGGCCAACCTCCAGATGGTGTTCTATAAAAAGAAAGAGGATGGAAAGTGCTTCGTCCAGTTGTTCCATAATGAACGTCCAATTTCTATAGCAAATCTCTCTCCTCATCTTTCTAATACGCTCTACGCTTGGCAAGACCTCAAATCTCTGGTCAACAACCGCATTCACCGCCTCGAACACCTGCGGCAACTCTGTTCGCTAAACACTATGGTGGGAACGGCACAAGCTAACACGCTTTCGGCTGGGCTTTTTGGTAAGGGTAGTGAAGAGCACGGACAAACTTTGCCTGCCGTGTTAGAACCCAATGGGCAAAACTTCTGGACACCGCAAACGCGGGATACCGAGCAGAAATGCATAGCACCTTATTATTACATCGATTCGCTTTTCCAAGGTTTTCGCAACAGCCATTGGATTGTGGGTGGTTGCACACAAGACTATGGGTCGTTCACGGTGGCTGCGCTCGGGGGCAAGCTTCGCACATCACCTGACATGCGAGCTACTCCTTTTGACCATGCTAATGAAATTTCCCATCCACATTATTATGCTGTCACCCTTCCCCAAGAACAATTAAAAGCCGAACTCACCGCAACAAGTCACACGGCAATGATGCGGCTCACGCCTATTCCTCGTCGGAAAGCGAAGGAAGATGGTGCGCTCATTCATATTGTCATTCAGCCCAATAGCGACGAAGGGCAGGGATTTGTGACCATTGACCCCCTTACACGGACCATCTATGGCTACAATCCCGTTCATCGCATCTATCAAGGATGGGGTGAACGGGCAGGCTTCAGCGGTCATTTCGTGTTGAAATATACCGATGAAATCGTTGATTTTGGAACTTTTGAAGGGGAAACAACTTTTCCTCGCCACACTTCTATCCACCAACATCCAACGCCTTCTGACCTCACCTCCACTCATCATCCCGAACTTGCCACACCTGTAGGGGTATATCTGACCTTCAAAGGTGAATTTGGTCGGCCGCTTCTTCTGACGATGTCGTCTTCTTTCACTAGCCGCGAAGGAGCACTCAAAAATATGAAGCAAGAGACGGGAGACGGGAGTGTTTCTTTCGATGAAATGGTGCAAAATTTGGCCAGTTCATGGATTTCCAGACTTCATACGATTGATGTCGAAGACCCCGATACGGCTCGCGTCAACCAGTTCTATGGCGCTCTCTATCGTGCTTCCTTCCTCCCTCGCGAGATGAGCGATGTTGATGGGGCATATCCTCAATTTGCCAATGGTATTACCCACCACCCATCACCCACCACCCACCACCCATCACCCAAATACTATGGTGACTTCTCCATGTGGGACACCTATCGCGCCCTGCATCCACTCTACACGCTCATTGCGCCTAAGAAGTCAGCAGAGATGATGCAATCCCTCGTGGCGATGTACGAAGAAGGCGGTTGGTTGCCCATCTTCCCTTGTTGGAACTCTTATACGGCTGCTATGATTGGCGACCATTGTAGTTCGGTTTTGGCTGATGCCTATGTGAAAGGCATTCGTGATTTCGATGTGCAGAAGGCATATGAAGGCATGCGCAAGAATGCTTTCCAAACTCCTGCCGATTCTGCCGAATACAAGAATGGAATGGGACGCCGAGCGCTTACATCTTATTTGAAATATGGCTACATACCTTTCGAAGACAAGGTGTTGGATGCTTTTCACACCGAAGAGCAGGCTTCGCGCACGTTCGAGTATGCATACGATGATTTTGCGGCGGCGCAAATGGCAAAGGCGTTGGGGCACGACGATGACTATAAACTCTTGATGAAGCGCAGTAGGAATTGGCGCAACGTCATTAATCCATCTACAGGATGGGCCGACGGGCGTCATGCTGACGGTTCTTGGGAGGGGAATACAGATCTCACTCATCGCAAGCCTTACATCACCGAAGGCGCTACTTGCCACTATTCGTGGTATGTACCGCAAGATGTTCCTGGCCTTATTGATGTGATGGGTGGTCCTCAACGTTTTGAGGAGAAACTCGATTCCATGTTCGGAAGTTCTCCTCTATACTGGCACGGAAACGAGCCTTGTCATCAGATTCCCTTCCTTTTCAACTACACTGCCCATCCGTGGAAAACCCAGCGTTGGGTGCGCCACATTCTTTCCACAGAGTATAACGACACAGCAGGAGGACTCTCTGGCAACGATGATGCTGGGCAGATGTCGGCTTGGTATCTCTTTGCCGCTATGGGATTCTATCCCGTATGCCCGTCCACGCCCGTCTACGAACTGGCTTCACCCTCGTTCAAACGCGTGACACTCAATCTGGAGAACGGCCGACAGTTTGTTATCGATGCCCCCAATGCCAGCTCTGAGAACATCTATGTGCGCAAAACGACATTCAACGGGCAGCCTCTTCCTTCGTCAAAAGAATTTGGAAGCGCATTCTCCATTTCTCACGAAGACATCCTTCGTGGTGGAACTCTCCAATTCGACATGACCGCCCACCCATAATCCAAACTCAAGAATTCAGAAACTCTATATTTCATAAAAACATGTTACAACCCGGACTTACACACACAAGCATCTTGAAAGTAGAAGAACAGCATACTGCCACAGCCATCGGCTCGGGCGATATGCAAGTGCTGGCCACTCCCATCATGCTCGCTTTGATGGAGAATGCAGCCATGTTGGCTGTCGACCAGGAATTGTCAGAAGACCTCACCACCGTTGGCTCATTCATCGAGAGCACCCATCTGCGCCCCTCTCCACTTGGCGCAGAGGTGATTGCCACAGCCCAGCTCACCGCTGTCGATGGCCGCAAACTCTCGTTTCATGTCGTAGCTATGCAGGACGATGTTGCCATTGGTGAAGGTTCTCACACGCGCTATATCGTCGACCGCGAACGCTTCTTGGCTTCTTTGTAGCTGACGAGCAGATCTTGGAAGGCAACTCTAATCAGAATTCGCAGGTAGAAAACCGCAAGAAAAAAGCCATTTCAGACTCTTGGCTGAGTTTGAAATGGCCGTTTTTGTGTTTCGCGTTGCGTTGTTCTGCTTGTCCTTACTTTTTCATGTCGAATCCTAAACGCACACCATTGTAGTTGGTGCTCAGGTCGCCGATGGTCTGCAATGTGGCATTTCCGCTTATGGCTGCTACGGTTTGCAGAACGGTGAGCAATTTTTTCGACTCGAAGAGAATGCTCATACCATTCACCGTGCGCTTGGTGTAGGCAGGCATCGTGAAGAGCAGGGTCTTCAGGGTGATTTGGCAAGTCTGCTGGTCGTAAGTGTAGTTGCCGCTGATGGTCTTACCCAGAATCTTGGCGGTGAACGTGTTATCTTGGTTGAACTGGATGACGGTGTTGGAAGAAGACACACCGAACTGCTTGTAATACGTATTCAGTTCTTCGCGTATCTTTGCTGCTGCCACTTCACCTCCAGCTTTTGCCAACAGATTCTCGCTGGTGAAAGCCACACCAGGCTGCGTGTAACGCCAAGTGCCGATGAGTTCAGCTTGCGAGGGCTTGTCCAATCCAATGACGCTGATGAGGATGTTGCCGAGTGATTGCCCGCTGGCAGCAGGACCGAAGATGTTTCCTAATACGCCTCCTGAGCCGTCGCCCATCGTACCACAACTGGCCAAAGCCAGACATGCCAGCCCTGCCAGGAATATTCTTGCTTTTTTCATATCTCTCTCGTGTTTAGTTTATGTTTCTTTTTCATTCATCAATCGCTACCGCGTCCGAAGAAACGAAGCAGATAGAGGAACAGGTTGATGAAGTCGAGGTAAAGTGCCAGCGAACCCATCAGGGCCACTTTCTGAGCACCTTCGTCCATATCCATCTGCATGGCCAGCATGCGCTTGATTTTCTGAGAGTCGTAGGCCGTCAATCCCACGAATACCAGCACGCCCACTCCCGAAATCACGAGGTCCATCAGCGGACTCTTCAGGAAGATGTTCACAATGCCGGCGATGATGAGGCCGATGACAGCCATGATGCCCAATTTGCCCCACGATGTCAGGTCGCTCTTTGTGAAGTATCCAAAGACAGCCATAGCGCCGAATGTGCCTGCTGTGATGAAGAACGTTTTGGTAATCACGCTTGTCGAATAGATGGCGAAGATGGAGGACATCGTAGCGCCGTTAATCACCGAATAAAGGATGAAGAACAGCGTGGCCGAGGTCAGCGACAGTTTTTGGATGCGTGCCGAGAGGAAGAACACCAACGCCAACTCTACGATGATGAGGCCGAAGAAGGTGAACTTGCTCGAATAAATCAGGCTTAGCAAGGCGGGTGACGAAGCTACGCCATAAGCCGTAATGGCCGTAATCACTAAAGCCAGCGTCATCCAAACATATACTTTGCGCATCAGCGCAGGAAAGGCAAGAGACAAACCTCTTTCCTTCTCGTTAATCATTCTTTCCAAATCTTGATATTCCATTCTGTTTTGTTTTGATAGTTGAACATGCAAAGATAATTTTTTTCTATTGTAATTGCAAAAATGATGCCATTTTTTTCACGAAGTTTATGGAAAATGTGGCCGAAGTCCCATAGAATGCGCTTTTTAAGAATGGCAAGCGGCCTATTTTATGATTCTTCTTGCGAGCTGTTTATTATATAATAAGGTGAAAAATTGGCAGTTGACAGGCGAAATTTCTGAGGCAAGTTGTCATATGCAACGCATTGTTGACCAGCTTTCATGCTCTCAGGCATACGCTCGTCGACTTTTTTCTTTATGAAAAAGCACGACAAATTTTTGTCAACTTTCCCGCCCAATCTAGAAAAGAATTATGTAAAGAATATTTACCACCACACTCTTCCACCTTCACTTTATGCCGCGAAATTTGTCATTTGTGGTTTCTTAGGTTGTCATTTGTGGCTTTTGACCTTGTCATTAGCGGCATCTGAGCCGCTCATTTGCCACAAGTGAGAGCCTCAAAGCATAGCTCTGACAACCCCAAACCATAGCTTTTACTTGCTCAAAAGATGTAAAGAAAACGGAAGTTGTTGATTTTCAACAACTTGCAAAATCGCTCATTTTTCGCATATTTGCCCACGAAAGAAAATTTTTTTCAACCGATGGCCTTCTCGTGAGGCTGAAATTCAGAATAATCTTGACAATCAGTGCTCGTCAATACGCAAAGGGCTAAGTGCCAATTGGCGTTCTTGAAGCTATATATATAATAATATGTTTATGCGAGAAAAATGCAAAATTTGGTGGTTCAAAAGGCCATTCCAACTCCATTTTGTTCCGTAATAAGTGTATTTTTGTCAATAAATCAGAAAACTTTTCATTTTCCCTTCATTTTCTTCCGAAAATATTTGGTGGGTTCGTGGATAAGTAGTACCTTTGCATCCGCTTTCGCCCAGGAGGGGCGTTAGCGACTGAGAAAGAGTTCTTTGAAAGGATTACATAAGACAGAGAAGTAGTACAAGAAGCGGCACGGCTTCCGGGGGCTTCGCCCCTGTAAATGAAGTCCGTGCCAGGGCGGCGTCTCGTCCACCCCTTGGGGGATAGGATGTTGATGCCGGCCGTTGGTTCCGAAA
>ODAI013633926.1_pt1 | contig 12330 bp, 8 predicted proteins | sample 1539321 | NCBI WGS metagenome assembly ODAI01 (sample SAMN02144231, study PRJEB22623) | gut metagenome | biome: sheep rumen | host: Ovis aries | place: New Zealand
GACTAAAAAGAAAGCCCCCTTTGTCGCTTTTGCTTTATAGTATATGTTGTGCTCGTCTCTTACTTATTTTCTTTGTTTTCGCAGCTCTGATTACCTACTGTGCAGCTTGTCTTGCAAGCGGACTGGCAGGATGTCTGGCACTCGCCGCAACCGCCCTTTGCTACAGTGTTTGTAAGTGTTCCGGCTGTCAAAGTCTTTACTCTTTTCATAATATGCCTCCTGTTTGATTGCATTAACGGTAGGATTATATCACACATTTTCCTTCATGGGAAGTGTTTTTTTCGTTTCTTCCATTTATTGTTTTTTCGTTTCTTCGATCTCTCCCGCGTGCTTTAATACAGTCTTTGTGATCACGGGCCCAACAAGCTCATAGATCACAACGCCGCACAAAACGATGGTTCTGATCCGGGGACCGAACTCCGGAAAGGATGCAGCCGCCACAGTGGCAAGACCAATGGACACGCCCTCCTGCGGGACCAGCGTAAGACCGAGGTACTTTCTGACCGGATCAGGCGCCTTGGAGATCCACCCGCCGAAGGCCGCTCCGATCTGCTTTCCGATCACCCGGCCGATCACATAGACTGCACCGGCAAGGCCAACCGAGGTGATAATGGTGACATCTAAGGATGCGCCGGACAGGATGAAGAACATCATGTAAATGGGCGGCGTCATGCGGTCTAAGGGCTCGTAGATCTTTTCCCGGAATTTGGAACTGTTTACAAACATCATGGAGAGAGCCATGCAGGCAAGCAGCGAAGAAAAGCCAACCATCTCCGACACGCCCACGGTAACTGCTATCATCATGATCGTAATGGCCAGCCGGTTCCCCCGGCCGGTGTAATACCTGACCATGACTGTCATAAGCACGCCCAAAAGCGCTCCGAATAAAAGTGCACCAAAGATCTCCTTTGCAGGGTCAAGCAGCAGCGCGCCGACAGACTTGTCTCCCCCGGCGCTTATCACATTGGCGATGGCCATGGAGATCCCGAACATCATAAGTGCCACCGCATCGTCTAAGGCAACCACCGGAAGCAGGGTGTTTGTCACCGGCCCCTTGGATTTATATTGCTTTACGATCATCAGTGTGGATGCAGCCGCCGTAGCACTGGCGATCGCTCCCATAGCAAGGGAAAACTGCACATCAAAGCCGAGCAAAAGCAGTGCGGTATCCACCACAAGCACCGCGCCTAAGCCCTCGGTCACACCGATCACAATGGGAGATTTCCCGACCTTCTTTAAAAAGCTTATCTTAAACTGCTGTCCGATGGAAAAGGCAATACAGCCGAGAGCAAACTGTGTGACCACGGTCATGCTGTCGATCACCTCCTGGGTGATGATCCCCAGGCAGTGCGGCCCGATCAAAAGTCCGATGATCAGATACCCCGTCACATTCGGCAGCTTCACCTGCTTTACGATTTTTCCTGCTACTAATGCGGCCAGTAAGATAATGGCCACAATGGTCAAGGTGTTAAGCTCCATGTTCTATGCCCCCAATCCCTCGACAAAGGTAACCGGCAGGGCAAACATGATACCGGTGTTTGGCTCGTCTAAAGCTGCCACCCGGTGGATGGGGGACTTTGCCTTCACAAGCTCCGCATCGTTCATTACAAGCCACAGCGTCTTGACCGTCTCCTCGTCATCGTCATCCGCGAGGATCGCCTTCAGCATACCGAAGATCGGTAGATCTGTCATGTTTTCAAGGACGCTGGCCATGCCGTGACCGTCGATGATGGTTCCCCCGGGGATTCCTGCCTCCGCCAGGGCGTGGCATATTTCGTTGATCAAATCTGCTTTTTTTAGAATAACTACCAGTAGGTTCATATCGGCTCCTTCCATGTTAAAAACAATTCCAGCATTTCATCCATGCGCTCATACACGCGGTCCGTGTGAGGCGCGGTCTCCGCGTCCGGAGCGATCAGATCCACCACCATCACGGAATACATACCCGCGGCTCTGACCGCCTTCACCCCGTTTTTGGAGTCCTCCACTCCCACGGTGTTTTCCGGGGCTACCCCCAGCTTTTCACATGCCTTAAGGTAGATCTCCGGGTTCGGCTTTCCATGTCCCGGCGGAAGCTCCGAGCCAAACACCAGCTCGTCAAAAAACTGAAGTATATCGTTTTTTGAAAGATTCCGCTTCGCCCGCTCCTCATCCGTAGAGGTTGCAAGGCCGACCTTTATTCCCTTATCGTGCAGGGCGGAAAGTGTTTCCCGCACACCGGGCTTCAGCTCCACACCATATGCCTCAATATGCGCATCCAGCTTTACAAGCATTTTATCGCGAAATTCAAAATAGTCAATACCCTCTCCGAAAAGTCTCCGAAAGGTCTCCCTGTTCGTATACCGGTTTCCGCCCGCGATCTGCTCACAGGCCCTTGTCATTTCCTCTTTTGAAATGCCGTATTCAAGGCCGGTCTCAAGCTGGTACCTCCGGTAGAGCTTTTCCGAGTCTGTGATCACACCGTCCATATCAAAGATCACTGCTTCAAACATCTTATTCCCTTTCATGCAAACGGCGGCATGCAGGTGTTACATGCCGCCGGTTCAGCGCTTTATTTAAGCGTTTTTCTTTCTTTTTACTGCCACAATGATAATGATCCCAGCAAGGAGCAGGGCTGCTCCGCCGCCGATGATAAACGGAAGAAGCTTAAGCTTCTTTCCGAAGGTGAAGCTTATCATCTCCGAAGATACATGCCCCGCCTTGTCTACTGCCTCCATGGCAAGCTTGTAATCTCCCTTTTCCGAAACCGTAAGAGTTGCGGTGTTGCCGGAGATGGCGATATCCTGGCCGTTTAAGGATACACCGGTCAGGGTGTCCTCATCGAGCTGGAGAGATACGGTAATATTGTAGGCCTCTTCCTTTGCCTGCCCGTCCTCTACGCCGGTGACAATAAACTCCGGCGCCACGGTATCCAAAGTAAACTGAATCTCATCGGATCTTGACTCATGACCCAGCTCGTCGGTTGCAAGTACCTGAAGCTTGTATGCTCCGTCCTCCAAATCCGAGGTTCCGTCATATTCCTTTCCGTTCAGGTACACATGGGAGTCACAGACCGTCAGATCCTTCACCAGGGTGTCCATGTTCTCATCCCATAGGAATTCTGTCCGATAGCCGTCCTCATTTCCCTTGTACTTATCCAGGCTGCCTATGATCGGTGCCTTTGTATCTATGGTGAAGTTGATCTCCTCGCTGCTCTTGTTTCCGGCCTCATCCTCCGCCGTAAGCTCGATATGATAGATGCCGTCCTCCTTAAACTCTTCAGTGAACTCCGTCAGCCGTTTGCTGTTCGGCTGAAAGCCCTCAAAGGAAAGGTCGCTCTTTTCTCCCTCAATGTCCTGCACCCAGCCGGACAGCTTTGCCGTCTGTCGGTCAAAGAACACCTCATCCACACTGACATAGAATTCTACCGGGCTGTCGTCCTTTGCAGCCTCGTAGTTCGCAAGCTTCACACTCTTCTTCTCCTTGTTGGTATAGCTTGCCTGCATTGTAAGCTTCGGCGCATCCGCGTCGATGATGAAGATTTTGGAGGTCTCTGCCGTATGCCCTGCCCGGTCGGTTGCCGAGAAGGTCACCTCATATCGTCCGGTATCTGTCAGCCGCACGCTGGTGGTGGAATTGGCACCGGTCGGTGTGAGTGTTGCTCCCGGTACGGTTCCTCCCTCTCCAACGGTGCGGTTGATGGTGATCCTTACATCCCGCATATCCCAGTAGAAGGCCTCCTGCAGACTGAAGGTTACATCGATCGGCCCTGCAGAGCTTTCCGTACCGCTGATGTTTACCACAGGAGCCGTCTTGTCGATCCGGAAGGCCACATTTCTTGTGGGTCCCCGGTTTCCTGCCATATCAATGGCAAAAAGCTCCAGGTTATAATCTGCCTCCTCGGTAAAGTCGAAGCTGCGATTTGCCTGCGTCTTTGCGGCAGCAACCGTCTCCGCCTGATCCGGCTTCTTGACAATCGCCCGGAAGTTTAAATTATCGGGATCCACCGTCATATCTGTAACTGAGGTACGGATGCCGGCATCACCGGTGATATCCACCGGGCCCATGCTCTCCTGATAAATGGTTCCCCCGTTGATGTTCACACCAACCGTGGGAAGGCCGGTATCCCGTACAAACTGGAGTACCGCCTGCTCCGCCTTGTTGCCGGTTTTATCCACCGCATCGATGGTGACGGTGTGTACTCCGTCTCCGCTGCACAGATAGCCGGCCACCAGGGTGCCGTCCTCCCTTGGCGCCCAGGAAAGGTCGTTTACGGTAGTTCCGTTATCCTGCACCGTGACAGTGTCAAGGTTGTCGTCGAGGCAGGTGAGTTCCACGCCCACATCGCTTCTGTTATAGTAATCATAATCCGTGTTGTCAAAGTTCTTCACCGGGCGTTTGCCTCCGCCCACACCGGAGATCACCTTTGCGCTTACAACCGGCACGGTGTTATCTACCATGAAGCTATAGGATCCGGCATTTATCTTATTCCCGGACAGATCCTTAACAGACAGCTTCACTGTCCACTTGCCATCATAGAGGTTTTCATTTTTCTTTTTTGTGGTCAGCTTGAGCGTCAGCGTGCTTGTAACATCATCCTCTTCCAGATTGATATTTTTTGCAAACGCCTCATAGGTATCGCCCTCGGGATTTGTAACGAAAACCGTGACGTCCCCAAGGGTTTTGTTATCTGAAAGCTTCGCTTGAAGCTCCACTTCACTTTTGAACGGATTCACAATGCTTTCCGCTGCAATTCCTCCGAAGGCAACCTCTGATACCACGGGGGTCTCCCGGTCGATCAGAAAATACAGATCCTTTGGTGCTGCCTCATTTCCGGCATTATCCACCGCATCCATCCAGATGCTGTGCTCACCGTCTGCCTTGATATTCACATCCGCCTCGTAAACCCCTGCTTCGTTTTTCTTCCATTTCAGACTTATCGGTTCACCGTTGTCGCTCACGCTGATGTTCCCGGTCACAATGTTGCTGTCATCGCAGGTAAATTGCATTCTGACATCACTTCTGTAATAATAATCGCGAATGCTTCCGTCTGACTGTTTGATCGGCTCCTTGCCGTCATTCTTACCGGACACAACGATCGCCGAAAGCACCGGTGCTTTGTTGTCCACAATAAAGGTAACGAGCTTCGGCACGGATTCATTTCCTGCCTTATCCTCTGCAACGGCCTTAAGCTGCCATTTTCCATCCTTGAATTTCTTTGTGTTAATCTTTGCCGATACGGTCGCCGTGACCTTGTCGCTGTTGTTTGCCTTATCCCGTTTTACGGAATCTGACAATACCTGCTTTTCCTCGCCGTCCTCGCTCACCATCCATAGCTTTACGGACTTCAAGGTCAGATTGTCCTGCAAAGAAAGGCTTACATTCATATTACCCTTGAATGCACTCTTTGCTGCGATCTCAGATTCTCCGTTGATCGCGATGGATGCCACCTTCGGCTTTGCGCTATCCACCCGGATCACGCTGACGTTCGGCTCCATCAGTTTATTGCCGGCCTTATCCTGTGCATCAAAGGTGATCTTCGTTCCGTCAACACCTGTGGACTGCGGAATCTTTATAGAACTGCTCACCTTCCCATCCTTGATCGTCATGTCCTCACTGTGATCATTTGTCGAGTTTGTGATCGAATATTTTGCGGATGCAATCTCTGATTCCGGCTGATTCGGATCGGCCATATCTCCCGGCGTGATCTCCACATTCAGTCTGAACGATTGATACCACTTTGCATCCTCGGAAAGCTCCTTCCCGTCACTTCTGATCACCGGCTTTGTCTGGTCATACAGCAGGGATCCAAGCGTTTTTTCCGCAGTCTGATCCTCCTCGTCTGTCACAACCACCTTCAGGTTTGTAAGCGCGTGATTCTTTTTCAGCTCCGCTGCCGGGATCGTTATGGTTCCCACAAAGGTATTGCGCCATTTATGCGCATCATCCGAACCCTCCGGTGTTCTGTTTTCCAGATCAGAGGATACAAACAAAGCATCGTTATCACCCGTGATCCGAATATCCTTCACCTCGTATCCGGAGGTCGCCGTAATGGTAAATTCGTAGGGAACTCCCGAGATCGCACCTGTCTCTGACGAAAGATCCGCCAGCTTTACACCTGCGGGGCTGGTGATCCGTACTCTCTGAACGCGGAGGATATTATCCACTCCGATAATAACAAAATTTCCTTCGCATTCCTCCGAGATGTTTCCTGCGGTATCCTTCACCGAAACGCGGAAATTCTCCGGCTGATCCACTGCCGGTACCACATAGCTTACATATTTTCCGGTTCCGATGCGTTCCACTGTCTGAGCCTCACCGTTGTATGTAGCTGCAAAAGAGGATTCGTCAAGGTTGCCTGCCGAATCACTTGCCTCAAAATAATAGCGGTAATCACCGGGCACCTGGCTCGGCTCAAGAACATAATACCCGCCGTCACTTGCCACCTGTTTGGCAGTGACATCTGTCCAGGCTTCATCCTCCTTCACCTGAAGCTTGCAGTTCCTGATCCCGGGAACCGTTGTATCATAAATATAGTCTGCTTCCACATCCTTTGTAACCGTATTCTTTGCATCGGATGCACTTATCGTTAAATCCTTGACCGCAAAGGTCGTCTCTTCTCCACCTGCAGACGGAATAGATGCTTCAACCGTAACACGATAGTTTCCGTTGTCTCCCAATACTCCGTTTCCCAGGTTTAAAGCCCCGGATTCATAGGCCGGTTTCCCGCCACTCGCCTTGCCTTTGACGGAATACTCACCAAACTGATATCCGGACTCAAGCACGAAGGTCAAGTGTCCGTTTTGATTTGTATAGCTTCCGTCTGTTGCAGGAGCTTCAAGGATTGGTTTTCCGACAAAGTGGATATCCCTGTCTACCGGAGAATATACTACCGTAACCTGATCCGACAGATTTCCCGCCGCATCCGTACCGGTAAAGCTTACCTCTGTATCCTCGGTATAATCTGCAGGGCTAAAAGTGTAGCTGCAGCTTGTCTTATCTTCGCTTAATTCCCCCTTTGTCACGGTTCCTGACGCAGCATTAAGCCTGCCGTCGGCATTTCTGTCATCCGTGAGCTTAAGCGCCAAGGCCGGAGGCAGGGCCTCCTTGGGGTAATAAATCACGTTATCCACGACCTTCACGCCGGAGGCCGACGGATCTTGAAGCTCCCATGTAAGCTCTGAGGGAGCTGTGGCATCGATCCTTACACGCTTTTCGGTCTGACGGAGCATCACAAGCGTATCCTCCACAAAGACACCGGCATAGCCGTACCAGCCATCCTCGCTCTCTCCGGGCTGAACAGACTTGCTGTCAGTCCACCCGGAAATATCGGAATCAAGCGCTGCTCCCTCCACGGTGCCGTATGCATATTTCACGGAGCCGATACCGGAGTAGGTCACCCCGTCCAGGCTTACCTGGGTAGGGCCGTAATAGGCCGTCTCATCGATTGCCCCGCTTTCACTTGTCCAAACAGGTGCACCGATCTCCGTTGCCTGACGCACGGTAATAGTGATGGGCGCAAGCCATGTAATGATCGGCGGCTGCGGTTCTTCAGGCTCCGCCGGTTCTGTCGGCTCTCCGCCCTCCTCTTCAGGCGCTTCCTCCTCTGTCTCAGGTGCGGGCGCCGGGCGCTCCGTGCGGATCACAGCCTTAACCACACTGCCATCCATGAGCTTCACCTTGTCCGTAAGCTGTGTACCGTTTACCACGGTACCGTCTTCTCCCAGACTGAATTCTCCCCCGGAGACCAGATAAAAATCCGGTCCGGAGATGGTAACGCCCTCAGCCGCCAGGGATCCGTCCGCATCCTTAAAGGAGCCGGAAAACCCGTAGCTCCAGGATGCTTCCTCCTCACCAAGCAGACCTCCGGGCACAGAAAAGGTCTTCTTTGCCCCGGCGGCATCCTCCAAAACCACATGGCCTGCTTCCCGATCAAAGACAAGCCCCGTTTCGCCTAAAGCGAAGGTGTAGGTGTCGTCTGCCGCCTTTGCCCCCTTCTTGGGGCCGATATAGGAAACCAATGGCACCAGCGCCAGACAAACCGCCAGCGCACAGGCAATGATCTTCCTTGATTTGCTCTGTTTATTCCAAAATGCTCTCACTCGTTTCCCTCCTCTACAAATTTTCATTTGTATGTGTAACAACAATATCCGTGATCACCCGGATCTTCGGATTGGTAATTCCGTGACTGTGCTTTACCGCAGTGACATCCCAGCTTCTTTCCTTCTTCAGCTCCGGCCCGGGCTCAAGGTCCTCCGAGGTAAGGACATCCGTGGTATCGTCATCCCCGTAGCTTCCGACAAGGACGTCCGTGGCGGCGTCTCCGTCAAAGGCCGCTTCCGAGGCAAGGACATCCGTGGCGGCGTCTCCGTCAAAGCCATCCTCCGTTGCCAGTACATCCGTGGCTTCGTCATCCTCCAAGGGTCTTTTAAGGACATCTGTCTGATCCTCGTCCGGATCGGCAAACCTGCCGGCGCCTAAAACCTCGGTAGTCTCTTCCTCCATTTCGGAGAATCTTCCGGCGCCTAAGACCTCGGTCACTTCCTCGCGAGCTCCCCCGGTCAAAATTTCCATGTCCTTCGCAGCCTCATCGGAGGTCTCCTTTACCGTGATCTTATCAGCTCCGACATTATAGTATTTTGCCTGTTCCTTTTTTGTCACACTCTGATTTAAGGTCCGGCTGGTTCCCTGGTTCATGCCCTTAATGGATTTTCTGGCATTGCTGCCCGTCAGATCTCCGATGGTATGCGGGATCTTCAGTACGAAGAACAAAACCACGGTGGTAATAAACAGCCCGATAGCCAGGATCAGACCGCCGTAAAAAAAGATTTGATACATTCCTTCCATGGCTATCACTCTCCTGTCTCTTCATCCGGTGCCTCCGCTGCCTTACCGGAGGACTCGGATGTCTCTATCTTATCTGCAATCTTTCTCCAGTTGGTGTTGGACTCAATATCCACCACATCCCTACTGTCTGCGTAGATCCGGAGCAGGCGGTCATAGGCTCCGGTGGTATCGCTCTTCCAGAGATCTAAGTTTTCTCCTAAAACATCGTAGAGATACTTCATATATTCCGAGTAGATCCGGGCGCTGAACTTGTTGTTCTTTCCGAGGCTTGCGCAGGCTGTTTCATAGACCTCGCAGATCTCCTCATTGAGCTTGTCCGGCTCCTCCTCGATCTCCATGTAGTAGGATGCCTTTGCAGACATCTTGTTTACATAGTTTGTATTGTACTCATTGTCAAAAGAACCACCCACCAAATTTTTCTTGGTCTGAAGCTCCATGGATGTGAGCACATCCTCCAGATCCTCCGTGCGGTAGATGGCGTTTTCATAATTGATCTTTGGCTCCTCCTCCTTCGCAAGCTGTACATAGGCCGCGATGAGGTTGTTCAGGTATTCGTATTTGTAATTGTTTTTATCTGTCTCGTTTAAGCCGGAGCTCTCCAGCTCGGAAATGGCCTGCTCTAAAAATTCAGCCTCCCGCTTTGCCACAGTCTGGTCTTCGCCGTCCTTGTTTTTGCTTTCCAGATAGCTTGTGTAAATGTTGCCTATGGTCCTGTAGTGGTCGAACCGGCGGTCATTGTTGCTTCCCACCAGGCTCTTTCGGAAGGCGTCAACCTCCTGCAGCAGGTCATCCGCGTTGGAAAGAGAGATCATATCGCAGATGGCCGCATAATAGCCCGCCTCATTTTCTCCCTCTCCGGCATTTTCCTTTGCCAGCTTGAAATACTTGGAGGCAGTCTTCAGGTCGTTTAATTCATTGTAATAGGAAAAACCAAGCTCAAAGAGGACATCATAATTCTTATCCACGCCGCCGTAGCCTTCCTTGACACGGTTTGCCACGGTCTGCAGTCCGCCTTTCAGCTTCTTTTGAAGTCCGTCTTCCTCTTCTCCCGCTGCGCGGCCTGCGTTAAACTCCTCCACAAAGGCGTCGATGTAGCCGATATAAGCCTCCGTCTCGGAACCCGAAAGCTCCATGGCACGCTTGTAATAGTCTGCGGCCCCGGCGTAGTCCGGCTCCGCAGAGGTCATAAGGTCATTGCCCTGCTCGATCAGCTGGTTGTAGTTGTTTAACCGGATCCTTGAGAGTCCCCGATATCCCACAAGGGAAACCACGCCAAAAGCCACGGAAAGCACGGCTGTCGTCGCAAACAGCGCCACCTTCCGCTTGTTCCTTTTGCGGTGCTCGTCGTCTAACTCATTGTAATGCTCTAAGGCGTAGATCAGCTCCTTACAGTTTTGATACCGGTCGTTTGGATCCGGCTGTGTACATTTTAAGATGATCTTTTCAAGACCTGAGGAAAGCGCCGGGTTCCACTCCCTGATCGGCTTCATCTCGTAGGGCGGTTCACAGGGGTTCATTCCCGTGACCACATGGTAAAGGGTCGCGCCCAGGTTATAGATGTCCGTTCGGGCATCCGTGTTGTAGATGCCGCGGCCCTTGGAATCGCCGAACTGCTCCGGTGCCGCGTATCCGCGGGTACCTAAGGCTGTGGTATCCGCGTTGTTTTCAATCTCGTATTCTTTCGCCGTACCGAAGTCTATAAGCTTTACGCCGCCCTCCGGGCGTATCATGACATTGGAGGGCTTCATATCCCGGTAGATGACCGGCGGATTCATGTTGTGAAGATAATCCAGGGCCGAGGCGAGCTGCAGGCCCCACTCGATCACCAGCTCCTGCGGCTGGGCTCCGTCCTCCTTTAATCGCTCACTGATGGTGATACCCTCAATAAAGTCCATGACCACATAGATGGTTCCGTTTTGATCGATGATATCAACGATTCGGGGAAGCACCGGATGATCCACATTTTTCAGAATGTTGGCTTCCCGCTCTAAGCCCTTGAGCAGGGTCTTGGTAGACTTGGAGCCGTCGTTTTTGATCTCCTTTACCGCCCACTGCTTATTCAGGTGCTTGTCGCGCGCCAAATAAACGATGGACATACCACCGCGGCCAACCTCTTTCCATATTTCATATTTCCCGTCAAGTACGGTACCTTCCCTTGTCATCTGTAAACTCCCGCCTGTTTATTCCTACATGGCTCTGACACAAGCCACTGTGATATTATCTGTTTCCCTGCGCTCCTTCACAAGCTCAGTCAAAAATGCGCAGCCCATTTTCAGATTGTCCGGATTATCTCCGGCCTCCGGTCCGATCTTCGCCAGGATCTCATCCTCGGAGATCTGGTGGCGAAAGCCGTCGGAGCATATCATATACACTGTTCCGGCCTCAAGGTCTCCCTTGGTAAAATCAGGCTCCACCACAGGAGATGCGCCAACACACTGCAGCAGAATGCTGCGTCTCGGGTCTACCTTCGCCTGCTCCGGCGTCAGTCTTCCCGCGTCCATTTCCCGCTGGATCAGAGTCTGATCCCTGGTGAGCTGGATGGCCCGGTCTGTGAGGTGGTAAACGCGGCTGTCGCCCACATGTACGATGAAGTACTCCTGCTTGTACATGAGCAGCGCGGAAGCCGTGGTGCCAAGCTGCAGGCGGTTTCGTTCGCCGTACATGGCAAGCCTGCGGTTCTGATGCTGTATGATGTCGTTCCACTGCTCGATCAGGCGTCCCTCATCGAACCTGCCGTTTGCCACATCCTCCACAAAGATCTGCTCAAACCAGTCGCAGAAGGCGCAGGTCACCTCCTTGCTGGCAAGCTCTCCCTTCGCTAAGCCTCCCATGCCGTCACACACGATGGCAAAGGCCACCTGCCCTTCCGGGGTTTCCACGATCTTGATGGCTAACGAGTCTTGATTTGTCTTTTTCGTAATTCCCACATCTGTGTGATATGCGGCAATAAAATCCATGCTATTCTCCCTTTCTCAGGTGGAATGTAAACTCCTCGTCTCCCATCTTAACCACGGCTCCGTTTTTAAGGAGCATCTCCTGGTCGGGTGCAAGCTCCACTCCGTCCACATAGGTATGGTTGGTGGATTCGCTGTCTTTGATGTAATTCACGCCGTCTTTCCGTACAATGGTTGCGTGAATACGGCTGATGTCGGAATTATCGCTGATCATGTGATCCGCTTTTTCCGAGCGGCCGATGGTAAACTCCGGTTTATCGAAATATATGATCTCGCCGGTCCTGGTTCTCACCAAATGGGGCACCGGCTCTGTCAGCTGTGCCTCTGACGCCTTGTCTGCCGTCGGTGGTTCCGGAATATCCAGTGTCTGTTCCTTCGGCGTGTGACCGGCTGCAGGATCGTTTATGGGCTTTGGCTGTTCCGGCGGCATTCCCGGACGATTCACCGGTTGTCCCTGCGGTGGTTGTTCCTGCGGTGGCTGTCCCATGGGTGGCTGCCCCTGCGGGAACATTCCCTGTGGCGGCATCCCCGGGCGGTTCACCGGCTGTCC
>ODAI011409726.1_pt1 | contig 12329 bp, 6 predicted proteins | sample 1539321 | NCBI WGS metagenome assembly ODAI01 (sample SAMN02144231, study PRJEB22623) | gut metagenome | biome: sheep rumen | host: Ovis aries | place: New Zealand
ATAATTGTTAGATTGATTTTGCAAATATAAGGCTTTTTTCTATCAGAACGAATTTTTTTGTGCTTTTTTTACTTTTTTTTGTGGTTCAAAATCATTTCCGCCCTCATTTCGATGCTAAACGAACACCTTTTCGCCTTTTCCTTTTCACGTTTCAAGAATTTGCTGTATCTTTGCACCACATAACATGTAACAACAAAAATCATACCGTAACTATACAAAGAAAAAATGGGTATCATCAAGAAAAACGACGAAATGGCAAGTATGAACAAAGCCATTCGCAAATGGTGGATAGCAACTGGTATCATCATCTTTCTGATGTTTTTCGGAGTGTTTGCCATCTCGCAAGGGTGGTTGGGCAAACTGCCCCCTGTGAGCGACCTACAGAATCCTATCAATAAATATGCTTCACGCATATATTCATCCGACAACAAACTCATCGGCACATGGAGCTACGCAAGCGAAAACCGTGTGATGGTTACTTACGACTCGCTGCCAGACAATCTCATCAAAGCATTAGTGGCAACTGAAGACGCCCGCTTCTACGAACATTCGGGCATTGACGTGAAAGCCATCGGACGTGCAGTGGTGAAACGACTAATGATGGGACAACGCAGTGCCGGTGGTGGCTCCACCATCACGCAGCAGTTGGCCAAGCAGCTATACTCGGACGTGGCAAAGACCGACGGTAAACGCATGATGCAGAAACCCATCGAATGGTTCATCGCTGTGCAGCTGGAGCGCTACTACACCAAGGAGGAAATCATCACCATGTACCTCAACTACTTCGACTTTCTCTACACTGGAGTTGGCATTAAGAATGCCTGTCGCACTTATTTCGACAAAAACCCCATCGACCTCAATCTGAACGAATGCGCTATGATTGTGGGCATGTGCAAAAACCCTTCGCTCTACAATCCCTACCGCAAACAGAATGGGCAGTACACTCCCAGCGAACGATGTCTGGAACGCCGCAACGTGGTACTTTCGCAGATGGAAAAAGCTGGATATATTACCAAGGCTGAAATGAATCAAGTTAAGAATCAGCCACTCTCCATCCTTTCTAAACCTAAAATCATGTCGCATAAGGAAGGTGCAGCCCCTTATTTCCGCGAACACCTACGGCGCATTATGATGGCCAAACGCCCAGAACGCAGCCAGTATGCTTCTTGGCAAGGACAGCAGTTCCACGACGATTCTGTAGCGTGGGAGACAGACCCTCTGTACGGGTGGTGCAACAAGAACACCAAGAAGGACGGATCGCACTACAACATCTACACCGACGGTCTGAAAATCTTCACCAGCATTGACACCCGCATGCAGAAGATGGCAGAGGAAGCTCTCTTTGAACATGTGGCACAATATCTGCAACCAGCTTTCGAGCGCGAAATCAAGTACTCTAAGACAGGCCCTTACAAGTCGATGACGATAGAGAAGATGAACAAAATCATCGACCGCTATGTGCGCCAGAGCGAACGCTACCGTGTGATGAAAGCTGACGGAATGAGCGATGAAGACATCATGAAGGCTTTTACCGTCCCCACAGACATGCGGTTGTTCAAATACGGCAGTTCGTACGACAACCCCGATATGGTGGAGGTGAACATGAGTCCACGCGACTCCATTATTTATTATAAGAAATTCCTCCGTGCATCGGTTTGTGCCATCGATCCCATGAACGGACAAGTGAAAGCATATGTGCCAGGATTAGACTTTGACCACTTCATGTACGACAACGTTCTGGGCGGAGGACATCGCCAAGTGGGTTCTACCATCAAACCGCTGCTCTATTCGTTGGCACTTTCCAGCCAAGGATTCACACCTTGCGATGTAGTGGATGCAAGTCCGAAAAACTATGGTGGATGGACACCCAAGGGAGGCGCTCTGGGCATGGTGCCGCTAAAGACAGCATTGGCCCACTCCAACAACCACGCTTCGGTCTATTTACTGAACCTCATCCGCCCGCAGAACTTTATCGACTACCTTGACAAGCAACTGAAAATCTCCACCTACACCTTCCAACCCAACCTGACCATCGCATTAGGTTCGGGCGACGTGAGCATTGGTGAAATGGCAAGTGCCTACACCATCTTCCCAAGTATGGGCATCCACTACTCTCCCCTGCTCGTCACTCGCATTGAAGACCCAGAAGGCAACATCATTGCCAACTTCACGCCGCGCATGAACGAGGTGCTGTCGAAAGAAAAAGCTTACCAGATGATTTACATGCTCAAGGCGGTCATCAACGAAGGTACGGGTCGCGCTCTGCGTGGAGGTGCCTACCACATAAGTGGTGAATTGGGCGGAAAGACAGGTACGACCAACAGCAATGCCGACGGCTGGTTCATCGGCTTCTGCCCCAAACTGGTTGTTGCCAGCTGGGTGGGCGGTGAAGACCGTGACATACACTTCGGCAGCATGGCCTTCGGACAAGGTGCCCGTGCCGCTCTGCCTATTTTCGGCAAACTGATGCGCAAAATTTATGACAGCAAGCTTTTTGGCATAGGAGAGAAGGACAAATTCAACATTCCTGAAGATTATCAGCCTTGCGACAACGAGCTGATGGAATTACCCAGTGCGGAATCCATATTGCACCCAGTGGAAGAAGACCCCGTAGAATATGACGAGGAGTTCTTCTAATCCCACCCTTACAGGCAAATGAAAACCAATCGAACAGATAATTAATAACCCATATAAACAACGATGAAATTTATTGGAATTATTCCTGCCAGATATGCTTCCACCCGATTTCCAGCCAAGCCCTTGGCTATGCTAGGTGGCAAGACTGTGATTGAAAGAGTGTACAAGCAAGTGGAAGGTGTGCTGGACGATGTGTGTGTAGCCACCGACGATGAACGCATTCTGAATGCCGTACATGTCTTTGGAGGAAAAGCCGTCATGACAAGCGTAAATCACAAAAGCGGAACGGACCGTGTACAGGAAGCCTTCACCAAAGTAGGTGCAGGCTTCGACGTGGTAGTCAACATTCAAGGCGACGAACCCTTCATTCAAGCCCAACAACTGGAAGCCATCCGCACCTGCTTTGATGACGAAAGTGTTGACATTGCCACTCTGGTGAAACCGTTTGTACCCGAAGATGGATTTGCAGCTTTAGAGAATGCCAATTCACCCAAGGTGGTGGTCAACAAAAAGATGGAGGCACTCTATTTCTCTCGGAGCATCATCCCATTCACGCGCAGCAAGGACAAGGAAGAATGGTTGAAAGGTCACACCTACTACAAGCACATTGGCCTCTATGCCTATCGGGCAAAGGTGCTAAAAGCCATCACCTCACTCCCTCAGTCGAGCCTCGAGTTGGCAGAATCGTTAGAACAACTGCGCTGGTTGGAGAATGGCTACAAAATTAAGGTAGGCATCAGCCATATCGAAACCATCGGAATAGACACACCCAAAGACCTGCAGAAGGCAGAACAGTTCTTACAAAATCAACTGAAAAAGTAAACAAAAAAGTTTGCAAACACTCCACCACCCTTCAACAGGAGGGGATTCCATCCAATACGCTAAAACAGGCTCTCCCATGCCCCCTGTGCTCTTTTAAGTTCATCATCGGCACACCCCCGATAATGAACTTAAAAGCACAAAACGCCCCTTTTTTGAGCCAAATTTAAAGTTTTTTCATACAAAGACGGATTAAAAAAGTCCTTTCCCCTTCTCCATGTCAGAATTAAGTAGTACCTTTGTACACATATTTAATATATAAGAGAAACTGATTAATGGAAGATCAAGACAGAATCATTAAAGTTGAAATCAACGAAACCATGAAGAAGAGCTACATTGACTATTCAATGTCAGTTATTGTAGCTCGTGCCCTTCCTGAAGTTCGTGATGGTTTCAAACCTGTACACCGCCGCATCCTCTATTCAATGGATAAGCATGGCAACACCTCAGACAAACCAACTGTAAAATGTGCACGTATCGTGGGCGATGTGCTTGGTCACTTGCACCCACACGGTGACTCATCGGTATATGGTGCCCTCGTACGCCTGGCTCAGCCGTGGGCCATGCGCTACACCCTCGTGGACGGACAGGGCAACTTTGGCTCCGTCGATGGCGATGGTGCAGCCGCCATGCGTTACACAGAGGCACGCCTTAGCCGCCTGGGCGAGGCCATGCTGCAAGACATCGACAAGGAAACGGTAGATATGGTAGATAACTTCGACAACTCAGAAAAGGAACCTACCGTACTCCCCACTCGTATTCCCAACCTGCTTGTCAACGGTGCTACAGGTATCGCCGTTGGTATGGCTACCAACATTCCCACCCACAACCTGTCCGAAGTAATCGACGGATGCGTTGCCTACATCGACAACCCCGAACTGACCAGCACTGACCTGATGCAATACATCAAAGGCCCCGACTTCCCAACAGGCGGCATCATCTGCGGTGTGGATGGCATCAGGGAAGCATACGAAACAGGACGTGGTCGCATCGTAATTCGTTCGAAAACAGAAATTGAGACTGAAGGGACTCACGACAAGATTATTGTAAGCGAGATTCCCTACAACGTCAACAAGTCAGAACTCATCAAGAAGATTGCAGCACTGGTCAACGAAAAGAAGATTGACGGCATCAGCAATGTGAACGATGAATCGGACCGAGAGGGCATGCGCATCGTCATCGACATCAAGCGTGAGGCCAATGCCAACGTGGTGCGCAATAAACTTTTCAAACTCACCGACCTGCAGAGCACTTTTGCCGTGAACTGCATTGCCATAGCCGACCGTCGTCCGAAGCAACTCTCTCTTAAGGACTGCATCCGTTACTTCGTCAACCACCGGCATGACGTGGTGATTCGACGCACACAATATGACAAGCGCAAGGCCGAAGAACGCTCACACATTCTGGAAGGCCTCATTATTGCCAGCGACAACATCGACGAGGTAGTACACATCATCCGTGCAGCAAAAAGTCCACAAGAGGCGATGGACAACCTGATGGTTCGTTTCAACCTCGACGAAATCCAAGCCCGCGAAATCGTCAATATGCGCCTGCGTGCTCTCACAGGACTGGAACAAGACAAACTTCATGCCGAATATGACGAACTACAGAAACTCATTGCCTACTTGGAGCAAATCCTCACCGACGATGCACTTTGCCGCAAGGTGATGAAGGACGAACTCCTTGAGGTGAAGGAAAAGTGGGGCGACGAGCGCAAGACAGAAATAGACCTTACCGCCAGCGAGAACTTCGACCCTGAGCAGTTCTATGCCAAAGAAGAAGTGGTGGTAACTGTCAGCCATCTTGGGTACATCAAGCGCACCACCCTCACAGAGTTCCGTACGCAAGCCCGTGGTGGCATCGGCGTGAAGGGAGGTACTGCACGAGACAAGGACTTCATCGAGTTCATCTATCCTGCCAACACCCATAACACAATGATGTTCTTCACACAAAAGGGCCGTTGCTTCTGGATGAAGGTGTATAACATCCCTGAAGGTTCTCGTACCGATAAGGGACGTGCCATCCAGAATTTGCTCAATATCGACAGCGACGACAAGGTGACGGCTTTCATCTGCATCGAAAACATCAACGACGAGGAATGGGTGAACACCCACAACCTCATCTTCTGCACCCGCCAAGGCATCATTAAGAAGACAGCCTTCGTCAACTATTCACGCCCACGCAACAATGGCATCATTGCCATCAATCTCAACGAGGGCGACGAGGTCGTAGAAGTGCTCCTCACAAGCGGCAAGGACGAAATCCTCATTGCCAACCGCAATGGCCGCGCTATCCGCTTCAACGAAAGCACCGTCCGCAATATGGGACGTGGCGCAACCGGTGTGAAAGCCATGCGACTCGACGAGAATGACCCAGAAGACCATATCGTTGGCATGATTGCACTCACCAAGCCTGAAGGATACGATGAAAACGTGGAAGAGAACACAGAAGAAGGGACAGAAGAAACTCTCTACCCTGACATGCCCACTATTCTCGTTCTATCCGAAAAGGGAGTTGGCAAACGTTCCACCATTGGCGAATACCGCATTACGAACCGTAATGGCAAAGGTGTCAAAACCATCAACATTACAGAAAAGACAGGCAAGCTTGTTGCCATCAAGAAAGTGTTGGAGGATGAAGACATCATGATTATCAACAAGAGCGGTGTTACCATCCGCCTCGCCGTCCAGGACATCAAGAAATCCTCACGCAACACACAGGGTGTCAAACTCATCGACATTCAGAAGCGGAACGACGTTATCAGCTCCGTATGCGTGGTGGAACATTCAGAAGAGCCTGAGGAACAAATTGACGAGACGGAAGTCACAACCGATCCTTCTGAATCAACTAACTCACAAGAATAACAATTAACCTGATTTATAAATCTATTAAAACCGTTTCAATTATGAAGAAATTTGTTTTGATAATGGTATGCCTTTTCCTCGTCTGCAACACGTCAATAGCACAGGACAAGGAAGCCCTCAAGGCAGAGAAGGCAGCCAGAAAAGAGGCTGCATCGACACTGAAAAAAGCAAGGAACACCTACGAGATGTCTATCCCCAACGAGCAGTATGGTCGTAAAGAGACAGACTTCGAAAAACTGGCTTCGGCTCGCGAACTCATTGAGTCCGCCATGCAAAACCAGTACACAAAAGACGATGCTGACACCTGGGAAATAGCCACCAACATTCTTTACGAATACTACAAAAAGCAAGAGAATGAGGTAAAGGCCGACCCTGACAATGAGAAAATTAAGACCGACTTTCTGGCACTCTCCATCAAACTTCTCGACAGCACCTGCAAGTACGACTCACTCATCCAGCTCGACCCCAAGGCTAAGCCTGAGGTGGTTAAGGCAAATCACACCAAATTCCAAATCATGGGCGTCAATGCTGCCACACAATTGTTGCAAGCAGCACAGAACCTCTCCAACAGCGACAAGCCAGAGGAACTCAAGGAAGGTGTGAAGTATGCCGAACTTTTCCTCAACACAATGGAGAAGTCTCACCTGATGAGCGATTTCAAGCATGAGAACCTCAAGGACTGGATCACCTACGCAAAAGCCTTCCGTGCCCAATCTTACTTCAACATCCCTGGCACACCAGAAGCTACTATTGTGGAAGTTTACCAAGCACTCATGGACACTCAGTTCAAAGCCACTGCCTACCAAGCCCTCTCCAACTACTACCGCGAGAGCAACAAAGCCAAGCAGAACCAGTACCTGCAGGAAGGTCTTGAAGCCCTCAAGGACAATGCTGATATGCACGATATACGCGCCAACTTTGCCCTCATCCTCATGCAGAATCTTTTCCAAAGCGGAGACATAGAAGGTTTCAAGAAAATTGCTCAAGTAGTGAAAAATGAGTTCAAGACCACCGATGGAGCAGTCAACGCTTACCTAATGGAAGGACAACTCGCATTCGAAAACAAAAAATTTGATGAAGCCAAGACTATCTTCCTTGAAGCCAAAGAAGCTTTTCCCGACGATGACAAGTGCCTCCTCATGGCAGCACGTTCCGCATGGATGAAAGCACAAAACAATGGCTCAAAGAAGGAAGACATGAACGAGGCCATCAACCTCTTCCTGCAGCTGGAAAAAGAGAACCCTGAAGACCCTGAGTTGTGGGGCGAATCACTCTACATTCTCTACAACAACACCCAGCAGACAGCTCAGGCTGCCAAGTATAAGAAATACTACAAGGCTAAATAAGCTTTAGCGGTTCCTGTCAATTACACACGTCCCGAAAGTTCTTCACGAACTTTCGGGATTTTTCGTTTATTACTGTATGCGCCAAATAAGAACTGACTCACGCTGAATCCTGTTGACATTACTTTCTAACCTGATTCAGCGTAAAATAAACTCAGAGGGTGTCACCCCGAAGTGCTTCTTAAATAAGCGAGTGAAATGCTGCGGATACTCGAAGCCAAGGCTTTCGGCCGTCTCACTGACAGTGGCCCCGCTGAGGAGTATTTGCTGAGCACGCTGCATCAGGAAGCGGCGGATATGAGACGTTGCTGTATCGCCAGTCAACGTGCGGATGAGGTCGCCAAAGTAATTGGGCGAAAGGAAGAGCTGCTGTGCACAGTATTTCACAGTGGGCAACCCGTGCTGATGCTGAAGGCTATCAACATAATAATCATGGAGCAAATTCTCGAAACGAGACAAAAGGTCGGAGTTGGTGGACCGAACCGATGTGGAAAGCTGGACGGCATAGTATCGGGCAATAAGTTCCAGCACATGAGCAATCTGCGAGGAGACGATGCGCAGTGTGTGGGTATCTTCTTCTTTGAGCAATTCCTGACGAATCTGCTCCAGCAAGTTGACGATGCTCAACCGCTGCTCGTCGGTCATCAACAATGCCTCACTAACACTATAAGTGAAATAAGTATAATCAGGCATACGGCGTCCCAACTCTGTGCCACGCAGCAGTTCAGTATCGAAAAGCAACGCCCACCCCTTGGTTTGTATTTCTTCTCCCGTATCGGCCTTACCCCCAATCTGTCCCGGAGCCACACACATTAGGGCATGCCGATGTAAGTCGTATTGCAGTTGCCCATACGACAAGTCTTCCAGCTCTTCATCGCCGATGAACAGAGCATAAACATCGTAGTTGTTGAGCGAGTGGCGACAATGCTCCAACTCGTCATAGTGAACGACAGAGACAAGCGGATGCAGCACGGGGGCACCGATGTAACGAGCGTAGTCGTTCACACTTCTTACTCGTAGTATCTTTTCCATATCAAACAATTTGCGTGCAAATATAGCAATAAAAAATTAAGAATCTGTAATCGAGGTTGATTAATCAGTAAATTACATAAACATTATGTACTGGAATCGCCATACCTTTGCACAATTAAACTTAAAAAAATATTACTGTCCGCTAAACATGAATCCCCGCTCTGAACTTGCTTTTTAATCTGCAAATCCAGGGACTAAGAGCATTTCCAAGCCCCCTGTCATCCTATTTCTCGGCAGGTGGACTGCTTGTAGCCTCTTCCAAAGCCACCTCCCAGTCCTTTTCCGGGTGCTCCAGGAAGCCCATGACGTCAATGTAGTACATGAGCATGATTCTGACGATGGTCGCAAGGCCAGAAAAACTCCATGCGTGAGTCACTCCTCTCTGAAGCAGCGTCAGTAGCAGGTTGGCAATGAGCGTCACCCATATCTGCACCTTGATGGCGTTGGCGCTCTCGCCATAGAAGTATCGCAGGGGGAAGTTCTGCTTGAGCTGTTTGAAAAGCGACTCTATGGCCCAGCGCTTTTTGTATATGGCCACGATGTCCTCATACGGCATTTCCAGGTCGTTGGTGAGCAGACGGATGAGTCTGTGCTTCTTCTCGTCCACATAGGTCACGATACGCGCCTTGTGCTCAATAACCCGCTTTACCTCCTTTTCCTCACCGTTTTCGTCTGTTTCCTTCGCTTTTACCTCCTTGCGGAACACCACGTACTCCTCGCGCCATTGCATCTGTCCCTTGCTGTTCATGTAGTAGGTGCTGGAGAGCGTCTCATAGGTCAGGTTCTGCTTCATTTTGGTCACATAGATGACTCCTCTCTGGGTCATCTGCTCGAATTTCTCGTAGTCGATGTAGGCTCTGTCCATTGCAAGGATGTCGCCCGCCGTCAGCTTGTCCGGCGCGAGCAGGAAATGGTCGTGCTTGGCGGCTGAGGTGAACTGGATGTCGCACGGCACGCCCTCGTTGGCGTGGATGACGGAATGCACCTTGATGCCGCCTTTCTTTTTTCCAGTCTTCGGATTGCGCCCCACGCCCTTGAAGATGAGGTTTGAGAACAGACTGACGGTCGTAGAGTCGATGATTTGCAGACGCTTCATCCACTTCGGCACCTTGTGGGAGGGGCTGTCCGACGAAAGTTTGTCCTTGTAGGTCTGGTACAAGTCCATGTAGATCTTCCCGAAGATTCCCTCGTCCCTCCTTGAGTTCGCATCCGAGAGTGTGGAACGTCGCGGCAGGTCCTTGATGCCCAAATGCTGTAGCTTGCGACACTCCATCATTGTGGCTGAAGTGATTTCACGAAGCGAGTCGAAGCGCGAGATGACCGCGTAGAGCATCACTGTCAGGTGACACCACGCATTGAACTTCTTTACGTACCTCTCACCGCCGCAATCGCGGCTGATCTGAAGAATTTTTGCCTTGTTCAGGTAATTTAACAGCTGACCCAGTATCGGCTGTCCGAGAAAATGTGTACTTTTGCCCATGATTTGGTTATTTGTTTTGTTTAGCGACTGCAAAGATAACCAAAAGGGCTGATTCTCAGTGGAGAGTCAGCCCAATTTTTCTTTATGCGCACACGTGCGCGAGAATGTCAATGTTTAGCGGACAGTAATAATTTTTAATTCTTTTGGGGAACAAGAACCCCACTGACTTTTGCCATATGGCAAATAATCAGTGGGGTTGTTTATTCAGTTGTAATTCTTCATTCTTTATAAGATGAGCTACATTATTGAACATATTTCTATTTTACAATAATCTTTTTGCCATCTATGATATATAATCCTTTTCGTGGTGAATTAACTTTCCTGCCTGATAAATCATACATGATAGATGATTCCTTCTCGGCAACTTTTATTTCATTTATTCCTGTTGCTGCTTCAAAAACAGCCTCTACAACAATGTCTTTTGAAGGCATTATAGAAGGAATATTTGTCCATCCTTTAAATACAAATCCTTCTTTCTCAGGAATAGTAATATCTTCAATTGTTATTCCAGAAGCATTATATTGCTTGGCAAAAATATCATGATGAGCTGCTGATGAAGTTGCCTTCAGCCTAGCTTTTGCATTTGATGCGTTAGAATCGGGTGTGGAAACAACATATGTAACGCTATAGGCATTAAAGAAATATTCATCATTTTGATCTTTGTATTCAACAATCTCTTTAAAGTTCTTCCAAGGATAGAATTGGTTATAAAGTTCAGATGTTCCCTCTGGTACATACAGTGTAACATTAGATACGTTAGAAAATATGGATTCCGTATAATTAAGATTGTTTAATTCAGAATGGGTGATTTTTAATGCCTTTAATCCTGATACATTAAAGCAATCCTCTTGCAATGTCTTTACTGTGCTAGGGATAATAAATATTTCCAAACCACACCCCTTAAAACATCCTTCGGTAAATTTTGTAATACCTGTTGGGATGTTAACCTTCTTGAGTGAAGAACAATTACCAAAGATATAAGATTTGAAGCCATCGGCAGTATAACTGCCAAAATCTGTAACACTATTGGGAATTTGCAATTCTTCGATACTTCGACATCCAGCAAAGCATGCAGCACCCAACTGTTTTAATCCTTCACTTAACTTCACCTCCCTTAAGTTTGAGCAGCCATAAAATGCACCTGCAGGTATCATTGTTATGGTTTGGGGAATACTTATAGAAGTTATAGGGCAAGCTTGAAATGCTCCATTTTCAGTACTTACAGTATTTGAAGACCATGCGGTGACATCGGTTGGATCTACTATTTTGTTTACGATGTACTCTTTGTTGTTATATACAACTGATTCTGGAATAACAATATCACCAGATAGATCTTTGTTTTGGCGTCCAACTGATGCATTTGAATTGTTGTCTAATACGTATCGTATATCATCAATCCTTACTGTCAAAATTGAAGGAATAAACACTTCTTTTCCATCATCAAATTCATTTATCTCTTTGAAATTCATCCAAGGATAATATTCTTGATATACCTGCTTACTGCCATGGGGGACTAATAGAGATGTTTTGCTAACATTTCCGAACACAGATTCCGTATATGTTAATTGATTCATGTCTCTAACGCATAATTTGACTTCTTTTAAACTGTTGACATTAAGAGAGCCTTCATCGAGAATCAAACATTGTGCTGGTATAGTAATATATTCCAGACCAGAAGATTGAAAACACCCGCTGGCTAGTCTGGTAACTCCATTCGGAATAGTAAAGTGTTTAATTTTTGAACACCCACCGAAAACATAGGAACGATATCCGTAAGCTGTGTTGCTCGCTAAATCAGTAATTCCTTCAGGAATGTTGATTTCGTATAGATTATAACATCCAGCAAAGCAAGCCGCACTGAGTTGTTTAATTGACTCAGGCAAAACAACTTTTTCGAGTTGAGCGCAATTCTGAAATGCTCCAGCAGCAATTATCTTAATACTTTGTGGTAGTACAATTGAAGTTATCTTACTGCCTTGAAATGCTCCGCCAGTACACGATATAGAATTACTAGAATAGCAGACTAAATCGGTTGGTGCCACCATCCCAGTAACTGGATATTCTTGATTGTTAAAAGTAACATATTCAGGGATAATAATATCGCCAGATAAATCTTTGTTCTGTCTGCCAATTGTTGCTTGACTATTTTTCAGG
>ODAI012641658.1_pt1 | contig 12329 bp, 27 predicted proteins | sample 1539321 | NCBI WGS metagenome assembly ODAI01 (sample SAMN02144231, study PRJEB22623) | gut metagenome | biome: sheep rumen | host: Ovis aries | place: New Zealand
ATATTCTATGAGGACGATTAAAAAAAAACTCCCCACAAAGTTTTGCTAATTTAAAAAATGTCGTATATTTGCAAAATAATATTGATGTTATGAAACAAGAAAAAAAATTGGAAGAAGCCAAAAGGCTCTACAAAGATGCAAATGCAGACCAGCGTTATGTGCTAGAAAGTCTATTTCCTGAACTTGCAGAGATTGAAGATGAGAGGATAAGGAAAGAACTTATCCACTATTTTACCGAAGGAATAGAATTTCTAAGCCTTTGTAGTGTTAGTCAAGAACAAATACTTGCTTGGCTTGAAAAACAAGGTGAGCAGAAAAAATCTTATGATACTCGTGATTCTTCTATGATAGATAACAAGAAATCTCCTTATGGTGAAAAAAGAGATTTTGGTTATTTTAGTAAGCCTGCTGATAAGGTTGAGCCAAAGTTTCATGAAGGAGAGTGGATTACTAATGGCGATTACACTTGGAAAATAGTAGAGGTAAAACCATTGGATTACATACTCCAATCACAAGATGGTAATATAGTAGATGACACTATATCCCATGTAGATAAACAGTTCCATTCTTTCACTATTCAAGATGCAAAGGATGGTGATGTGCTTGTTTGTAAAGGATATGTTAAAAATTCAAATAGAATCAAATATGAAAGAATATGTTTATTTAATAACCTTGACAACGCTTTCTTTACATTGACAAAAACTTCTAATCATGTAGAAGAATATGACATTGATGTAAATATTGATTATCCAGATAATACTGCTCCTGCAACAAAAGAACAAAAAGAAATTCTATTTATGACGATGAAAGAAGCGGGATATGAGTGGGATGCCGAAAAGAAAGAGTTGAGGAAAATAGAAGAGGATTTAACTGAATTTGAAAATGCTCTTGCTGATGTTTGTAGAGGGTGGATAGGCGAAGAATTAGGATGGAAAGATTACATAATCAAAAACTCCTTGCCACTTCTTGAACTTGCAAAGGAACAGTTTGATAAATATGAACAGAAGCTTGCGTCCTGGAGTGAAGAGGATGTATAATATAAAATAATAATAAATAACTATGGCAAAAACAAATCGTTTTAATCAAGGAGACCTAGTGAGTGGCAAGAAATGGAATGGAGAACATTTCATTGGAGTGTATGAACATGAATATGACTGCGGAGACCATGCAGTGTTCGATGGGGAAAAACATTTCTGCATCCATAAAAGAGATTGCCACCTTGCAAATGAGGAAGAGGCAAAGGAAATAAGGGAAAAGATAAAAGAGGCTAACAATGCCTCTAATAAAAAGACAATAAATAATGACGAAGAACTGTCAGAAGACGAACTTGAAGCACAGTTAACTGAAGCTTAAAAAAAGTTAAATAACTATAAAATACCTAAGAGTTTTTGCTTTTGGGTATTTTTTTTTATACCTTTGCATTATGGATAAGAATATTTTAAAAACACTAGAAAACATTAAAGCCGCTATTGAGAATAGTGCGGAGAATATAATGAGAATTACAAGCGGTAACGTATCGCATGAGGTGGCTAATATACGTTCAGTTGCACTAAATTTAAGTGATGCCTACATAACCCCTAATTTGGATAAAATTGATGATATAGAACTTAAATCATTATTAGAAAACATAAGTAGGAATCTTTTAGCCGTCAATAATACATTGGAAATGCTAAACCCAACTAACGTTAGTGAAGGAGGTAAAAAACAACTCCATGATTGGCTTAAATTCTACTCAGATGCCCTAATACCATATATTAAAAAATATGTCCAAATATAAACTTAACACAATTGGCGCAAACAAAAATGGTAGCAAAATATTCTGTAAACTAACTTGTGATAAACATAATTTGTTGAAAGGATATTATGATTTTAATAAAGAGAAATTCATAGTCATCAAATACTTGTATCATAATTTCCCACAAGGAATTACAAAAAATAAGATAAAAAAAACATTGAAAGAAATATTGTTGCTTGATTATAATTGGGAACTATGATGGATGTTTATAATTCACGCAAAAACAAATTTTTGAGAGAAGCTAAAAATTTAGTGCCACGAATAATAGCATTTAGTGGCGAAGTAGCATTTTGCTTGGTTGACAAAACAGTAAAAAATAATTACCCATACTATTACTGTTTCTTAACAAGATATGGAATCATTGACAGAGACAGAATGTCCAAAGGGGATGAGGTTTTAAAATTATCGTTGACAGATTATTTCAATATGTCACAAAGATTATTGGGCTTAAAACTCAAAATTAACTTAAAAGAAATAATATATGATAGCAATAGAAATAAATGATTTCTTCAAATACCTTAATGAATTGTCAGATAAATTCGTGACTGGTATTGAGGTTAAACCGATAAGGATTAAAAAAGATATGTATATCACTGGATTCAGAAAACTCGGAATCTCACAGTTCGAAGCACATGTCAAACACATAAAACAACTCCTTATTAAGACAAATGATTATTCAATGGAAATGCCATTGAAAAGCACACCAGAGGCAGAAATGTGGATAGACGTGGAACTCCTATCACCACAAACGGTAAGAGAAGCATTCAATGACCTAAGAAACTATTTCTACACATTGAAAGGTTTTGTCATTGCAGAATTGAATTACCGCCTCAAAAACGAAACTGATAACTATTCACTATATGATGAAACCATTATATATGACGAAAAAAGAGTAGCCGCAAAGGAAACAATCGCAAAAAGAAAGTTATGCTCAGTGTTTAAATCAAAATTTATCAATTGGGGCGAATTAGATAGAACCGAAAATAAGGAGAAACAATATGTAATGAGCGATGAGGAATTTGCAGATATTGCACTATGATTAACATAAGAAAAGAAATAACTAATCCACATACTCTATATCTAACAAAAGTAATCTTATATAGAACAAGAATAGAACAAGGACTTGAAGCATATGAGATAATAAAAAGACTTGTTTATGTTGCATACAGAATGTGTGGAAATAAAGGTTTTGTTACTTATAACGATTTTTTAAAATTTGCATTAATTTGGTTAGATAGACAAGAAAATATATACGAATTTATGTCTTTGGGAGATAGGTTACACCAAACCACAGGAAAAATATTCGGTTTAAATGTGTACACAGTTTTAAAGGGTACATATGCACAAATAGAACAAGAAATATTAAATTATAGAAAAACATTATAACAACATATATCATGAATAAAAAAGAACTTGAAAAAGCAATTTTTACAACAATTGTTAAAAACGGTGTGGATTCTTCTAAAGACATTGGTAACAATGATAACCCAATGGAAGATAAAGTATATACAAGAAGAATCAATATCAATGCACGTTACAAAGGCACAGAAATAGTATGCGTGAGCATTACAAGCGATACACCTTCATTTGATGACCCCACTAACGAAAATATGACGAGAATTAATACAAAAAACTCTCGTGGAATGTGGTGCAACATCTTTACCAATGAGGCAACAAAAGATATGCTCGAATTTATCTATTCAAAACTGTAATAATATATGACAAATGAATAAAACATTTAATGGGGAAAAACTCTATCTACTTGATATAAGAACAATATCTCCTTATCATACAATCTATTATGGAACATTCGAAAGCCCTAAATCCAAAAAGTTTGACTTGAGAATGTTCACTAACCCCATCGCTATTACTGGACTATATAAAAAACAATATCTCGTATATTCACTGAATGACCAGATGCAAGTATTTGAGTTGGGAACTCTAGCAAAAGAGGAAATAAAACCAAAAACCAGCCCAAATACCTTCATAGCAAAATTTAAGGATTTTTATGCCTCAACATCAAAACTAGAACTTATTGAACTATATAAGAAACATTGTAGAGAGGCAAAGAAAAAAGCAGAACTTGATATAAAAAATATCTCATCCTCTTCATTCTCTTATGAGTCCAAAGAAAAAAATATTATTTACTATCGTGGGCTTATCGGAAAGATTGATGAAAAATATCGTGATTTTCTAAAACAAATTAAAGAATTATGAATTGGAAGCCAAAAAAAGGCATAGGAAAAAAACTATACGTGGTAGAACTAGATAATGCTTTCAGTTGGTATATAAAAGAAGATAACCTCTGCACAGCATCTGTCACACCGATAATGAAAATGTATAAAGACGTGTTAATCATTACAAACGGAACGACAAATAACTCATTATACATTACAGCCAAAGAAAAAGGCGATAAAGAATATATAACATTTAGACTCAAGAAAATTAAAACCATTGAGGAAAATAATGGTATCATTGTAATGAAAGGAACAGATGTGCTCATCACCAACGATAAAAAAACCATACTAGACTTTATCTCGCCAATATATAAGAAAAAATTAATAACAGCACAAAAAGAGGCGGTTAACGCTGCACATGGGGAAACAAAATACGGACACGTATATAGTTCAATGGACTATACACTCTCTAGGGTCAGTGAACAGCCAAAATGTATAAGCGATTCATATAAACGATTCCTACAAAAACTGAAAGACCTATGAACGATAAACCATTTACATTTTATTATATACCACAACTTAAATATATTAATTGCGATAACTTTTCAACAGACTGCGGTAAAATATCAGACATTAGAACCGTTTCAAAAGGCATTAATATTTTAGGATTTAATGAAAATTCTAACTATTATATGATTGTAGGAGATAATTCTAGTATCATATCAATGGGAATGGTCAAAAAAATAGAAACAAAAAACAAAAACATAATCTATATAGGACGAAGAATCTATTCTAATTCACAAAAAGAACTCTATGACTATATCAAACAAAAAGTAACCGAAAAAATACAAACACTGCAAAAGGAAATAGTAAGAATACAAGACATGAAGAAAAATATATCTAGCACATTAGATGATATATATAATGCATGCATTAACGAAAAGTATAAAACAATAAAAACAATTCAAACTAATTCTAAAAATTTGATAGCAAACCTTAAGAAAGTATGACATGGCTTAATAAAAATAACGATAAATTCATCTATATGTTTAACCTAGATATACTAGGGCATCTAGATACATTCTATGTGGATAAATACTTCGTAATCAAAAAAACCAGTAAAGCAACAACCGTGTCAGTATGTACAATAGAGTCAATGTCAATAGCAACAATTACAACAAATACGCCACAAGCAATAATCTATCTTCCCAATATAGATGTACAATATACAAACGAAATAACAAAACAATTCGCATTCATATCAAAAACCACAACATATAATAACAAAAAACTCATCACTAACGATAAACAACTAATGATGAGAAGCATTAAAAAAATCATTAAAAGAAAAATAACATCAATAGAACAACTTAGAAGAACTACAATAACACAAAACTCTACACTCGCACATACATATACAACCCTCTATGATAATACAATAGAAAAACTCTACCAAATCTATAATACACTAAATGAAAAAATAAAATCTTTGTGATATGGAAAATTCAGACGCAAAACTCATACTCACAGAAATGAAACACATCATGAACGTGGCAACAATCATGGAAATGTTCTTCAAACCTTTCGAAGAATTTAGACAACAAAAAAAATATACAATGGATGAAGCAATTAAGGCAAAAGATGCACAATTCGACTACCTACAAAAATATGGAACATTCACAATAAAAACAACATTAAACAAAATAGAAAAAATATTGAAAAACTCTAATGGAAAAATATTATGATATTAAAAGAAATTAATCTAGAAAATAAAAATTGTTACGTTATAATATTCCGTAAATTAGATAAAAAAATTTCTATAGCAAAAACCAAAATGGAATTTATTAAAGCACATGATTGCTTAGATGAAAATTACAAATATTTAGTGCTAACACACAAAGAAATAAGAGTATATGGAACAATTATGCCTAGAAAAATTTTGGTTAATCAAAATGAACCAATAGAAATAAAACGTAACTTTTTTAGATTTAATAAAAATAATGTCATAGGTAGAGATTTTTTAATCGCATTAGATAAACAAGCATTGGTAAATGCAATTAAATTCTTGTTTAAAACAAATAGCTTAGATGAAAAAAAATATAAATACATGCTCATAGTAATTAAAACAATGCCATGACACGTGGAGAATTTATATAAACCATACAAAAATATATACCTTACAAACGTGTAACTCATTGATAATTAGAGGCATAAGAGAGAAAAAATTGATAGACGGAGAATATGATAAATAGGCGCATTTATACAGCGTTTATGACGAAAAATATTTCCGTGAGAATTTGATGAAATAGATAGGATGAAATAAATTAGAAAGTTATCATAATATAGGGAAAAATATAGGAGAAATGTAAGAAAAAAACTGTTGCTTTTATATTCCAGAAAAAAAAATTAGAAAATAAGATGAAAAGGTTCAAGAAATATGCAATAATGAAATTTATTGGCAATGATGTTCATTCCACATCATACGATAATATAGATGGTTTATGTGAGCATGTGGAATTAACGAATCCAGAGGTGGACATAAATTCTTTAAGAAATGGTGTAGTTGCATATGAGGAATGCTTATCAGATGAAACGCATGAAAAATATCCTTATGTATATATTGCTATTATTTCTGGGGAGATTTTCGTAACTATAAATTTTAATGCATTACGAGAGAAATTATTTGATGAGGAGAGGAAGTTGCGTATTGCTTTAGATGATTATGTATGCTCAATTAATTGTGCAGATTGGTCTCATAAAGTAGTTGGCGAATATAGTAATATCACATATAAAGTTAGCAAGAATGATGAAGAGAATTATCCGATGATTATTGTTTATAAAGATAGGGTACATCTTTTAAATCAAAAAGGTAATGTTAATGGTGTGATAAATGGTAAATATCGTATTTTCAATGCATCTACTTATACGGATAAGTAAATATCATTAAAAATGATTAATATATTTTGCTAATTGAAAAATTTTTCATATATTTGCATTATAATATATATAGTATATATGTCAAAGAAAATTAAAATAAATATTCCTAATAAGGTTAAACCTAATCTTATTAGCTTATTTCATAAATACTTATTACGCAAGGCGAAAGAACCTACTTACAGTAGTTATGAAGATTGGGATGAATATTATGATGATATGGCTGCTTATTGGGATAAGGCATTTCCTGGTTGGGATGATGACCTTGACGATGACAGTGATGTTGTTTTTCCTTCTAGGGACAATAGTATCTTAATTTTGAATCCCAAAGGTAAGGGTAAAGGGAAAAAGAAAGACCATTATCAAGATTTCTGGTCTCAAGAAGACCGTGAAGAATCTTTTTTCAAGGGTGGTAAGGGCAAGATGAAGCATAAGAAGGGTAGAAAGGCTAGGATACTAGGCATAAATGCTCCTTACAGTGGCTATGAAGATGACCCAACCGAATATGATTTAGATGATATTGGTTTTGTGTATTCGCCGCATGATGATGATACGGAAGATAAGGAAATATGGTTTTATCCAGATTATCATTGCAAGGATGATAAGTTAGAATTTAATTCTATCAAGGAGTTCAGTGATTATTGCGAGAACCAAGGATATTTTGTATCTAAGGAAGTTTCCAATGACTTAGCATGGAGGTATGAGAGTCATTGTTGTTTGTGTCCAGAATCTGAGAGGGTTGGTCTATTGGAAATAATGACTGCACATAGTTATGGCGAAATGTTCTATGAAGCTTGTGAAGAGCGAGAATTAAGTGATATGTAAGCATTATGAATAGAAGTAAAGATTTAAGAGATTTATTTCGAAAGTCGTTAATTAACGAAAACAAACGACCGACTACTACATATCGTTCTCCTTATTATGGTGGCAGTTACCCTAGTAGTATACATAGGATACCTAGTCAGTATCGTGAGGGTGAAATTCAGTTTAGTAAAGAGGTACGTATATACTTTTACGAATGGTCTGATATTAACAGACAGCCACGTTGTTTTTATCAACTTGAGGCGTTTGAGAATTTCTTGAAGTCTAGTGGCATTTATATGCAATTATATCAGCGAGAGATTATTCAGAATATTGGAACAGTATATGCCGCATGTTATACTGGGACAAAAAATCTAAATCTTCGTGGTTCATATAAGAACTTATTGGACAGTATGAAGGAGCATGATGCATCCAAGTTGCTGTCGAATATGACCAATAATACTCCAAAGACTCTTCAATGTATGGCATATGAGCCTGATGGAAGATGGCCTCAGAATGATGGAACGTTCTTTGGCTAAGGTATTGGACTTAAATAAGTACAGCTAGGGAGTAGGTATAAATAAAGGATGAGGCTCAATCGGTCTCATCCTTTATTTGTTTAATATCTTTAATATTATTTTTTCCGTAGTATGTTATTAATTGTTTAATAACATCTTTCAATTTCAATGATTTAATCCTCTTAGCACTATTTTTATTTGTAGTGGTAAGAGGATTTCCATTGATGTCTGTTCTCCTATAGTAAGTTTTTTTTCTTCCGTTTAGGGTAAACTCTAATATAGCTTTATCCATAATAATATATTATTTGGACTTAATTAAGTACAGCATAGGGTTTATTCCCATTCTCTGTATACGCATCTGAGTGATGTCACCCTTTTTCCATATTCTTCTCCGAAATGGAAGTCTAGGTATTGTTTTTCATTCTCAGCATCCCATTGTCCTCCACCTGGACGACCAGCATAATTTCTTGCTTCACTAGGTTCTTTAGTGAATTCTATCTTACCTTCCGCTGTGTCTAGTGTTTTCAAGTATTCATCGTTTGAGTTTTGTAGTAAATATCCATACATAATTTTTATTCTTTTAGTATATTATTAGACTTAAATAAGTACAGCTTGGCTGTTGCCGTTGTTGGCATTAATAGTATGCTGCTGTACATTCTAGTTCTGCAACTTCTGGATACTCATCCGCGAAATTCCTTCGAATTAAATCTCTAGTGGGAATTGCATAGTATCCATCCCTTCCGCAATATGCATCGCCTTCATTCTCAGTGAATGTAAGTTTTTCTTGAGCAAAGTCGATGTCTTTAATAAACTTACGTTTTCCGTTTTTTTGATTAATGTAATATTTTGCCATGTTTTATTTAATAATTTACTGTTAGTACCCAATTGGATACAATATATACAGTGCAAAGATATGAAAAATAATCGAGAAAGGCAAATTATTATGTCCAATAATATATAAATAGACTTAAATAAGTACAAATGGGTCTATTTAGAAACTATAATGGAATGGTTGTATTTCTAATCTATGTTTATAGTTTCCTTGAAGTTCTTTGCGTTTTTCTTCAGCCATTTCCCATGTTGGGAAGAAATTACGAAAGCGTTTCTTATTGCCTAATACGCTAAAGATTCCGTCTCTCGTATAAAATCCGATGTGATAACTAACTCTATTTGCCATATTAAAGACTTAAATAAGTACAGCTTGGCTGTTGCCATTAAAGATGAAATGGTCTACAACAAGCACGTTGAAGAGCCTCACCGCTTCTCAACGATGAGGCCTATATTGTTTTTCTTATCGTTGGTATCTACGCCATAATCACTATGGGTAGTGCCTTTTGTTTATGTGATGCGCGAAGTAAATGCTTGCCACGTTTTATCGTGTGGCAAGCACCTTAGAGAGCTTAGAATAAATTTTATTCAGTTCCTCGTATGTGAGGATAAACGCACTACAGAATGGGTCTGTTGTGGTTGAAATGTAGGGATTGGGTTCCCAGTGTATCAATAGGACACTATGGGAATGTTCAATCACAATCATTCTAACTGCTTCATCGTCAATAGTTAGAGAACTATCGTCAATACGTACACCATTTATATTGTGTTTTTCCAATAGTTCAACTATGCGCACGACAAGCCCTTCCACCTCTTTGGAAGGGTGATACAATAGTCGTGCCATTTCAAGGTGTTCTTTCTCAATCATGCCATATCTGTTAAGAAATACCACCAATTATTCCTTACTTGCTCTTTAGAGAAACTTGTTTTGTCATTAAGAACCTCTTGAAACTCTTTCAAATTCTCAAAGATTGCAGTATCTCCGTCAGCTAATGCCCAATCACTCAATTCCCTATCAGTGAGCTTGTCAAGTGCTTCTTTGCTATAGTTTTCCTTTGGGAAACCCATAACTCTTACATTCAAGTGTTTATCCATTTTCTTTTCGTTTTATTGTTGTTTTGTGCTGCAAAGGTACGAAATTATTTTGGAATATCCAAATTTTGAAGGATTTTTTTTCAAAAAATTATTTTCACCTTATTATAATATATAAAAAAATTATTATAGATTGAAAATAATTTGATTTTTGTTTGGCAGAATGAATTTTTTTTCGTACCTTTGCAGCAGAATTAAAAAAGGAGATTTAAATTATGATTACGTTAGAAGAAATTCTGCAAAAGCATTTTAATTGCAAGAAGCCGTTCAAAAAGAATGAGAAACTTAGTGCAAGTGGTTGGGATGCGTATGGTAAACTTACGAAACTCATCTATGACCTTGGAGAGCTTGGAGTAATTGAAGATGCAAACGAAGTGGTTGAATCACTTGATTATATAACAGAAGAAATTGGTTAAAAAAAAAAGATTATGGCAAATAAGAAGTTTACTATTGACGGACGTGAGTATTCAATCTATGAATTGAGCAACGAACAGATTGTTCGCCTTGTCGATGATAACGAAATTCCCAACGAGAACTTGACCGCCAATGAACGTGCGTTATTGGTTGAGGAAATAATCAGACGCTTTGAAACTGCCCTTTGCAAGCGTAGTGGTGAAACCTCTGACGATGTATTTGTACGTTTCTTTAGCAGTTTCGTGAATGGTAGGTTAAACAGCAAGAAACACGTAGCAGAAATGATGTGCTGTGAGCACAGATACCTACAAAACGAAATGTTTAAGGTGTGCTTGGAGTACATAAAGTTGCTTGCAGAGAATTGTGAGAATGGTCGTTTTGACCCTCGCAATCAATATGCAGCACAGACCTCTAAAAAGATTATAGATTACCTTAAAGAAATTAATTATCCCTATTAATATAATTTATAGTGAATTTCAACGTATGAAAAAAATATCAATTCTAAAACATAAAATAATCAGAGCATACCATAACCCCAAAAATTGGGAATACTCAAAATTTAAGGGTTATAAAGACGGAACATATTTTGGATATGAGACGTTAAATGACTGCGTAAGAGATACGATAAAAGACTATATTGCATATTATGGCAAAGGTCTTAGAAAATGGAAAGTTAATTAATAAGGTGTATGAGAAAGTTATTTATCATCTGTATAATGGCATTGGTGGCTTCTGTCACCTTTGCCAAAGAAAAAAAGTTTATAACTCATGTTACTTTGACCACTTATAATGCAGTTGCAAGTCAATGTGATGATAGTCCATTGATTACTGCTGATGGCACAAAGATTGACATAAAGAAACTCAAAAAGGGTAAGATTAAGTATTGTGCCGTGAGCAGAGATTTGCTTTGGTGTATTCCTTTGGGTAGTGTGGTTCATATAGAAGGGCATGGCTTGTATGAAGTGAGAGACACCATGAATGAGAGGTTCGACCATTATATTGACATATTGCAGCATACGTCTCAAAAGAATTTCAAGAAGAACAAAGTGAGGGTAGAAGTGGTGAAAAAACCAAAGAAAAAAAGGTAATTTTATCAAGAAACGAAAAAAACTATTATAAATCTAAAAAAAAATTGATTTTTGTTTGGTAGATTCAAAATAATTTCGTACCTTTGCATCGTGATTAAGAAACAAAGTTATTAACATCTTAAATTAAAAGGAGATAAAGATTATGAGCGCAATGATTGAAATGGTAAACGGAGTTGCAAGTTTCGCTGAGAACGGAAAGCGTGAGCGTGCTTGGCATGGACTTGGACAAGTGGTTGACGAGCCTATGTTCGTGGCAGACGCTTTGAAGTTGTGTCATGCTAACTATAATGTGAAGTTGCAGCCAGTGGTTGCTTTGTCTGACGAGATTATTCATGCTATGGAGAATGGCGAGAGCATTGAAGCAGACAAGTTGCTCTCCCTTATCATCGACAACACAAGGGCAACCATGCGCACAGACACCAACAAATCACTTGGAATTGTGTCCGACAAGTATGGTATTGTTCAGAACGAAGACGCTTTCAAGTTCGTGGATATGTTCTGTAGCGGTAAGTTTGCCGACAGAGACAACACCCCAGTAATTGAGACTTGCGGAGTATTAGGACAAGGAGAGCGCGTATTTGTCACCGCAAAGTTTCCACAACAGATTGTTCTTGATGCGCAGCGTGACGATTTGGTAGATATGTATGTGGTTTTCACCACATCACATGACGGCACTGGTTCA
>ODAI012312598.1_pt1 | contig 12328 bp, 6 predicted proteins | sample 1539321 | NCBI WGS metagenome assembly ODAI01 (sample SAMN02144231, study PRJEB22623) | gut metagenome | biome: sheep rumen | host: Ovis aries | place: New Zealand
CATTTCGATGTCGGTCGTGGCGCCGGCTTCCTGCATGTGGTAACCGGAGATCGAGATCGAGTTGAACTTGGGCATATATTTAGAGGTATAGGCGAAGATGTCGCCGATGATACGCATCGAGAACTCCGGCGGGTAGATGTAGGTGTTGCGCACCATGAACTCCTTGAGGATGTCGTTCTGGATGGTACCGGCCATCTCTTCGAGCTTTACGCCCTGTTCCAGACCGGCCACGATGTAGAAGGCCATGATCGGGAGGACGGCGCCGTTCATCGTCATCGAGACGGACATCTTGCCGAGCGGAATCTGGTCGAAGAGGACCTTCATGTCCTCGACGGAGCAGATGGATACGCCAGCCTTTCCGACGTCACCCACCACGCGCGGGTGATCGGCGTCGTAGCCGCGGTGCGTAGCCAGGTCGAAGGCCACGGAGAGGCCTTTCTGGCCGGCGGCCAGGTTGCGGCGGTAGAAGGCGTTGGATTCCTCGGCCGTGGAGAAACCGGCGTACTGGCGGATAGTCCAGGGCTTGTTGACGTACATGGTGGAGTACGGTCCGCGGAGGAACGGCGCGATGCCGGCGGCATAGTTCAGGTGCTCCATCCCTTCGAGATCGGCGGCCGTGTAGAGCGGCTTCACATCGATCTTCTCAGGAGTATGCCAGAGTTCTTCCTCTTTCGGAGCGGCGCAGGCGCACTGGGGCGCGGCGCCTTTGGTATAGTCGATATCGTTGAATTTCGGTCTCATTGTCTTTCCTCCTGATTAAAGTTCCTTGATGCCCAGAGCTTTCTGGTATTCCTTGAGGGTATCCAGCACATTGCACTTGACGTGGATGAAGTTCTTGATGCCCTGCTCCTCGAGGGCCGGACGGCACTCGGGATCGCCGGCGACCACCACGATGGCCTTGTCGCCGATGAGCTGGGCGATCTTCGGAACATTCTCGAGGTATTCGTCGTCGGCCGAGCAGGCCACGACGATGTCGGCCTTGGCGGCAAGGGCGGCCTGGACGCCTTCCTCGATCGTGGAGAAGCGGTTGTTGTCCACCACCTTGATGCCGGCCACGGCGAAGAAGTTGCTGCTGAACTGGGCGCGGGCGCGGCACATGGCCAGGTTGCCGAAGGTCAGCATGAAGGCCATCGGCTGGCGCTCGCTGCGGTCGGTGGCCAGGCGCATGGCCTCGAACGGCTGGGCGCCGCGGTAGGCGTGCAGCGGTTCGGCCATCGGCTCGTCGCAGCCGCAGGCTTTCTTCTCGCAGCAGCAGGCGCCGTCGCGGGTCACGATCTCCTTGGTGATCTCCTCGCCGGCCTTCTCGAGGAAGTTCGGGTACTGGTTGGATCCCAGGAGGGTCTCGCGGCGCTGGGCCAGGAGCTTGTCTTTCTTGTCGGAAACGGCTTTCACCTGTTCCTGCACGAAACCGGCCTTGAAGGCCTCGGTGTAACCGCCTTTCTCCTCAACTTCCTTGAAGAGTTTCCAGGCAGCGTCGATGATCGACTGGGTGAGTTCCTCGACGTAATAGGAACCGGCGGCCGGATCGACGATCTTGTTGAAATGCGACTCTTCCTTGAGGATCGACTGCACGTTGCGGGCAATGCGGTTGGAGAATTCACCCGGCGCACGGAAGGCGTGGTCGAAAGGAAGCACCTCGATGGAATCGACGCCGGCGATGGCGGCGCTCATCGTCTCGGTGGTGTCGCGGAGCATATTGACGTAGGCATCGTAAACCGTCTGGTTCCACTGGCTGGTGACGGCGTGGACGTGCATCTTGCAGGCGCAGTCGCTTTCCACGCCCCAGGCACGCACGATGTTGGCCCAGACCACGCGGGCGGCGCGGAACTTGGCGATCTCCATGAAATAGTTGGAGCTGATGCCGAAGGTGAACTTCATGCGGCGGGCGACCTCTTCGGCGCCGATGCCCAGTTCACCGAGCTTGGCGATGTACTCGTTGCCGATGGCCACACCGAAGGCCAGCTCCTGGACGAGGCTGCTGCCTGCATCGTTGAAGTCATAGGCCTGGACGTTGATCACGCGGATCTTCGGGTAGGCGGCCACCATCTTGACAGCCTCTGCCAGATAGCCATAGGCTTTCTCTTCGCAGAAGGTGCCGCGGACGGTGAGGCGGTGCAACGGGCTGAAGTCGAAGGAGGCACGGACCTCTTCCGGCTTTACGCCCTGCTTCTCCACGACGGCGAGGAAGCTCTTGAGCGTCTCGGCGCTGTGTTTGGGGCAGCACTTGCGGAAGTTGATCTCCACGGCCGGGATGGAGATGCCTTTGAGCAGGGCCTCCATCTGTTCGACGGAAAGCGCCTTCTCGTCGGCGAGGATGAAGCCGAGGCTTTCGACGCCCTTGTTCAGGATGTCGAGGGCTTCCTCATTGGCTTTCTCGATGCCGATGCAGAGGCAAATGTCCTGGCGGGTGAGCCAGTTGTTGTCATTCTTGATGCCGCGGACGAAGGGGAACTGGCCGGGCATTTCGCCGAGCGACTTGATGTCCCCCAGGTTCTCGGCCCGGTAGTACGGGCGGACCGAGAAACCTTCGTGGGTCTTCCATACGAGTTTCTTCTCGTAGTCGGCCCCCTTCAAGTCCTTGGTAATTACCGCATCCCACTGCTCGGTGGAGACAGGAGGAAATTCAGTAAACAGTTTTTCTGCCATGTTTATACGTTTTAATTATAGTGTGTTAAATTTGAGGCGTTTTTTGTTAATCCCGCAAATTTAGGATTAATTTCTTATATTTGAAATCTAATTTGCTCCCATGAAACGATTTTTACTTTTTATCGCCGCCATTTCCCTGATATTCGGCCCCCTTCGCGCCCAGACCCCCGGTCAGGCCGCCGCTCCCGCTGCCGACTCAGCCGCCGCGAGCGTCATGCCCGCCGCCGACACCGTCAGCGTCATGCCCGGCTCCGACACCGCGAGCGTCATGCCCGGCCGCGACCGGGCATCTGTCGATACGACGCGCTTCGTCCCCGACGAATCCATCGCCTTCGCCCAGTATGATACCCTCACCCTGGAGATGGACCTTTATTTCCCGACCGACGACGCCGAACAGCACCGTTGCATCATCTACACCTACGGCGGCGGCTTCATCGACAACAACCAGCGCCACATCGAGACGCGCGCCCTCTGCCGCCGGCTGGCCGACGACGGCTTCGTCGTCGTGGCCACGAACTACCGCCTCGGCCTGCGCGGCGTCCAGTTTAAAGGCCCCGCCAGTATGGTCAAGCCGCTCGAGGAAGCCATCCGGATGGCGACCGAAGACGTGATGAAAGTCACCCGCTATGTCCTGGACTATGCCAGTGAACTCACCGTCGATCCCGCCCAGGTGATCCTCATCGGCAGCAGCGCCGGCGCCATTACCTCGCTCCAATGCGACTTCGAACGCTGCAACGCCACCGACCTGGCACAGCAGTACCTGCCCGACGGCTTCCGCTACGCCGGCGTCATCGCATTCTCGGGAGCCATCTTCTCCCGCCGCGGCCTCAGCTACAAGTACGACACGCCAGCCCCGACCTTCTTCCTCCACGGCACGGCCGACCGCCTGGTTCCTTACCGGCAGATCAAGATCTTCAATATCGGTTTCTTCGGCTCCGACCGCGTGGCGGGTCGCTTCAAGAAAGAACACTATACCCACAAGATCCTCCGTTTCACCGACGAAGGCCATACCGTGGCCGCCCGCTACTTCACCAACTACAGCGATGTCCTCTGGTTCATCGACAACGTGATCTCCACCGGCCGCCACTACGAAATCGACGAAACCTTCTACGACCCCGACCGCCCGAAATCCCCCTGGGACAACGCCGACCCGAATTCCCTGTACAAATAGCAAATAGCCTCCCGGCCGCCGGGCCGCCGGGCCCTTCGTCGCTACCTTCCCCTCTTGCTCTCGCTGCAACGGACGCATCTGATTATCAATAGCTTACACAAGTTGACCCCCTCTCAAGCCGAGGGGGTCACTTTTTATAAACGACTGAGTATCAATTGCGTCCGTTGCAGCGCAAGGACGGGCGGCTGATTCAGACGGCACCAGGTTCAGGCTGCGGCGGATGGCTCCTTCGACGCCGGAGAGGCTGTCGGCGAGGGCGGCCCTGATGGGCCGCCCTCTTTTTACATCCATCCGTCAATAGCGGAGGACGGAGATTATTCCCGGAAGAGCAGCAGGTCTTCGATGTTGTCACGGTGGATGACCGTGAAATCCGCATCCGGATAAGCATTGCGGAAAGAGAGTGGCGCTGTAGCCCTTCTTCTGGGATTCCATTTCAGCTCAAAGGCATGAAGAAGACCGTCTTTTTCCTCCAGATAGTCTATTTCTTGTTTGGCGGTAGTACGCCAAAACCAGCTGTGGGCGTAATCGCCCGTATATTCTTTCCGCTTCATGCACTCCGAGACAACATAATTCTCAAAAAGAGCGCCGGCATCCATCCGGTTTTCCACCTGCGCGAAATTGCCGATGACAGCATTCCTGACGCCATTATCGTAGAAATAAATTTTTTTACTGCTCTTCAATTCGTTACGGAGATTTCGGCTGAAAGATCCGAGGCGGAACAGGACATAGGACTGCTCCAGCAAGGTTATATAGCTTTCCACGGTCTTGGCATCCATTCCACACAACTGAGCCAGTTCATTATAGGACACTTCCGAACCGAGCTGATACGCCAGGGCCTGTAACAATTTCGTGAGACGCTCTGGTTTATGGATCTTGTCAAATTCGAGAATATCTTTATACAAGTAACTGTCTGTCAGTTCTCGAAGCAGTCCGATTTCATCACCTGGATGCATCACGACTTCTGGATAAGCGCCATACACCAGGCGATGACCCAACATCCTTTTTTCCTCTAAAAGGTTCGTGTGCCCCACCATTTCCGCGAAGGAAAGCGGAAACAGACGATGTTCCCGTTTGCGGCCGGTCAAAGGTTCATTGATCTTATTGGCCAGTTCAAAAGAGGAGCTGCCTGTTGCCAGCAACTGGAAATCAGGCATCTGGTCGGTGATCAGCTTAAGTTTGATGCCGATGTCCCGAATCCGTTGCGCTTCATCAAGGACAATCAGGCGATTCTTGCCCGCAATTGCGCGCAGGCGTGGAGCCGAGATCGTTTCAAACAGCGTGCGGACATCTTGGTCATCTCCTGAAAGCCAGAGTACTCCTTCTTCGCATCCGGCAAGGACTTGCTTCAAAAGCGTTGTCTTGCCTACCTGGCGCGCTCCCATTACGATGAGTGCTTTGCCTTTGAACAATTGTTCGCGCAAGCGGGGCTCTATTTGTCGTTGAATCATTTTGTTTTTTTACAAAAATAAGAAACAACCCCGGATATTCCAAAAATATTTCGATATTTCAGGACTGTGTTCCCCAAAAATCGCTATAAATCGGGATTTTCACTTGTGTCCGTTGCAGCGAGAGAGCGGCGGATGGCGCCTTCGACGCCGGAGAGGCTGTCGGCGAGGGCGGCCATGTCGGCGCTGACTTTCTTGTCGGTGATTTTGGCGTAGATCTGGGTGGTGCGGATGTTCGTGTGGCCGAGGATGCGGCTGAGGGTTTCGACGGGCATGCCGCGGTTGAGGGCCAGCGTGGCGAAGGTATGGCGGCCGACATGGAAGGTCAGGTGCTTGCCGATGCCGCAGCGGGCGGCCAGGTGCTGCAGGTTCTCGTTGCAGCAGTTGTTGCTCGGCACGGGGAAGAGGCGGCCGTCGGGCTGCGTGCCGCGGTACTTTTCGACCAGGCGCAGCGGCACGTCGAGCAGCCGGACGTTCGACTCGACGCCCGTCTTGTGGCGCCGCACGATGATCCACCAGTTTCCGTCGAAGAAGCGCCGGACATTGTCTTCCCGCAGATTCTTCACATCCACGTAGGACAGCCCCGTGAAGGCGGTGAAGAGGAAGAGGTCGCGTACCTGCTCCTCCACCCGCGTGCGCACCGGGACGTCCATCAGCCGGACCAGTTCGTCTTCCGTGAGATAGCCGCGGTCCACGGCCGTATAGCTGTTGACGTAGGAGGCGAAGGGGTCGATGGCGAGCAGGCCTTCGCCCCGTGCCAGTGTGACGACGTGCTTGAGGGCGATCATATAGCCCCAGACGCTGTTGGACGAAAGGCCGCAGGCCGTCCGCAGCCAGGTGTCGAAGCCTTCGACGAAGGGCGTCCGGATGCTCGAAAGGGGGATGTCGTCGCGCCGGTATTTCTTCTGGATATAACGCTCCAGGTGCCGGTAAACAACCCGGTAGCGCGCATACGTCTCATGCGCGCGGCTGTACCCCACCTTGGCGGCAAAACCGTCGTTGTGGCGGTTGAAATAGGCAAGGATGCCGGTTGTTTTTCTTCTCATAACAATTTCGTTTTAGTTAAATATCAACACAAAATAAGCGATTGAACGATTGATTTTTAATCTAAAACAAAATTCTATGAGAAAATTGAAACTATGTTTCACCTGCATTGTGTTTTTGGCGGCGAGTTTTTTCGCTTATGCTCAAAACATTAATGTAAGCGGCATGGTAAGCGACGCCTCTACCGGCGAAGGAATACCTTTCGCGTCTATTCAGGTAAAAGGCACCATGAATGGAACTGCTACCGATGCTGACGGCAACTACTCGATTTCCGTGCCCAATAATGCTATCCTGATCGTCAGCTCCATCGGCTACCTTAACCAGGAGGTCACCGTGGATGGGCGAGCCGTAGTAAACGTGATGCTCGCTCCCGATACCGAGAGCATCGAGGAAACCGTGGTCGTGGCTTACGGTACGGCCAAGCGCGAGTCCGTGACGGGCGCCATCTCCACCGTCAAGTCCGACGCAATTGACAAACGCCCGGTCACGAGCGTGACCAACGTACTGGAAGGTATGTCCACGGGCGTATTGACGCTTCCAGGCGGCGACCCCGGTGATGCCGCCGCCATCCGTATCCGCGGCGTTGGATCGGTGACAGGTGAAAACTCCCCGCTCTATGTTATCGACGGGGTTCCGTATGGCGGAAACATCGCCGACTTGAACCCGAACGACATTGAGAGCCTGACCGTGCTGAAGGATGCCACTTCTGCCGCCCTCTACGGCAACCGCGCTTCAAACGGCGTGATCCTGATTACCACCAAACGTGGCAAGAGCGACCGCGTGGGCCTTTCCGTCAACATAAACCAAGGTGTTTACAACCGGGCTATTCCCGAATATGACAAGGTCAATACCAAGGACTTTATGCAGGTCTTCTTTACGGGCTATATGAACAATATGATTTCAAGTTCGAAAATGGACAGAGCCGAAGCTATCGCTGATGTGAGGGAGAATTTCCTGAACTACATTGGCGAGTATAACATTTTCGACGTTGATGCTGGAAATCTGTTTGATTCCGACGGTAAGTTCAACTACAGCGCCAACATCCTCAAAGGCTACGACGACCTCAACTGGTGGGACTACACGATGCGCAACGGTTACCGCCAGGACTACAATGTGAGCGGTTCCGGCGCCTCGGAGAAGAGTAATTATTACTTCTCCCTCGGCTACCTCGATGAACAGGGCCAGACGGTGAATTCCGACTTCACCCGCTGGACGGGACGGGCCAACATCAGCGTCACGCCCGTGAAGTGGCTCAAGGCCGGTGCGAACATCGGTGCAAGCTGGCAGACCCAGAACTACCGTATCACGGGCTCTACATCCTATGCCAACCCGCTGTATCAAGCGCACGTGATGGCTCCGATCTATCCGGTCCACCTGCACAACGCGGACGGCAGCTACATGCTCGATGAGTATGGAAACAAACAATACGATGACGGTGAACTCTATAGCCGTCCGCAGTACAACGCACGTCACGCCCTCTGGGAGGCAGAACTTAACACCCGCTTCAACCAGCGCGTGACCACGAGCGCCCAGGCCTTCGCCGACATCACCTTCCTGAAGGATTTCACTCTGTCCATCAAGGGCGACCTCGGTCTGCGTACCGATATGACCCGCACCTACGACAATGCCACTATTGGCGACGGGAAAGGGAGCGAAGGCCGTACCAGCCGCACCAACTACCTTTACACGAACTACACCTTCCAGCAGCTGCTCAACTGGCACCACAGTTTCGGTGACCATACCCTGGAAGCCCTCGTAGGCCACGAGAACTACTACTATAACTACGAATATCAGTACAACTACAAGACGAAAGAGACGATGAAGGCCAATCGTGAGCTGGATAATTTTGTCGTAATGTCAGACATGAACGGTTATAAAAGCGGTTACCGCCTGGAAAGCTTCCTCTCCCGCGTAAAATACGATTACATGAGCAAGTACTTCATTGAAGGCAGCTTCCGTCGCGATGGCTCCTCCCGTTTCTACAAGGAAAATCGCTGGGGTAACTTCTGGAGCGTGGGCGCCACCTGGGCCATCAGCCGCGAGGAATTCATGAAGAACGCGGGCTGGATCGACAACCTCCGTCTCCGCGCTTCCTACGGCCAGGTCGGTAACGACCGCAGCGTCGGGTACTATGGTTATATGAGCCTTTATACCCTTGGTCCGGTTTACGGCAAAGACCTCCCGGCTACCTACAAGACGCAGAACGAAGCCCTCGATCTGGTGTGGGAGAGTGAGAACTCGTTCAGCGCCGCTCTCGAAGGCCGTCTCTTCGACCGAATGAACTTCACCGTCGAATACTTCAACAAAGTGACCAACGACCTGCTCTTCGACGTGGAGCACCCGACGTCAGTCGGTGGCATTTCCGCCAGCGACGTGACGACCGCCACCACGAAGAACATCGGCTCCGTCTCCAACCATGGCGTCGAGGTAAGCTTCGACTTTGACATCATCAAGAAACGCGACTTCGACTGGAACTTCGGCGTGAACGCCACCTGGATGAAGAATACCATCCTCAAACTCCCCCCTACTGACATCACCAACTACGACGGCCTGCAGAACGCCATGCGCAACGGCACCAAACTCTGGGCCGAAGGCCACGGCATCTACGACTGGCATCTCTACCAGTATGCCGGTGTCGACCAGATGACCGGTCTCGCCCTCTATGAAATCGACGATACCAAGTATTATATCCTCGATGAAAACAAGATTGGCGACCGCTGGGACGAAAAGAAGCAGCAGTTGGTTCACGACTACGAGAAGGCGCTGGTACCCGCGGCGTATCGCACGGTCATCAACGGGAAAGAGTATGTTCTCAATACCACCTATGCAAAGCGTGACTGGGCGGGCAGTTCCCTCCCGAAGGTTTACGGGAGCTTCAACACCGGCATCCGCTGGAAGAACTTCAGCCTCTCGGCCCTGTTCACCTACGCACTCGGCAGCAAGTGCCTCGACTATGCTTATCAGGACCTGATGTCTGTCGGCTCCAGCCCCCACTCCTATCACGTGGACGTGCTCAATTCCTGGAGCGAAGCCCCGAGCGGCATGACCGAGACCTCGGCCGACCGCATCAGCATGACGGCCACCCCGCGCATCGATGGTTATTGGAGCAGCTATTCCAATGCCACCTCCACCCGCTTTTTGGTGAGCGGCAACTACCTGATCGTGAAGAATGTCAACCTGGCTTACTCTTTCCCGAAAAAATGGGTCAACAGCATCGGCTTGAGCGGCGTCACCCTCAGCGCCTCCGTCGACAACCTCTGGACCTTCACGGCCAAGAAGGGTATGAACCCGCAGCAGGCCTGGAGCGGTCTGATCTACGGCTCCTACGTCAACACCCCGCGCGTCGGTACGGTCGGCGTGAAAGTCAATTTCTAATGAAAGCTAAAATATGAAGAACATGAAAAAGATTTCCATCATAGCGCTCGCACTTGCAGTACTCGTGTCTTTCGGCTGTGCGAAAGATTACCTGGACACGAATCCTACCGGTAGTGCAAAAGAGGAGGCGTTTTTCGAATCTACGGCAAGCATCAAATCAGCCGTAAATGGTCTGGGTTACTTGATGCACCAGCAGTATGGCGCTTATGGCCAGGGTTACAATGGCGAAGGTACCGTCCGTCTCTATTACGGCGAGTATCTGGGCAACAATCTGATGAAAGGCAATTCCACGACTTTCCGTGCTGCGGCAATCGGCGATCAGTTCACCTCCAACACCGCCAGCCTGGACAGTTATGCCTGGTATTATTACTATATGCTGATTGGCAACGCGAACCGGATTCTCCAGAAAGTAGCGGCTGCGGAAGGTCCCGATAATGAAAAAGCATATCTGAAAGCCCAGACCCTCACGTATCGGGCGTATGCATATTTCTATCTTGCACAGATTTATGGACGCCGCTGGTCTGACGGTCAGGACAAACTTTCCTGCGTACTGCGTCTTACCGGCGAAGAACCCGACAACTTCGACCGCGCCACAACCGGTGAAGTGTACAAACAGATTTATGCCGACCTCGATGAGGCTATCAGCCTATTCGGCACATCCGGCAAGGCCAACACCCGCAAAGCGAATTACACGATGGATCTCGATGTGGCCTATGCCATCTATGCCCGCGTAGCGCTCACCCGCGAGGACTGGAGCAATGCCCTCAAGTATGCCCAGTTAGCCAGAAAGGGCTATCCGTTGATGAGCGTTTCCGAGCAGAAGTCAGGTTTCTGCACACCTAACCGAGAGTGGATATGGTATATCTATGGCGCGCAAGACCAAACCCTCTACTATTATGATTATTTCTGCTATGCAGCATACAACGCTCAGACCAGTACGACGCGCAACTATCCGATCCTGATCAGCAAACATCTGTTTGATCAGATTCCGGCGACCGATATCCGTCGTACTTTCTGGTTGGACCCCACTGATTACAAGGGGACTTATAACACCAATACCAATAAAGCCAGCAAACAGAATTCAACGAACAAGTTGTGGGCGTATGGACAGAAATACGCTACAGAGGAAGGACGTATGAGTCTCCTCGAAACCCATTGCATCTTTGCCTACATGAACTTCAAGATCCACAACGAAGATCAACCGGGTATCGGCCAGCTTTGCCTGATCCGCGCTTCGGAGATGCTGCTCATCGAGGCAGAAGCGCAGTACCAGCTCCACAACGAGTCTGCAGCACGCGAACTCCTCGTGGAACTCAACGCGACTTCCGGGCGTGATCCCGCATACACCTGCGACAAGTCGGGTGACGATCTCATGGAAGAAATCAAGCTTTATCGCGGGATCGAACTTTGGGGCGAAGGCTTCAACTGGTTCGACCTCAAACGCTGGGGTGACAACATCGACCGAAAAGCCTATAAGAATGGCGGCAACTGGATGAGCAACTATGCCGTCACCTTCGGGCCGAACGAGAAGAACAACTGGACCTTCACCATTCCACGGAACGAGACCGACTACAACAAAGGAATCACTACAACAAGCAATAACGATTAGCCGGCGAGGGCGGCCATCAGGGCCGCCCTCTTTTTACATCCATCCGTCAATAGCGGAGGACGGAGCTTATTCCCGGAAGAGCAGCAGGTCTTCGATGTTGTCACGGTGGATGACCGTGAAATCCGCATCCGGATATTCCAAAAATAGTTTGATATTTCGGGATTGTGTTCCCCAAAAATCGCTATAAATCGGGATTTTCAATTGCGTTCAATACCAAATCCATCGTACCTTCTTGCTGAACCCCACTGATTATAATGAATATGCTACTGAAGAGGTACGTATGCTACGTAAACCCATAGTACACTATTTCTTGATCAGGACTTTCCATCGGCCGGTTTTACGTCCTTCTTTGCGCTCAAGGTATCCGTCTCTTTGGAGTTTGTTCAGATGGTATTTCACGCCATCGGGAGTCAGATCAAGAATCGGAGCCAGAGCCTGACGGGTCAAGTATGGATCCTCGGTCAGTAAGTCAAGAATCCTTTGGGCAGTCTCGCCGATGGGCTTTTGGGTAGTCTTTTGGGTAGTGTTTCCAGTCTTAGGTGTGGATTCTTCGTCACAGGCCTCAAAGACATTCAAGCAGATTCCGACTGCATAAGCGAGATGATCAGGGCTTTTTCCGGCCGGGCCTTTTCGTTCGGGCCTTTTCGTTCGGGCCTTTTCGTCAGGGCCTTTCGCCGCCTCTCCAGCGCTGCAACGGACACACCTGATTGTCAGCAACTTACGCAACCTGACCCCTCCGGTTTTGAGAGGGGTCAATATCAGCAACTCGCTGTAAATCAACTGCGTCCGTTGCAGCGCAAGGACGGGCGGCTGATTCAGACGGCCCCAGGTTCAGGCTGCGGCGGATGGCACCTTCGGCCGGGGCCAGGCTGCCGGCGAGGGTGTCCCTCATTTTCGCATTTCTAGAAAAAGTTGGAAATCGCTTAATCTTTCATCCGAAGTTTCGGGGGAAATCTTTATCTTTGCTGGATAGACCAGTATTCTGCCATGAAACGTTTCCGCACACCCCTCCTTCTGACCATTCTTCTGACGACAGCC
>ODAI012884298.1_pt1 | contig 12328 bp, 10 predicted proteins | sample 1539321 | NCBI WGS metagenome assembly ODAI01 (sample SAMN02144231, study PRJEB22623) | gut metagenome | biome: sheep rumen | host: Ovis aries | place: New Zealand
AGGCTCTGTCCGGGGCTGTGGCGGAAACAAAAAGCTGTGAAGACAGAGTCGCCAAGACCTGTGAGGCCATAGAGGCCGAAAAGGAAAAGAAAAGGGCCCAGGAAAGCGTCTTTATTGACAAATCCTCTGAGCTGGAACAGGTCAGGCAGGACCTGCAGAGCCTGACAGAGGCCTGCACGGACCTGGAGGGAAAGATTGCGCTCCTGCGGGAAGAAGATCTTCCCAAAAAGCAGCAGCAAAAGGAAGTCCTGACCAAGGAAAGGGAGGATCTGGGAGACCAGGTCAGGGCCCTGGAGAGGGATGCAGGCGCTCTGGAGGCAGAGCTGAGTGGTCTGAAAGCTTCCCAGGAAGAAAAAAACAGGACCCTGGGCGAAGCATCGGCCGAGAAGAACCGGGTCATCAAGGACATCCAACAGATCCTCTGGAAGATCGACCAGGAGAAGGAAGAGCGCATCCGCCAGGAAGCCGCCCTGAAGAAGAGGGAGGAAGAATACCGCCAGGAGGAAGCGGTCACCAGGAGCCGGATCCAGGAGGAGGAAGCCGCCTGTACCCTGGCAAAGACCGAGCTTGGCAATGCCAAAGCCCGGCTGGACAGCGCCCAGGAGGAACTGGAGCAGCTGGAAAAAGCGCAGCTGGAGCTCCTTGGAAGAATCGATCAGGCGGCAGGCCTGAAGGAAGAAAAGATAAAGGAAGATAAGGAGAAGGAGGAAGCCCTGCAGAGAGAAAAGGACCTCATCGCTTCTCTGGATGAAAAGATCCTGAAGACCAGGGAGGAGCTGGAAATCCTCCGGAAGCGGAGCGGCACCCTGCAGACCATTTACAGGGAGCATGTGGAGGAGAAGGAAAAGCTGGAGAGAAGCATCGAGTCCGTGGACCAGGCCGGCAACCGGCTCCGGGAGGAGATCCGCCTCCTTCGTCAGGATATAGAACGCAAGGATTACGGGGCCCAGGAGGAAAGGCTCAAAAAACAGAAGGCGGAGCTGACGGCCCTCCTGGAGTCCTTCGACCAGGCGAAGCAGGAGATCGAGCAGAAGGAAACGGATCTTGCCGCAGCCAGGCGGGAGAAGGAAAACCAGGATCTCCACCTGCAGCAGCTGAGGGAGAAACGGCTCAGTCTCCAGAAGGAAAGGGACAGCATCATAGTCGGGGCCCGCGACCTGGAGAGCCAGATCAACGCCCTGGAAGCCTGGCTTCAGAGCCTGGATGCAAAAGGGCTCCAGAGCCGGTGCGAGGAGCTTTCCGCCAGAGTCAGCCGGATCGAAAGCATCCGGGACAAGGTCGAGGCGGACTGGTTCAGCGACTGGCGCACAGGCAACCAGGACCTGCGCTCCACCTGCGCCTATCCCTCGGTGGCCATCCGGACCAATCTCGAAAATATGGACAGGACCATTCAGAAATACAAGGATGTACTGCGGAGCGTAGTCCAGTGCATGGAAAGCAGTAACATAAAGCACAGCTGACAGGTCGCAGAGATCTGGGCAGGGGATTTATAAAGGAAAGGACGAAGACCATGTTTGAAATTTTTAAAAAGAACAAATCCGAAGCGGAACAGGAAAGAGAATGGAAGAAAAAGGCGGACCAGGACAGGGCCCGTACCCAGAAGATCAAGGAAGATCTGGAAATCATCCAGACCATGCCTTACAGGGCAGATCTGTCCATGGATGACATCCGGGTATTTGACGAATATACCCGTCAGGCCATCAAGCTTGCGGATGAACTGGAGCCTGTCCGTTTCCCCGTAGACCAGATCGACCAGAAGATCGGCGGCATCGTCGAAGTCCTGAAGACCTCCAAGGCCGACGGCGGCAGCAAGAACACCCTGAGCAGATGCTTTACCGGTATCGCCTACGGTCTGAGCCACGGCCACAAGGAGATCCCCTCCCATGCCATCGAAGCAGATGTCATCGAGCGCCGTGTCGATATGCTGAGCCGCTACATGACCCTGGTCCTGCAGTCCAGAGAGATCGACAAGTACAATCTGGAGATCGCCAAGAAGAACGCAGAGCGCAACAAGCGCGTGGAAGACCTGGAGAAGGCAGAGGATGAGCTGGATGCATTAAGGGAAAACGATCCCGGTGCCTTCGAAGAAGTGGTGGCCATGGTCCCCAACGAACGCTCTGTCCTGGAGGGCGTCCATAAGACCATCGCCGCAGCCTTAAAGGCCGTGACGGACAGGGAAGTGGAGATCAACCAGAACGAGCTGCTGATCGGCCAGATGAAGCAGTATGTGGAGACCCTGGAGACCGCTGTCAACGCCATGGTCATTCAGCTCAGGACCTGGGAGCCCAACATCGACCAGGCCACCATCCTGGAGATCCAGCGCCTGACCAAGGACTTCGAAAAAGACCAGCTCAAACAGCAGCAGTACATGGACAAGCTGGACGAGACCGCAGCCGAAGTCGATCTGGCCATCAACCGTCTCTTCGCAGGCCTTGGCCAGAAGGAAAAGATGGTGGAGATCGTGGACCGCTATGAGCGCATGAAGAGAAGAAGAGAGCAGAGAGCTGCGGCGGATGAAGCGGGCCGCCTGAAATACGAAGCCGAAAAGGCAGCGCAGCAGCAGAATGAGACCGGAAAACAGGTACTGACCAACTGATCCGGGCAGGATTACAGTTCACGCAGGGGCCGCAGCCAGGCGGCAGAAAGGAATTAAAATGTCGTTTTTCAAGAACCTTACCGATAAGATCACCAAACGCCCTTCCAGAGAAGAAACGATCCTGCAGACCGGTCTTACCCTGGATAAGCTGAAAAGAAAATATGAGAAGTATCTGTCCGTCCAGAGAAGGATCGTCAACGGAGATCCCACGCCCAGGGAAAAGGAAATCGCGGAAGCCAAGATCCGTTCCGGCATGTGCGCCTATACCATCTGTGTGGAGGCTTCCAGAAGGCTGGATGAGATCTCTTCCGATGACCAGCTCTCCAGGACTCTCTCCGAGCTCAACGGGGCCCTGCGCACCGTCAACCGTCTGGGCAGCGGGTCCATGAAGGGCCTGGGCGCCAGCGTAGGCAAAAAAGCAGTGACCCTCAAGAAGCAGGAGGATTCTGTCAAGGCAGAAGAATTATTTGATGATGAAGCCCAGGCAGCCGTGGACGAGTGGCTGGGCTCCAAATGGTCCGACGTGGCCCAGAAGTTCATCAACGGAGCGGATCTCCATGACTGCATGCGGGATTCCAAGATGATCATTGACAGTGAGAAGATCCCCAACGTCTATGCCGGCGCTTTCAGCGGGGATGACGGAAGCGGACTGGAAGATCTGCTGAACGCAGAACTTTTCTGATAAGGGAGAGTGCCCTATGGCAAATGAAAGAGATTATATCTATACCATGCAGCGCAAGGAAAATCAGTGCAAGATCTATATCCGCAAGGCGGACCAGGAGTATGAGCTCAACGGCTTTCATACCAAGGAAGAGGGAAGACTGATCCAGGAGGCTGCCAAGCTCCAGTACGAAATGGCCCAGATCAGCGACGGAGAGGAACGCAAGTACCACCAGCGCAGGCAGAAGGAACTGACGGCCCGCATGGAGGAGATCTGCCGGGATGTCAGCCCCGATATCTATATGCAGATCCTGGAGGAAAGAAAGAGAAAGAACCAGGCGGCGGCACGCTATGACGCAAAGGCCGGGGCCGCGGCAGCGGGCAAATCCGCTGCAGCCGCTTCCTCTGCCCCTTCCTCTGACCAGGTCGTCAGTGACGATACCGTGTCCCAGTGGTTCAGAGAAGCGCCCAAGCACTCCTTTGCGGATGTGGCCGGCATGAACGAGCTGAAGGAAGAGCTGAAGGAATGCATCACGGACGTAAAGATGTCCAGGATCCGGTCCTATATGAAGATGAGCCCCATGCACTCCTATTTCTTCATCGGCCCTCCCGGCTGCGGCAAGACCTATATCATCGAGGCCTTTGCCCATGAGCTCATGGCCAAGGACTTCAAGTATCTGTCTCTGGACGGCTCCAATATCATGAGCCGCTATGTGGGCGACGCGGAGAAGATCATTGCCAGACTCTTTGAGGAAGCGGAAAAGTCCGCCCCCTGTATCGTCTTTATCGACGAGATCGACGGCGTCTGCCGCAACCGTTCTGATGAGATCCCGGTCTGGGCCGCTTCCATGACCACGGCCTTCCTGACGGCTTATAACCGGATCCATTCCTCTGACAAACAGATCATCTTTATCGGCGCCACCAACTACCCCAACAAGGTAGACAATGCCATGATGGACCGTGTCCAGCTGATCAAGGTCCCCTTCCCGGACGAAGCAGCCAGAAGCCATGCCTTCTCGCTCCACTTTAATGACTTCCTGAAGTTGGAGGATGATTTTACCTACGACGATATGGCGGATCTGACCGTCGAATACAACTACCGTGACATTGACAGGCTCAGCGAGCGGGTCAAGACCCTGGTCATGAAGGACATCCTGGATCTGTACGGCGACGAAGAAGCGGCCGTACAGGCCATGGAGAGCGGCGAATACCGCCTGACCAGAGAGCTGTTCGAGACAGCCAGGGCCGGCTACAATCCTACGCCCAAGGATGAGATCAAGGCCGAGCTGGCAGCCTGGGAAGAACGTTTTGATTCCATGAAGGAGCAGCAGGGCTGATGGAGACATTCGATACATCCTGGATCCAATCCTATATTCTGAAAAGGCCGGCAGACCAGCTGGACTTGCTGACAGCCGCTCCCTACTGGCGCTATATCCTGATGGGCAGTGTGCCCAATCCTGCCTTTGATCAGATGTTCAGCCTGCCTGCGAAGAAGGGGTTCTGCCTGTGCGGAGCCCCCGGCACCGGCAGGCACAGCCTGGCCAGGGCCTTTGCAGGCTCTGTGCCTGTCTCTGTTTATGAAGGCCAGGGCTATGTGACCTGCCAGATCTCCGGCGCCCACCTCCTGGAAGAGAAGGCGGAGGATACCAGAAGCAGAGTCAGGACCCTGTTTGAGACCCTTTCGGAAAGGCCGGCGATTCTCATTGTCGACGCCCTTCCGACAGACGCCCTGCGCAGCCTTGTGGCAGCAGAATTCGAGCGCTGCCCGGCCAGGAATCCTTTTACACTTTTTGTCATCGAGGAGGATGAGGCTGCTGCCAGAAAGAGCTGGGAGCGGATTCTTATGATCTGCCCCATAAGCCTGCCTGACGAAAAGGAAAGGACAGCCTTTTTCAGGGCAGACGGCAACAGTCTTCCCGCCGGCAGATGGACCAGAGACAGCGCCGGCTGGCTGGGGCAGCATACCGAGGGTATGAACTATGCACAGCTCCGGTCCATTGTCCTTCTTGGCAATTACTTTATGAAGGTCAAGGTGGTCAGCCTCTTTAAGGGCGATCTGGCCATGGCCATGGAGGACTTCGCAGAAGTCAAGGTCTTCCTTGAGCTGCAGGATATTGAAGGTCTGCTGGAAGCCGTCCGGAGCAGGGAAGCCAAAGACCTGGTCCCGGCGCCGCAGGGCAGGGAAGAAAAGAAGGAGGAAAAGGAACAGGGCCCGATCCACCTTGTCATCGACAACATGCCCAGGGTGATCCAGAGCCAGGCTCCGGCCCCTGTCCAGACCGCCATGCCCGTAAATCCCCTGGCCGATCTTTCCGGCGCCTCGCCCTTTGAGGAAAAGAAGCCTGCCGTCAAGGCCCTGACGCCTGATGCGGCGGAAAAGGATATTCTTCGCAGGATGGAGGAGCGCAGAAAGAGAAAAGAGGAAAGGAAAAGGGCCGAGGCCCTGAATACGTAAGGATTTGCTATGACCTATGAAGACAGCAGGAAGGGCAGCTTTCGGACCTGGATGGGGAGGAAGATCCCTTCCAGGCCCCTGCTTGACCTGGAAATGACATATATGGACTTTATGGACCAGTATCTGCAGACCAAAGACCTGCTGACCGGCTCGGTATACGAGACGGATCCGGAGGTCTTTGCTTACGTGGCAGATTCTCTGCGGGGAGACGAAGACCTTTACTGGCTGAACATCCAGAAGAACGGCCACCTGGTCAAAGTCATGAACGCCTACTTTGCCTACCTGGGCCTTTCCCTTCATCTGGAGGGAGAGCGGGTCACGCCCCAGCAGAAAAGGGCCCTGCGGGAGAGACTTCAGACGGTCCGGCCCGCAGACATCGAACCCGGGAAGGAAAAGGTGAACGCCTTCGGCTTTACGCCCGCAAGGAAAGAAAAGCCCTCTGTCCTGCCTGCTCCTGTCCCTGCGCCAGCTCCGGCGGAGAAAAGCCCGGAACCTCCTTTTGAGGAAGAAGCCGCGGCGCCTTTTTACGAAGCGCCTGTAAGGGAGGAGACGCCGGCAGAGCAGGCGCCTGTCCCGGCCCCTGCCGGGGAAGATTTTACCCCCAGGTCCATGCAGATCCTCATGGGAAATGACCTGGAAAGCGGAGCGCCCTGCATCTGGGAGCCTGGCAATACCGACCGGGTCTTCCATATGAACATGGGCATTATCGGGACCATGGGAACGGGCAAGACCCAGTTCACCAAGTCCCTGATGACCCAGCTGAGCCTGGGCGGTCCTGACAACCTGGACGGCCAGGCGGCCCCGGGCCTTCTGATCTTTGACTATAAGGGCGACTATAACGAGACCAAGCAGGATTTCTGCCAGGCGGCCCATGCCAGGGTCTTCAAGCCCTATCATCTGCCCTTCAATCCTCTGGCCCTGATCGAGACCGGGACCTTCCGGCCCCTGCTGCCGACCCATACGGCCAACGCCTTCAAGGATACCATCTCCCGGGTCTACCATCTGGGCCCCAAGCAGCAGAGCGTCCTTTTCAAATGCATCATGGACGCCTATAAGCTGCGGGGGATCCTGCCCGAAAGGCCGGAGACCTGGAAGCGGACGCCGCCTACTCTGGCGACGGTCTACAATCTCTATGCCCAGGACGATACCATCGCCAGGAAGGACTCCCTTTCCGCCGCCATGGAAAAGCTGAGTATGTTTGAGATTTTTGAAAAGGATCCTGCAAAGACCCTGTCCTTGTATGACATGATCCGGGGAACGGTGGTCATTGATCTCTCGGGCTACGATCCGGACATCCAGTCCCTGATCGTTGCCATTACCCTCAACCTCTTTTACAGCCAGATGGTCGCCATGGGATCCTCCCGCATGAAGGACCATTTCCGCCAGGTCACCAGACTGATTCTGGTGGATGAAGCGGACAACTTTATGAGCGAGGATTTTCCTTCCCTCAAGAAGATCATGAAGGAAGGAAGAGAATTCGGCGTGGGCGTCATTCTGGCCACCCAGTCCATGAAGCACTTTGAAACAGACGACAACTCCTATGAAGACTATATCCTGACCTGGGTGGTCCACAATGTTTCGGACCTGCGGGAGAAGGATGTGGACTTCGTGTTCCGGGTCCCGCCCAAGGGGAACCGGGAAAAGGAGCTCTACAATGCCATCAAGAAGCTGGAGAAGTTCCAGAGCATCGTCAAGACCGGCAATGAGGAGCCGGTCCTGATCCGCGACAGGGCCTTCTGGGAGCTTTACCGGGATCTGAAGGGGGATACGCATTGAACCTGGGAATCGATTTTGGAAGTACCTATACAGTCCTGTCCACCTACAGGAAAGACAAGAAGACCGTCGAGACTCTCGACGCCAGCGAGGCTTCCCCCTATATTCCCTCTGAGGTGTCTCTGAAGGGAGATAAATTTGAGGTGGGCCGGGCAGCCAAGGTCCAGAACGGCCGAAAAGGCGTCCGATGCTTCAAGGGCTTCAAGATGCTCCTTTCCCAGGAAAATGCGGAGGCCAGAAGGACCAGGGGCTATGACGAGACCAATACCCCTGAAGCGATCACCGCCATCTTCCTGGAGAAGATCCTGCGCAGGGTTCTGGCCGACGCCAACGAGCAGAGGGTGGAGTCTCTTGTGATCTGTGCGCCCGAGATCTGGCGCAAGGATATCTATACCATCGATGCCAGGACCAAGCTGCGGGACATCTGCGGCGCCTATCCCTTCGTGGGAAGGACAAGGATCGTCAGCGAGCCTGCAGCGGCTTCCGCCTATTTTGCCTATAACTACTACCTGAATACCGGCAGCTGCTTTGAAGGGAACATTCTCCTGATCGACTACGGAGGAGGCACCCTGGATATCACCGTGACCAATGTCAGCACCACCACCAGCAACAAAAAGGTCCTGATGGAGATCCTGCCCCTGAAGGGGACAGGCGCCGGTGAGAACCAGGAAGGCCGGATCGGGTCTGCCGGCATCGTATACATGGAATCCGTCGTGGCTGCCGCCGCCCGGAAGGCCGGTCTGGATCGGCCCGACAAGGAACTCTTTGAGGACTCCAGGTTTCTCAAGATGGTCAATGAATTCGAGGACCAGCTCCAGTCCATGACCCAGACCGTCACCGATGCCTTCAATGAATTCGGCGACGACCTGGACGATCTGGATGAAGACGAGGACGAATTTACCGTTCTTGGCTATAAGGGTGAGGACATCGTCATTACCTATTCCCTCATGATGGAGGTCTATAACAGGGTCATTGCTCCGGTCCTGAACGATACCCTGGACGAGATCCTGCACCAGATGGATGAGGCAGGGATCGACTATCACAACCCTGACACGGGCAACTTCAAGATGGCCCTGGTGGGAGGCTTCTGCAACTTCTGCCTGGTGGACAGACAGATCAGCCAGAAGCTGGGCTGGGGCGGCATAGACAGGAGAAAGGCCGGCCTGACCATGGAAAGAGGCGACAGGGAGAAGGCCGTTTCCCTGGGCGCTGCTCTTCTGGCGGAGGGCATCATCGATATCCATAACACGGCGCCCTACTCCGTTGGGATCTTTGCGACCAGGAACGGGAAGGACCAGTTCGATTATGCCTTCCACAAGGGCCAGGATATTGAATTCGGCACTGCCTACTATCCGGTCCGGGAGGACGGCGGCATTATTCCCTATCTGATTCCCAACGTGGACCGCTTTATTCTCCGCTTCGACGGAGAAGCCAAAAAGGATATCATTGCCAAGGTCAAGCTGGAGCTGCGCCGCCGCATGAACAGGGAACTGGGAGAAGGAGAACTGAAGCTGGGAAGCATCGGCTTCTCCCTGGACAGCTATGAGTGCCTGTGCATGCATTTCAGGGAATATAACATCATGACCAAGCAGCTGGAAGGTCCTGAGAAGAAGATCGAGCTGACCAAGCTCCAGGATCTGATCGAGCCCATCGCCCTTTGATTCTATCCAGAGCAAGGAGGATTATAGTAAGATGAAGTGTCAGTTATGCGCCAGAGAGATCAGTGACAATGTCTCGGAATGCCCCAGATGCGGCTTTCCGGCCATCAATACCACGGATGAGAGCGAAGAGACCAGAAGATATATGCAGAAGCAGGCGGACCAGTTCGCGGCCGGTCTTCTGAAGGATTATTCCGTATCTGTGAAGGTCTACGCCTACGACCGGAAAGAGGACGGCAGCCTTTCCTTTAAGGAAGAGCGGGAAATGCCCCTGGCTCCCCAGGGAAGCCTGCTCTATGGACAGACCTTCTGGAATGAACAGGAATTTTCCGCCAACAAAAAGCTTACTCTGGATCTGGTCTGCCGGGGCAGAGGGAAAGAAAACAGGGTACAGGTGACAGCGCTTTCGCCCGCCCTGCCCGCCCCCTGGAAGGCCGGCGTTCTGGTATACAGGGACCTGACAGCGGCCGTAATCGTAGGAAATGAAGATGTCAATACCACTTCGGAGACTTTTGATCTTCTCGGGTGAGGAGCTGCGTTTTGAGAACTGTCAGAGACGGGTGGAAGCCCTATGTATGGCCTGAATGGGAAATCGCAGGCCCCATCGGCAGCGGAAGCTACGGAAGTGTCTACCGCTTAAGGCGCCAGGATATGGGCGGGACCTATGATGCCGCGCTCAAAGTCATCACCATTCATCCCGGCGGCCCTCTGCCGGGGGAATATTATGAAGACGGGACTGCCTCCGCCACCTCCAGAAGCAGGACGGCCGAGGACTATGCCAGAGAGCTGGCCTTTCTGGAATCCCTCAAGGGCCATACCAATATCGTGTCCTATGAAGACCACAGGATCGTACCGACACAGGAGGGCGGCTTTTATATCCTGCTCCGCATGGAGCTGCTGACCCCCCTCAGGGTATATATGGAGGAAAAGCCGCGGACCGAGCAGGAGATCGCTGCCCTGGGCCGGGATATCTGCAGGGCCCTGACCGTCTGCGAGAAGCTCCGTATCATTCACAGAGACATCAAGCCGGAGAATATCTTCGTGAGCCGCCTGGGCGATTTCAAGCTGGGGGATTTCGGCATTGCCAAACAGACCGATCCAGGTATGGCGCCTGAGAAATCCCGGAAAGGGACGCTCTTTTATATGGCCCCGGAAATGTACCATCGTTATCCCTATACAGGGAACGTGGATCTTTACGCCCTGGGCCTGGTCCTATACCGTTATCTCAACGGCTCCCGCCCCCCTTTTATCCGGGCGGACGAGAAGATCGGGAGCTATGAGCAGCTGGAGCAGGCAAATATGCGCAGGCTCTCCGGAGAATCCCTTCCTCCCCCTGCGGGAGCCTCCTTCCCCATGTGGGCCATCCTGCGCAGGGCCTGTGCCTTTAATCCCAGCCACCGCTATCAGAGAGCGGAGGAAATGCTCCGGGACCTGACCCGCTTTCTGGAGGGAAAGACAGGGGAGACGGCAGGCAGGGAGAAAACGGAGCTTTCCGCTGCCGCCGACTGGATCCCCCAGGTAAGCGCCTGGGCCGGCAAGGTCAGGGACTTCGTGGAGAGCCTGGATGTCCAGGGGCCCCGTACGGAGGCCGCAGCGCCTGTCATTTCCAAAGAAAAGCCGGGGACCCAAGCCCCGGACAGGGCAGAAAGGGCAGAAAGAGAGTCCGGCGGGGAAAAGCCTGTGAACTATTTTAAGAGACCGGGAGATTTATAAAAATGGTATATTTATTGCTGATCCTTGCGGCAGCGGCCGCAGTCTGGTACTTCTGGAAGCATAAAAAAGAAAAGAAAGCCCCAGAGGCGGAGGAGGAAACAGATACCCCTACCCCTCCTCCGGTCATAAAGCCCGGGCCTGCAGTGCCTGCGAAGCCGGAGGAGCCTGTCTTTGAGACAGAGAGGATCTATAAGTATTACAGACCGCCCGGAGGCTGGGACTGTCCCCTGTGCGGAGGAAGAAATTCGGACAGCGACCCATACTGCCGTATCTGTCTGGGAAAAAAGACCGGCTGAGAGAGGTAAAGGACTATGTATTGCCACAACTGCGGATATAAGATCGTACCCGGAAGGGACAAATGCGGCCATTGCGGACATACGGCCCAGGCTGCGGAAATATGCGGAGGCTTTTACGGCCTGGCGGGGACTGCGGTCCCGGACAAGGCCCTGGAGGCCGAAAAGGCCATGGCGGCTGTAAAGGAGCCTGCAGCTGATATAAAGGAAGCTGAAAAGCCTGTCCGGAAAATGCCGGAGAGCGAAGACGGCCGTCAGAAGAAGTATGAGAAAAAGCTTCTGGCCCAGAAGAAGGCGGCGGAAAGGAAATTTACCGCTGCCGCGGTCCTGTGTGCCCTTCTCCTGGTCTTTTCCATAGCCCAGAGTCTGAGACTGGGCGTCAGGACAAAGGAGTTCAGGTCTGCCGAGATGGACAGGACCTCCTTTGAGGAGATCCTGGACCTGAAGGATCAGATCGCCGCCCTGGACACAGAGATCGCCCTGCTGACCCTGGAGGAAAGCAGACTTCTGGAGGATACGGAGCCTGCCGGGCAGGGGACAGAAAAAGATCAGATAAACATTCCCTGGGTCGATGGGGGTCATGCCCCCCAGGAAGATACGTCGGAAGCGCAGGAGCAGCTGGAGCAGGTCCGTGCCCGGCTCCAACAGGCCCGGCAGGAAAAAGAGGCCCTGGAAGAGCAGCTGCAGGCCCTCCTGGCCGGGTTTGGCATGGAAGGCTGAAAGGAGAAGGAATGGGAAGCAACTATAAAGTGACATACGGCGTGGATATGGTATTCTGCATCGACGCCACCGGCAGCATGAGGCCTCTTCTGGATACAGTCAAGGACAATGCCCTCAATCTCTACGAGGACTTTCAGAATATCATGCTGGAAAAGAACAAATATGTGGAGCAGCTCCGGATCCGGATCATAGCCTTCCGGGATTACCGGGCAGACAAAGACGATGCCATGCTGGTGACGGACTTCTTCGAGATACCCCGGCAGCAGGAGGATCTGAAGAAATGCCTGGATTCCATCGTTCCCTTCGGCGGCGGAGACGATCCCGAGGACGGTCTGGAGGCCCTGGCCTATGCCATGAAGTCGGACTGGGTCAGAGAATTCAAGAAAAAACGCCATGTGATCGCAGTCTGGACCGATGAAGGGACCCATGAGATCGGATACGGCAAAGCCTATTATCCGGG
>ODAI012111044.1_pt1 | contig 12325 bp, 8 predicted proteins | sample 1539321 | NCBI WGS metagenome assembly ODAI01 (sample SAMN02144231, study PRJEB22623) | gut metagenome | biome: sheep rumen | host: Ovis aries | place: New Zealand
CGATGATCGCATTGAGCTCCGCGTTGTCCTTGAAGGCGAAAAACACGGGCTCTATGTTGTCATTCTGTGTGCGGACGTCGATCATCCGTACATCCTCCTTGTCCTTGCGGGTCAGTTCGTGCTTCTTGATCTTGCCCGTCTCATAGTCTTCGGTATGGGCGCAGAGGACGAGACCATACTGCGTCCGCTCTCCCATCGTCTGGGCATAGACGTAGTAGCAAGGCTTGCCATCCCGCACCAGCCAGCCCCGCTCCTGCCAGGTCTTGAAATTCTGCACGGCACGCTCATACACCCGCGGATCGTGATCGGGCAGGATGGGATCGAAGTCAATCTCGGGCTTGGTGATGTGCAGGAGCGATTTCTCGCCGGCCATCGCCTGGGCTTCGGCCGAATTGAGCACGTCATACGGAGGAGCGGCGACCTCGGTCACCAGCTCTTTGGGCGGCCGGAGGGCCGCAAAGGGTTTTACACGTACCATAATGATCTATTTATTGACTTGGAAACGGGTATTGCCGGTGGCGAAGAAATCCACGATCTGACGGGCGGCGGCAAGGCCGGCGTTGATGTTGGCCTCGGCGGTCTGGGCGCCCATCTTCTTGGGCGTAGCGAAAACACGCAGGCCGAACTTCTCCTGAAGGGCTGCGTAATTGTCCGGAGCCACGTCGGTAATGTATTTAAGGTCGGGACGCTCTTCCAGAGCCTTCTCGAGCCCGGCTTCGTCTATCACCTCCTTGCGGGCGGTGTTCACCAGAGTGGCGCCTTTTGGCATGCTGCTGATCAGCTGATAGCCGATGCTCCCTATGGTCTGGGGCGTTGCCGGGATGTGGATGGACACGTAGTCGGAACTGCTGTAGAGCTCTTCGAGAGAAGATGCGGGCTCGGCGCCGCCGGCCTCAATCTGCTCGTCTTTGAGGAAGGGATCGATGGCTTTTACCTTCATGCCCAGGGCTTTGGCCTTGGCTCCCACCAGCCTTCCCACGTTGCCGAAGGCCTGGATGCCCAGGGTCTTGCCGCAGATCTCGCTGCCTGTGGCGGGGGTGAACTGTGTGCGGGCCATGAATATCATCATGGCTATGGCCAATTCGGCCACTGCGTTGGAATTCTGTCCGGGAGTGTTCATGACCACGATTCCGCGGGCAGAGGCTGCTTCAAGGTCCACATTGTCGAAGCCGGCGCCTGCGCGCACCACGATTTTGAGCTTCGGGGCTGCGGCGATGACCTCGGCCGTGACTTTGTCGGAGCGTACGATCATGCCGTCGGCGTCGGCCGCTGCCGCCATGAGTTCGTCCTGTCCGGCATATTTTTCAAGCAGGACGGCATCGTGTCCGGCTGCCTGCAGTATCTCTTTGATGCCGTTCACGGCTGCCGCCGCAAAGGGCTTCTGGGTTGCTATGAGAACTTTCATGATTAATTATATGTGCAGTTTTTCAAATTCTTGCATACAGGCCACCAGAGCCTCGACGTCTTCCTGCGTGCAGGCGTTGTAGAGCGAAGCCCTGAAACCGCCCACGGAACGATGTCCCTTGATGCCCACCATGCCGCGTTCCTTGGCGAAGCTGAGGAATTCGTCCTGCAGGCCTTCGCAGCCTTCGGCCATGACGAAGCATACGTTCATGATGGAACGGTCTTCTTTGTCTGCGGTGCCGCGGAAAAGGGAGTTGCGGTCAATTTCGGCATAGAGAGTGGCCGCTTTCTTCTCGTCTATGGCATGGATGGCGTCGATTCCGCCGATGCCCTTGAGCCATTTGAGGGTCTCGTTCATCACGAAGATGGAGAATACGGGAGGAGTGTTGAACATGGATCCCTTGTCTATGTGGGTGCGATAGTCCAGCATAGTGGGGATGTAACGGCTCACGCGGCCGAGCATGTCTTTCTTGATAATTGCGAACGTCACACCGGCAGGGCCTGCGTTTTTCTGTGCGCCTCCGTAGATCATTGCATACTTGCTCACATCGACCTTGCGGCTGAGGATGTCGGATGACATGTCGGCGATGAGGGGCACGGGGCAGTCGAAATCGCTTTTTATCTCTGTGCCGTAAATGGTGTTATTCGTGGTAATGTGAAGGTAGTCAAGGTCTTCGGGAATCTCGAAGCCTTTGGGGATATAGCAGTAGTTGCGGTCTTTGGAGCATGCGATAGCATAAGCTTCGCCAAGGCCTTGCGCTTCTTTGAGAGCCTTATGAGCCCAGACGCCGGTATCGAGATATGCCGCTTTCTTCTCCAAGAAGTTCATGGCGACATAGAGGAACTGGAGGCTGGCGCCGCCGCCTAGGAACACCACTTCGTAGCCGTCGGGGATGTTGAGGAGTTCTTTCCAGAGGGCGCGGCACTCGTCCATCACCGACTCCCATTCCTTGGTCCTGTGGGAGATTGAGATGAGTGAAACGCCTGTACCTTTGAAGTCTTTGAGGGCCTCGATGGAGCGGTCGATCGCTACCTGGGGAAGCAGGCAGGGACCTGCATTGAAAACATGAACTTTAGACATTGTATTGGAAATAAGTAAAAGTGTAATAGTTGTCTTGGCAGAAAATCAGACGGCAGTACTCCGGGACCCGTAAAACATGGGGAAAGGGCCCCTGAGTACTGTCGTCTTTTTTTCTGCAATGCATTAACATTCTACAAATGTACAGATTGTGCCGATTCTTTCCAAAAAATCTTCTTTGAGCGTGTCCCGGACGCGTACTTCCATGCTGCACTCGATGCCGAAGTCGCGCTCGCGCTGCGGCAGGTCCAGGTCTTTCAGGACTTTCATGACCTGGGGCATGTTCTCGTAGCTGAATGTGAGACGGTACCAGGAGCCGGCGATTTTCTCTGTCACGGAGGCATTCGACAAAGCATCGGCGGTGGATGTCTTGTAGGCTCTTATAAGCCCGGGAATGCCCAGTTTGATTCCGCCGAAGTAGCGGACCACGACCACCAGTATGTCGCTCAGGCCGGCCGAATCGATCTGTCCCAGGATGGGGCGTCCGGCGCTTCCGGAGGGCTCTCCGTCGTCGTTTGCACGCCACTGCGAGCCGTCCTTGCCTATGCGGTAGGCGTAGCAGTGGTGCCTGGCATCATGGTATTCCTTTTTGAGCGCATCGACAATAGCTTTCACCTCTTCTTCGGACTCTACGGGCCATGCGGAAGCTATGAAACGGCTGCCGTTGTCTTTATACAAACCGTCCGATCTGGAAGAAATACTTTTATAAATATCGCTCATTTCACTCCAAATTTAGTGATTTATTTTTATCTTCGCATAATGATTTCTTGAAAAGACTATTATGGTGTACAAGTACAGAGTTACCCTTGAGGGGATAAAAGGTTTTTACAGAGTATATAAGGTGGACGGGGACAATTCTCTTTACACTTTCCACAAGCGTCTTCGCGCCGATCTTGAGTTTACCGTGGACCAGCCCATATTGTTCAAGGCCTTCGATGCCTCGGGAGAGGTTGTGGCCCGCTATGCCCTCCAGGATCTGGGCTGCGGTACCGTAGATGCCGTCTCGCTGGCACAGACTGTGGCTTCAGGTGTTGTGAAGTTTGTGTATTTCTATGATATAGAAGCGCGCAAGAGCGTAACCATTACCCTGGAAGGAGAAGAACAGGGCTCTGTCGCTGTGCCTGTAATAGTGGATTCCAAGGGTCCCGTGCCCATCGAATTCGAGAACGGATATGTTGCCTTTGAGGACCTTCCCCAGCAGCAGCGCAAGATTCCCGGACTCAATATCGGCCCCGCCGCAGGAGATGACGACGATGACGATGATGAGGACGAAGAGGATGAAGTTGACGAGGACAAGGAGGAAGAGGAACTCATCTACGACGAGAAGGAATAAATCTTATCCTTACGGCCTCTGATTTTGTTTTTTTAATAATTATTCGTATCTTGGGAATATAATCTGAAATTCCTATGGTACGAGTAAAGCCCTTTGCGGCGCTGAGACCCCCGAAAAATATCGCGACTGAGGTTGCTGCGCCCCCTTACGATGTTCTTAATTCGCTTGAGGCCAAAAAGATAGCCGGGCCCAAGTCGTTGTTGCACATAACCAAGCCTGAGATAGACTTCGATCCCATTGCGGATGAGCACTCGCAGGCTGTCTATGATAAGGCTGTCGAGAATTTCCGTTTGTGGCGCGAGCGGGGATGGCTTGTCCGTGACCCGTCCGAATGTTATTATGTCTATGCGCAGACCATGGGCGGCCGCACCCAGTACGGCATTGTGCTTTGTGCCCACACGGACGACTATGCCTCCGGAGTCATCAAGAAGCACGAACTCACGCGTAAGGACAAGGAAGACGACCGCATGATCCACGTGCGCATCCAGAACGCCAACATCGAGCCGGTTTTCTTCTCTTACCGCGACAAACCTGAGCTGAACGAAATAGTGGCGAAGGCCGTGTCCGGTCCGTCGGAGTACAAGTTCACGGACGAGAATGGCTTCGGCCATGAATTCTGGGTAATCAGTAATCCCGCCACCGTGGCGCGTATAACGGAGATCTTCACCTCTCAGGTGGATGCGTTTTATGTGGCCGACGGTCACCATCGCACCGCCGCTGCCGCGCGTGTGGGAGCTGAGAAACGCGCCCAGAACCCTGCGCATACCGGAGACGAAGAGTATAACTTCTTCATGGCTGTCTGCTTCCCCGAGAGCCAGCTCAAGATCATAGACTACAACCGCGTGGTCAAGGACCTAAACGGACTCACCGCTGAGCAGTTCATCCAGGCGCTCGGAGAAGACTTCGATGTGGAACCGGCCGAAGGTTCAGATCCCTACAAGCCGCAGGCGCTCCACAACTTCTCCATGTATCTGGAAGGCCGTTGGTACAGCTTCACCGCCAAAGCCGGCCGCTACGACGATTCCGATCCCATAGGGGTGCTGGATGTCACCATACTGAGCCGTCTGGTGCTGGATAAACTGCTTGGAATAAAGGACTTGCGTACCGACAAACGCATCGATTTCGTGGGCGGTATCAGGGGCCTTGGAGAACTTTCCCGCAGGGTGGACAACGGCGAAATGAAGGTAGCGTTCGCCTTGTATCCCGTGAGCATGAAACAGTTGCTCGACATTGCCGACAGCGGTAATATCATGCCGCCCAAGACCACATGGTTCGAGCCTAAGCTGCGTTCCGGGCTTGCAATTCACACCTTAGACTAAACCGAGATGTCAATAGATTCCGCCACTATCCACAAGACGCTCAAGGAGTTCTTCGGATACGACACGTTCAAGGGAGACCAGGAGCGCGTCATAAGACATCTGATCGACGGAGGCGACGCCTTCGTGCTCATGCCTACAGGCGGAGGTAAATCCCTCTGCTACCAACTTCCAGCCATCTTGACGGAAGGGACGGCTATCGTCATCTCACCCCTTATAGCCCTGATGAAGAATCAGGTGGACTTGCTGCGCGGCTTCGAGGCCGGGGCGGGCACTATCGCCCACTTCCTGAACTCCTCGCTGAACCGTGTCCAGATAGAAGAAGTGCGGACCGACCTGCTGAGCGGCAAGACCAAGATACTGTATGTGGCACCTGAATCGCTGACGAAAGAAGAGAACGTGGCGCTGCTGCGCGAAGTCAAGATTTCTTTCTATGCCGTGGACGAGGCACACTGTATCTCGGAGTGGGGACATGACTTCCGCCCGGAGTACCGCCGCATTCGCGCGCTGGTTGAGGATATCGGGCGCCGGCCCATTATCGCCCTCACCGCTACGGCCACGCCCAAGGTGCAGAGCGACATCCTTAAGAATCTCGGCATTCAGGGCGCCGCTGTGTTCAAGTCTTCGTTCAACCGTCCAAACCTCTATTACGAGGTGCGGGACAAGCAGGACGTGGACCGCGACATGATAAAATACATCAAGCAGAACCCGGGCAAATCGGGTATCGTTTACTGTCTGAGCCGCAAGAAAGTGGAGGAAATAGCGCAGCTGCTGTGTATCAACGGCATCAAGGCGCGTCCCTACCATGCCGGGCTCGATGCCAAGACAAGGGCGGAGAACCAGGACGCCTTCCTGTCGGAAGAAATCAACGTCATAGTGGCCACCATAGCCTTCGGTATGGGCATAGATAAGCCCGATGTGCGTTTTGTCATACATTACGACATACCCAAGAGCATTGAAAGCTATTACCAGGAGACCGGACGCGCCGGCCGTGACGGCAAGGAAGGCCGCTGCATAGACTACTATAGCTACAAAGACATTCAAAAGCTGGAGAAGTTCATGCAGGGCAAGCCCGTGGCGGAGCAGGAAATCAGCCGGCAGCTTCTGAGCGAGGTGGTGGCATACGCCGAATCGAACCAGTGCCGCCGCAAGTTGCTGCTCAACTATTTCGGAGAAGATTACCCCAACGATAATTGCGGAGCCTGCGACAACTGCCTCCATCCGAAGCCGGTATTTGACGGACGCAGCCAGATGAAGCTCGTGATAGAGCTCATTGAATCCCTGCCAGAGCATTTCAAGATAGAGCACTTGGCCGGGATACTGACAGGCGCCACGAATTCCATGATAAAGTCCTATAAGCATGACGCCCTGCCGCTTTATGGAAAGGGTTCGGACCACAGCGAAAAATTCTGGTGCACCGTCATCCATCAGGGCTTGATCCTCCATCTGCTCGAGAAAGAAATTGAGAGCTATGGCCTTATAGGAGTCACGGAAAAAGGACGGGAGTTCCTCAAGAACCCCTATGAACTCATGATGGTGGAAGACAGGGTGTTCACCGGCGGTGATGCTCCGGACGACGAGGACGACGAGGAGGCCATGGCGGCCAACGCAGCAATGCGCGGCGGGGGAGCCGGCGATCCTGTGCTTCTGTCCATGCTCAAGGACCTTCGCAAGAGCGTGGCGTCCAAGCTCAAACTCCAGCCGTGGATCATCTTCGGCGACCCGGCCCTGGACGACATGTCCATCCTCTATCCTATTACCATAGAGGAACTTAAGGGCTGTCAGGGCGTGGGCGAGGGCAAGGCCCGCAAGTTCGGGACAGAGTTCGTGAACCTCATACGCAAATACGTAGAAGAGAATGAGATATCCCGCCCGGACGATTTTATAGTCAAGTCGGCTCCAAGCAAATCGGCCAACAAGATTTTCATCATCCAGAGTATAGACAAATGCATGTCGCTGGAGGATATCGCGTCTGCGCGCGGCCTCGACATGGATGAACTCATGACGGAAATCGAAGCTATTGTCTCTACCGGAACCTCCCTGAACCTGGATTACTACATCAAAGAGAATCTGGACGAAGACATCGTGGACGAAATTTACGATTATTTCAAAGAGGAAGCGACATCGGATTCGGTTGCAGACGCCATAGCCGCCCTGGGTTCCGATTACGACGAGATGGAAATCCGGCTGGTACGTATCAAATTCTTGTGTGAGATAGCTTCGTGATACCTCAGGAGACAGTAAACCTAATCCTCGACACAGCCCGGATAGAAGATGTAGTAGGGGACTTCGTGACGCTCAAGCGCCGCGGGGCCAACTTTGTGGCATGCTGTCCTTTCCATAACGAGAAAACCCCTTCGTTCTATGTGTCTCCGTCCAAAGGCATTTACAAGTGCTTCGGATGCGGCAAAGCCGGTTCGGCCGTGGGTTTTGTGATGGAGCATGAGCATTGCAGCTATGTGGAGGCCTTGCGTTACCTTGCCGCCAAGTATCATATAGAAGTAACCGAGGAGGAAGAGAGTGCCGAAGAAATTGCCCGCAGGCAGAGGAGGGAGAGCCTTTTGTTGGTGTCGGAATTTGCCCAGAAGTTTTATGCCTCGCAACTTCAAACGCCCGAAGGACGCTCCGTGGGCCTTGCCTATTTCCACAAGCGCGGGCTGGAAGATGCAACGATAGAACGTTTCGGGCTTGGCTGGGCGCCGTCGGGCAGGACGGCCCTGGTAGATGCAGCTCTGGCCGCTGGGTACAAGATGGATTATCTGTTGGCCGCCGGTCTTGCCGTACAGCGCGAAGACGGCAGCGTGGTGGATAAGTTCCGGGAGAGGGTCATGTTCCCCGTCCACTCCGTGAGCGGACGCGTACTGGCATTCAGCGGACGCACGCTCCACGCCGACAATCCTGCCAAATACGTAAACTCTCCGGAAACGGAAATCTATATCAAGAGCCGCAACCTGCTGGGCATCTGGTTCGCCAAGGGCGAGATCGCCCGCAGCGGCAAGTGCATTCTCGTAGAGGGCAATGTGGACATGGTGACCCTGCATCAGCTGGGCATTACCAATGTGGTGGCGTCCTGCGGCACCTCGCTTACCGTGGAACAGATACGCCTCATCCACAAGTTCACCGACAATGCCACCATCATGTATGACGGGGATTCTGCCGGCATACATGCAGCTCTCAGGGGTATCAACCTGTTCCTCGCCGAAGGCTTGAACGTGAAGGTTGTTCTGCTGCCGGAGGGCGAGGATCCGGATTCCTACGCGCGCAAGCATACTCTGGAGCAGATGCAGCAGTTTATTGCCGAAGGGGAGAGAGATTTCATAGAATTCAAGACTGACCTTCTGCTGGAGCAGGCCGGGTCCGACCCTCTTAAAAAGGCGGAACTCATCAATGATATCGCCGACACGATAGCCGAGATACCTGACCCTGTAAAGCGCTCTGTATATGTTGATTCTGTGGCCATCCGCTTCGGAATCGAGTCTTCCATCCTGTTCCAGCGCATCGCTTCGGACCGCAAGCGCAAGCAGGAAGAGGCGCTAAGGGAAAGGGAGCGCGAGACAAGGCGGGAACAGGACAATACGGCTGCCGACCCCGGCCCGGGCATCGATATGGTCCAAACGGAAGAACTGTACCTGGAGAACCGCATACTTGCTCCGGCCGAAGAAGACCTGCTGTATTATCTGCTCACTTACGGGTGCGAGGAACTGGAATTCGAAAGCGATTCGCCGTATTATTCCGGCTCGGAGGAAGACAAGCCCACCGTGGCTGATTTTATCCGCGAGTCCCTCGAAGCGGACGGAAGCGCTTTTGCCAACACGCATTACAAAGCTCTGTATGACAGATATATAGCCTTGTACGACAAAGGGCTTTCGCAGGAAAATATACTGAAAGAGATAATCAACGGCTCCGACCGCGTCCTGGCCGACCTGGCCACCCGCTTCTCGACGCGCAGGTACCAGCTCACCGTGGGCGCCTTCGAGGCTTCCCTCACATCTACATCTACCGTGCTGTCAGCAGGCGTTCCCAAGGCAATCTTGGTGTATGCCGAACGCCGGGTGCATGATAAGCTGGAGAATCTGCGGCGGAAGCTTCCGGGTCTGGATGCGGACGCCCAGATGGAAGTCATGAAGGAAATGCTGCGCCTCCAGGCTGCGCAGCGCCGTATCAACCAAAGAATCGGAAGAGACAAAAAAGAATAAAATATGAACGGAAAGAAAAGAACTTTGGTAACTTGTGCACTGCCGTATGCCAACGGCCCGGTGCATATAGGCCATTTGGCGGGCGTATATGTGCCCGCCGACATTTATGTGCGCTACCTTCGCATGAGGGGGGAAGATGTGTTGTATGTATGCGGCTCCGATGAGCACGGAGTTCCTATAACCATCAAAGCGCGCGAGCAGGGCTGTTCCCCGCAGGACATTGTGGACCGCTACCACAAGCTTATACGCGACTCCTTCAGCGGACTCGGCATCAACTTCGATATCTACGGACGCACTTCTTCGGCCATACATGCGGAGGGCGCGTCGGAATTCTTTCGCAAACTCTACGATGACGGCAAGTTCGTGACCCGCGAGAGCGAGCAGTACTACGATCCCGAGGCGCAGACCTTCCTTGCCGACCGTTACATTGTGGGAACCTGTCCCAAGTGCGGCAACGAGGGCGCATACGGCGACCAGTGCGAGAAATGCGGCAGCACCCTCAGCCCCGAGGAATTGATCAATCCCCGCTCCAAACTTAGCGGAGCTGCTCCCATCAAAAAGAAAACCACCCATTGGTATCTGCCGCTGCAGGATTACGAGCAGTGGCTGCGAGAATGGATTTTGGATGGCCATAAAGAATGGCGTACCAATGTGTACGGGCAGGTGAAGAGCTGGCTGGACGGCGGACTTCAGCCCCGTGCCGTCACCCGCGACCTGGACTGGGGCGTGCCCGTGCCGGTAGAGGGAGCGGAAGGCAAAGTGCTGTACGTATGGTTCGACGCACCCATAGGATACATTTCAAATACCCGCGAGCTGCTACCGCAGAGCTGGGAGAAGTGGTGGAAGTCGGAAGACACCAGGCTGGTGCACTTCATCGGCAAGGACAATATCGTGTTCCACTGTATCGTGTTCCCGAGCATGCTCAAGGCATACGGAGACGGATACATCCTGCCCGAGAACGTTCCCGCCAACGAATTCCTGAACCTGGAAGGAGACAAGATATCCACTTCGCGCGGCTGGGCCGTGTGGGCGCATGAGTTCCTGAAAGACTTCCCCGGAAAAGAGGATGTCATGCGTTATGTGCTCACAGCCAATGCTCCGCAGACAGCGGACAACGACTTCAGCTGGAAAGATTTCCAGACGCGCAACAACTCCGAGCTCGTCGCCGTTTTCGGCAATTTCGTGAACAGGGCGGTGGTGCTTACGCACAAATACTTCGGCGGCAAGGTCCCTCCGTGCGGTCCTCTTCTGGATGTTGACAAGGAGGTTATCGCCGAAATTCCTGCCCTTAAGGCTTCCATGGAGAAGAATCTGGAGACCTATCGTTTCCGCGAGGCTCTCAAAGATGCCATGGGCATTGCCCGTGCCGGCAATAAGTACATTTCCGATACCGAGCCTTGGAAAGTGGCCAAGACCGACCTGGACCGTACCGCTACTATACTTAACATATCCATGCAGATATGTGCCGACCTCGCAGTGGCCTTCGAACCCTTTACTCCCTTCGCAGCCGAGCGCTTGCGCAACATGCTCAAAGTGGGATTTTTTGCCGGGTCCGATCACCGCAAGGGCGAGAGGCAGACGGAGAATACCTACGTCGAAGGTGAAGGCCGCGCCCTCCATACCGGCGTTACTTCAGAGAACGGAATCGTGCTGGACTGGGAACTGCTCGGGCGTCCGCAGATCCTTCCCGCAGGCCACGAGATCGGCGAAGCGGAACTGCTGTTCGCCAAGATAGAGGATGACCAGATTCAGCTGCAGCTGGACAAGCTGGAGGCCATACGCGCCGAGCGGGCGGCCCGCGAGAAAGCTGAAGCGGCAAAGAAAGTCGCTCCTCAGAAGGAAGAATGCACTTTCGAAGACTTTGAAAAGATGGATATACGCACCGCCACCGTGCTTGAGGCGGAGCGCGTACCCAAGACGGACAAGTTGCTCCGGCTCACCATCGATACCGGTATCGACCGCCGCGTCATCGTGTCGGGAATAGCCGAATTCTATTCCCCCGAAGACATGGTTGGAAAGCAGATATGCATACTCGCCAACCTTAAGCCCCGCGTGATCAGGGGCATAGAGAGCCATGGCATGATTCTGATGGCCAAACAGGGCGACGGCAAGATGCGTTTCATAACCCCTCAGGAACTTGTATCCAATGGTGCGCAGGTGGGCTAGTCTGCTGCTGCTTCTGGCACTGTCGTGCATGACTCTCCGCTCGCAGGATAAGTACGACGAGTGGAAGGGGCTGTACAGTCCTTATGCCGAGCGTCCTGCTGGCCGGACGCCCACACCGCGCGGTTATAAGCCGTTCTATATAAGCCATATAGGGCGGCATGGAAGCCGCCTTCCGGTGAATGAGGGCTACGTCGGCAACGGACTTAAGCCGCTGGCCAAAGCCGATTCCCTGGGCCTTTTGACAGAGGCAGGGAAGCGCCTGCTCGAGGGTTTTGTTAAGCTTGACAAGGCGTCGCAGGGCACTTACGGGCTCATCAATGAGCTTGGAGCGTCGGAGCAGAAGGCCATTGCCCGCCGCATGGCCGCCCGCTACTCCAAGGTGTTCAGACAGAAGGGACGCGACAGCGTTGCCTGCTACTCCACCCACAAGCAGAGGGCGATCTTGTCCATGACGAATTTTGCCGCAGCTCTGGCCTCCGCCGCCCCCGGTGTTGATATCGGCTTCGTGGCGGGGGAGAAGTATTTCGATGTGATCTGCAGGGAAAACCTGGCCGCGCCCGGCCTCAAAGCCGGCTCGCGTCTTGCCGACAAGGCCATGGCCAGGGATTTTGACTACAAGTCCTTCTATTCACGGATCTTCAACGATCCCGAAAAGGCCCGGTCTTGTTTCAAAAGTGACCGCCTGATAGTGGAAACCTGCGTTACAAACGGGTCTGTGGCCAGTTACATGGGTATTCAGGATATTCTTGAGGGACTTACGCCGCAGGAATTCGAGACGGCGTCCAAGATATACAACGCCAAGCAGTTCTTCCAGCATTGCGGCAGTGCCGAG
>ODAI012805054.1_pt1 | contig 12325 bp, 5 predicted proteins | sample 1539321 | NCBI WGS metagenome assembly ODAI01 (sample SAMN02144231, study PRJEB22623) | gut metagenome | biome: sheep rumen | host: Ovis aries | place: New Zealand
CTTTTGAGCTAAACAGATATACCCGTTCGGATGTAGCGGAATCATTTGCAGAGCTCGACAATACTAAAGACATAGGCTTCGTTGTAAAGCTTGCCAACAATAAATATAAAATGAGACTTTACTTGTCAGCAGGTGAAAGGCATGAGGAGTACAGAGTAAACGGTTCAAAAGGTGTAAGCCGTATACCTGTTGTCAATAAAGCAAAAAATGTAATTAATAAAACCATAATGAATACAAAAAATTATGGCCTCAAAAGCACATGGCTTAAGATAAAGATAAGATTTCGTACAAAAGCAGCATTTGCTACTGCTAATTATAATACATGGATAAAAAAACGTATGCCTGATAAAAAAGAGCTCGCAAGACAAAGGGATATGAAATTTGAATATAGCCCTTTGTTTAGTATACTTGTACCTCTTTATGAGACGGACGAGTATTTCCTTGATGAGCTTATTAAGTCGGTAAAGAACCAGACGTATAAGAACTGGGAGCTTTGTTTTTCAGATGGAAGTAAAGATTCTGAGAGACTTCGGAAAATTATAGAAAACTACAGCAAAGCTGATAAAAGAATTAAATATACAGATGATAAAAAGGGACCTCTTGGAATATCTGATAATACCAACCAGGCATATGAAATCGCAACAGGCGAATATATCGTTTTAGGCGACCATGACGATTTGTTTACACCGGACGCTCTTTATGAATGTGTTAAAGTACTTAACAATAAAAAGGTTGACGTCATATATACTGATGAAGATAAAACCGATGAAAAGGGAAAGAAATTCTTCGGTGCCAATTTTAAGCCGGACTTCAATATAGATCTGCTTCGGTCCTGTAACTATATATGCCATATGTTTGTTGCTTCTAAAAAGCTTGTGGATGAGATTGGAACGTTTAACAGTGAGTTTGACGGAGCTCAGGATTATGACTTTATTTTAAGATGCGTGGAAAAAGCAAATGAGGTATATTATATACATAAGGTTTTGTATCGCTGGAGGGCGCATAGCAATTCTACTTCTGAAAGACCGGATTCTAAGCTTTATGCGTTTGAGGCGGGAAGGCGAGCTATAGAGGCTCATTATAAGAGACTCGGAATAGAGGCAATAGTCGAGAATGGAGACCACCTTGGACAGTATAAGACAACTTATAAGATAAAAGGTAATCCGCTTATTTCCATAGTTATTCCTAACAAGGATCATGTTGAGGACTTAAAGAAATGTATGGATTCGATAGATGAAAAATCTGATTATAAGAATTATGAATATATTATAGTTGAAAATAACAGCGAAGAAGATATAACTTTTGAGTTTTATAAGCAACTGGAAAAACGTGATAACGTAAACGTTTTATATTGGGATAAGGAATTTAATTATTCGGCGATCAATAACTTTGGCGTTAAAGAAGCGAAAGGCGAATATATTTTACTGCTTAACAATGACGTCGAGGTTATAAACGGAGACTGGCTTTCACAGATGCTTGGCTACTGTCAGCGTGAAGAGGTAGGCATAGTCGGGGCAAGGCTTTATTATGAAGATGATACTATACAGCATGCCGGAGTTGTTATAGGTTTTGGAGGAATTGCCGGACATACTTTTGTGACGCTTGATGAGGACAGCGACTTATACCAGTCAAGAACTAAAGTGGCATGTGACTACAGCGCTGTAACTGCGGCATGTCTTATGACTAAAAAGAAGATTTATGAAGAGGTTGGAGGGCTTGAAGAAGCATTTAAAGTCGCATTTAATGATATAGATTTTTGTCTTAAGGTAAGAGCAACGGGTAAGCTTGTTGTTTATAACGCCAACGCAAAGCTGCATCACTATGAATCAAAGTCAAGAGGTGCTGAAGACACATTTGAAAAGAAGGAAAGGTTTAACAGTGAGATTAAGCTTTTCAGGAGCAGGTGGCCCGAGATTCTGGAAAATGGAGACCCATACTATAATGTAAATCTTACGCTTGATAAAGCTGATTTTTCCATAAGGGTATGACAGTAAACGGAGTATATTATCTGTGATAATAATTATGGCATGGCACCGGTTAAGGTTTAGAAATGTTTGAAGGGAGGTTTGTCTTATGAAATTTGACTTGTCATCAATTAATGCTGCAAGTATTAAAAAAAGTATTAATTATATAAGATCTAACGGCATAAGTGGTGTATGGTCAAGGATGCGTGATAAGGCAAACGGCCCGGGAAATGCATATAACAACTGGTATAAAAAATATCATGCGGCAACAGAAGCTGATTTAGAGGAACAAAGAAAGATTGCATTTAGATATTCGCCTGTCGTAAGTATAATTGTTCCGGTTTATAAAACACCGGAGCTTTATCTTAGAAAAATGATTGAGTCGGTTATAGGTCAGACTTATGAAAACTGGGAACTTTGCATAGTTGACGGTTCCGACAGACAAAGTAATATCGTTAAAGAATATATGGAAAATGAGCATAGGATTAATTACCTTTATGTCGATAGAAATCTGGGTATTTCCGGAAACAGCAATAAAGCACTTCAGATGGCTACGGGAGATTATGTAACATTTATGGATCATGATGATCTGCTTCCGCCTGATGCGTTGTTTTCAATTGTAAAAGAGCTTCAAGAGGTAAGATATGATATTTTGTATTCGGATGAGGATAAGGTGTCTGCGGATGGACGTAAATACCTTGAACCGGTTTTTAAACCGGATTTTAGTCTGGATATACTTAGAGCATATAATTATATAAGCAATCTGTTTGTTGTAAAGAGAAATATGGCAGTTGGATTAGGAGGCTTTGATTCAGAGTTCGACGGAGCGCAGGATTACGATTTTACCTTAAGATGCTGCGAGAGAACCGATAGCATAAAACATATTCCAAGAGTGCTATATCACAAAAGAATTAATAATTCTTCTGTATCTCTGGATGTTCATAACAAGGAATATGCAAAAGAAGCCGGCAAGAGGGCACTTGGCGCTCATATTAAGAGGATGGGATATTATGCGACTGCAGTGCATACCGATATGTGGGGTAAATATAAAGTGGAGTACGAAACACCGGGTAATCCGTTTCTTACAATTATTATTCCGGGTGGTAATTCTCCTGAACTTTTGGAAAAATGCATATTTCCTCTATTTGAAAAAGCAAGATACAACAATTTTGAGATAATTGTTATAGATACGGAAAGTGAAAATAAGGAAATGACTGCTTTTTATCATCGTATAGAAAGCATCAGGAAAAATGTTAAAATAATAACCAATACTAAGCTGGACGGACTTCCTGCAATCAGAAATTTTGGTGCATCGCTTGCCAATGGAGACTATCTTTTCTTCCTTGACAACAATCTCGAACTGATAGATGCCACTGCTATGGGAGAGATGCTCGGAAATTGTATGCGGGAAGAAGTAGGCGCAGTTGCAGGGGTTTTATATGATGATAATGATATGATATATCATAAGGGTTATGTAATAGGCATAAACGGACTTATTTCAAATCTGTATCAGGGACTTGTAAAAGACGACATAGGTTATCTTATGCATAATCGGATAAATACAGATTGCAGTGCTGTTTCAGCGTCTTGTATGATGGTAAAAAAAGATTTGTTTTTTAAGGTCGGCGGTTTTTCAGATAAGTTTAAGACAGTGCTTTCAGAGATAGACTTTTGCTTTAAATTAAATGAACTTAATAGATGGGTTGTTTCTGTGGCAGATGCGGGATGGCATTTTCATGACACCAAACCGATAATTGGCAATACCATAAGGATTGAAGAAGAACTGGAAAGAGAAGAAGATTTATTCAGGATAATGTGGCCTAATATACTAAGGGATGGTGATCCTTTTTATAATATAAATTTCACCAAAGAAGGTAAGCAGTTTACTCTTCCTGAGATAATGCCGGGAGAGGAAAAACGTGAAGAAGAAAAAAAGACTGAGGAAGATAAGACCGGGGATAATAAAGAGGACAAATAATATGGATTTCAGACCATGTATAGATATTCATAACGGAAAGGTAAAGCAAATCGTAGGAGGAAGCCTTAAGGATGAGGAGGACAGCGCAAAGGATAATTTTGTGTCAGAGCTTGAGGCGGATTTTTATGCGAAATTATATAAGAAGCATGGATTGAAAGGCGGACATATCATCATTCTCAATCCAAAGCAGAGTGAGTATTATGATGAAGATATAAGGCAGGCGAAACTTGCACTTTCAGAATATAGAGACGGACTCCAGATAGGCGGTGGGATTACTTCCGATAATGCTGCCGAATTCATAGATATGGGAGCAGATAAGGTTATAGTGACCTCATACGTATTTAAAAACGGTATAATCAATTTTGAGAATCTTGAAATGCTTAAAAAAGCTGTTGGAAAGGACAAGCTTGTACTTGATTTAAGCTGTCGCAAGAAGTATGATAAATATTACATAGTAACAGACAGGTGGCAGAATTTTACAGATGTTACGATTGATTATAATACATTGGATATGCTTTCGGAGTATTGCAGTGAATACCTGATACATGCAGTTGATGTAGAAGGAAAAGCAGGCGGTATAGAAGAAGAACTTGTAAAAACGCTTGGTTGCTGGGGAAAGATTCCTGTAACCTATGCCGGAGGAGTCGGAAGCTTTTCTGATCTTAAAAAGTTAAAGTCGATTGGTAACGATAAGCTTGATGTTACAATCGGAAGTGCGCTTGATATATTTGGCGGAAAAATGTCTTTTGAGGAAGTTATAAATATATGTAAAGGAGAAGTTATATGAGGAAAATGAAAAAATTAGCTGCCGTTTCAATGGCTGTAGTAATGATGCTTTCCGTATATGGATGCGGAGGAAAAAAATCTGACAATAAATCCGCAACCAATACAGATGCCCAAAAGGTGACCGAGGATTACGGACCGGCACCGGTTATTGAAGATAACGAGGACTGGACAACAACAGAAGAACCTTATGTAGAAGATGACAGATTTACTACTGTTGAGGGGGCTGATGTACTTGGAATCAATTTTGATGACGGTGATGTAGCAGGCTTTACAACATATGTAAATGGTGGTGATTACCAGCTTTATGTTGAGGACGGTGAACTTGTGGCAGATATAGCAACAACAGGAAAACTTGAACATTCATGTCAGGTTTATTATGATGGATTTACTATGGCAAAGGGTTGTGTATATACTGTATCGTTTGATGTTCGTTCTGACGCACCTTGCAACATAGAGTGGAGAGTTCAGGTAAACGGTGGAGATTATCATGCTTATGCTTCCGATAAGGTTGCGCTTACATCCGAAACCCAGACCATTGATTATGAATTTACTATGGACGAAGATTCGGATCCGGCACCGAGACTTGCTATAAATATGGGCGCATTTGATGAAAATGGCGGCGATCCGGGTGCTCATAAAATCTACTTTGATAACTTCTCACTTTTTGTAAAAGACAGCTCAAATGCCGATAAAATAGAAGGCGCTCCTACTCCTATACAGGTAAAAGTAAATCAGCTAGGTTATGAGCCGGAAGATAAAAAGACGGTGATTGTAACATCAAAGGATGACGATAAATTTAAAATTGTAGATGCCGAAACAGGAGATACTGTTTATATAGGTGAGTATGGTGAAATGGCATTTGACAGCACCGTAAATATGGGTGTTAAGCAGGGCGATTTTTCTGATTTCAAATATACAGGAAAATATAAGATTATCTCAAGTCCTTCGGGAGAGTCATATGATTTTGAGATAGGCTATAATTTATATGACGATATCTATAAAGATGTAGTTCTTATGCTTTATAGACAAAGATGTGGCTGCGAGGTTACAGAAGATATAGCCGGTAACTTTGCACATGACGCCTGCCATACTGAAAATGCTATTATTTATGGCAGTACATCGAGTGCGACAGTTGATGTATCAGGAGGCTGGCATGATGCCGGTGATTACGGAAGATACGTAGTATCAGGAGCAAAGACTATTCAGGATTTATTCCTTACATACGAGGATTTTGATATATCGGCTGATGATATGGGAATTCCTGAAAGCAAAAACGGAATCCCTGATTTGCTTGATGAAGCAAAATATGAACTTGACTGGATGCTTAAGATGCAGGATAAAGAGTCGGGCGGTGTATATCATAAGGTAACAGCACTTGTATTCCCTGAGACAGTACTTGCTGTTGATGAGACGGACCAGCTTGTGCTTGCACCTATATCATATGCTGCAACAGGTGATTTTGCGGCAGTTATGGCAAAAGCATCCGTTTTATATTCAGAATATGATAAAGATTTTGCTGCAAGCTGTCTTGAGGCGGCAGAAAAAGCATATGCTTATCTTGAAGCCAATGAAGGTATGAAAGGATATAAAAACCCTGAAGAGATTGTAACAGGTGAGTATCCGGATAATGCAATAGCTGATGAAAAATTCTGGGCAGCTTCGGAATTATATCTTGCAACTAAGGACGGTAAGTACCTTGATGTTGTAAATGAGATGGTAAATGACAGACCGGCTACAGGACTTGGCTGGGCAGATATAGGTGGTTATGCGCTTTATGATCTGGCAAAATCAAGTGATATAGATTCTGCTGCAAATGAAGCAGCAAAAGCAGCACTTTTGGAAGCAGCAGACAAACTTATGGTTAAGTGTAAAAAGGAACCGTTTTTCATGGGACTTGGAACAAATTATCCATGGGGAAGTAATATGAGTATTGCCAACAATGGTATGCTTCTTCTTATGGCCAATATAATTTCGCCAAATGAAGAATATGCCGAATATGCGCAAAGACACAGAGATTATATCTTTGGTGTAAACGGAACAGGCTACTGTTATGTAACAGGTTATGGAGATTTGTATCCTGAGCATACACATCACAGACCTTCACAGGTACTTAAGGAGACTATGCCGGGTATGCTGGTCGGAGGTCCTGACAATGCACTTGAGGATCCGTATGCCAAGGCGGTACTCCATGGATATGCACCTGCTCTTGCATATGTAGACAATGAACAAAGCTTCTCATGTAATGAGGTAACTATATATTGGAATTCTCCTCTTATATATCTTATGGGTGCATTTCAATAGGAAACCGGAGTAATGAAATAAAATGTCTGATTTGATAAAAAAGCTTTTTGCAAATGATAAGATACGATATATATTTGCCGGAGGCTTGACAACCCTTGTAAATATGGTGGTGTTCTTTGGCTTAAGAATTTTCACCGATATAGATAGAAATGTATGCAATATTATAGCCATAATCATGGCTATAATATTTGCGTATTTCATAAATAAAATATTTGTTTTCAGAAGTAAGACAAAAAATGTAACTGATGCCATAAGGGAGGCAGTTGCATTTTTTGCGGCAAGAATTATATCGATGGTAGTTGAAGTTTTGGGACTTGTTATACTTTGCGACAGTTTTAGGATTAAGGAATGGGTAGCCAAGCTTTTTATCGTCCAGATAATAGTTTTGATTTTAAACTATATATTTAGCAAATTACTTGTTTTTAATAAAAAGAGAAAATCAATTAAGAACTGGCTTTTGGATAATTACTGTTATTATATGCCGTTTATAATAATTATGATTATTATGACGGTTGTTTTTGTTGTACAAAAAATAGCACCATTTGGTAAAAACACCATAACGATTATTGACAGCCTTCATCAGTATATACCTTTTTATTCAGAGTATATGGATAAGCTTAAGCATGAAGGAAGTCTTTTTTACACATGGAATATTGCTCTTGGTTCCAATTTTATGTCTCTTTCTTCGTACTATCTTTCAAGTCCCTTTAATTATCTATTACTTTTATTTAAGAAAGAACACATAGTTGCCGGTGCTTGTATAATCATAGCACTTAAAGTTGCACTTAGTGGAACAACCATGGCTTACTATCTGGCTCATAAAAACAGTAAAAGACATGTTGATAAAAACTTTATTATTATAGCGATTTCGGTTTGCTACGGTTTGAATAATTACATGATAGGATATAACTGGTGCACGATGTGGATGGATGTCATCATGATATTTCCGCTTATAATGCTTGGCTTTGAAAAGCTTATTCGGGAAAAAAATCCGAAGATGTATGCCCTGAGTCTTTTTTATGCGCTTTACTGTAACTATTATATAGGATTTATAGTTTGTGTATTTTTGGTATTATGGTTTTTGCTTTATAATCACAGAACGGTGAAAAGGTTTTTTGTAAATGGTATAAGATTTGCATTTTATTCTCTGATATCCGGTGGAATGGCTGCATTTTTACTTATTCCGGCATATTTTGGGATAATGTCTACGGCAGCAGGAGATATGAAGCTTCCAAAGTGGGAATGGTATGGCAATATATTTAATCTTCTAAAACAACAGTTTTTCCTTACTGCACCTATAACAAACCAGAATTTTGACGGAGGAGTCAACTTATATTGTGGAACTTTAGCAATTTTATGTACGTTTTTATATATTTTTACCGGAAAAATCCACCCGTTTGAAAAGATTAAAAATGTTTTGTTGTTAGCTTTACTTGCAATAAGTTTCAATTCCACAACATTAAATTATATATGGCATGGTTTCCACGATCAGTACGGAATACCTAACAGATTTTCATTTTTATTTATATTTGTACTTCTTACAATGGCGTATGAGACCTTAAGACGGATTCACAGAACTCACGGGATATTTCTTTTTGGAGCTGCACTTTTATCTTTGGCATACATTGCACTGTGTAATGCCGAAGCCGATATGCACCCGGAGAAGAAAGTGCTGATAGCGTCTGTTATTATGATAATTGTATATACGGTTTTGTGTCTGTTAAGAATACTTAGAGTTTATAAGGGATTTTTGTTTAGTATACTTATTTCTTCGGTTTGCGTAGTGGAATTATCGGTAAGTGCATTGCTTGGATTTTTCAACATAGGATATTCAAATTATTATGATAAATTTAAAACAACTCCGGCGGTTACAAGAGCAAATAAACGTATTGAAGAGATAGCCAAAGAAGAAAATGCCGGCTTTTACAGAAGTGAGCTTATGAAATCAATAGTGCTTGATGAGGTAAGCTGGCATAATATGCCAAGTGTTGGTACATTTTGTTCAACTGTACTTGGTGATGTTACCCATACGATGGGCAGACTGGGATTTTATACCGGTGCGAATGAGTTTTTATATATGGGTAATTCACCATTTACAAATACAATTTTTAATGTCAGATATCTTGTAAAAAGACCGGGGGACCTGGATAATTATTCCTATAATTATCTTGAAAGTGTGGACGGCGCAGAAATATATGAAAATCCGTACCCGCTCTCTATAGGATATGCGGTCTCGGAAAGTGTAAAAGACTGGAATCCAAATGTTGGATATCCGTTTACCAATATAACCAATCTTGCTTATTATATGACGGGATACAGCGGATTTATGAGGACAATGCAACCGGCATATACAGTAGAAAGTGATACGGCAGCAGTAAGTGTTGTGGGAAACAAAGTTACCATGACACCGCATAATGCCGGAAATGTAGGATTTAAATTATATTATACTGTTGATGAGTCCGCAGATTATTATATAAACTGCAGGGGTAATTCCGTTACCAAAATCAGGTTTTATATAAATGGCGAAGAGTATGCTTATGATAGATATCAGATACAGATATTCCACCTGGGTAAGCTTAAAGAGGGAGATTTGGTTTGTGTTGAGTACTGTTATAATAACGCTTCTTCGGCAACACTGACGGCTGCGATTGATCTGGCATATTTTGACAGTTTTAATTTTGAAAGAGTATATAATGTGCTCAGTATGGATATGCTTGAGGTTACAGAGTTCGATGACGGTTATATCTATGGAAATATACATATGAAGGATGGCAATACGATGTTTACAACCATTCCTTATGATACCGGATGGACTGTTAAAGTAGACGGAAAGAAAGCTGATTATTACAATACAAATGCATTTATCGGTGTAGATATGGAACCGGGTGACCATACCGTTGAGATGAAATATATACCAAGAGGTCTTTATATTGGTATGTTTGTTTCCTTTGTTTCGTGGATTTTATTTGCTATGGGTTGTTTATACAATAGTAATAAAAATGGTAAAGAAAAATTAGTAAAAAACGACAATGATAAGATTGACCTAAATGAAAATATATAGTAGAATAATTTATATATCGCCTTAGGGTTTTGAGGCGGATTTTATATATTTAATTTAAGGAATAGGGGTGTTAAGTAAATGGAAAAGTTGAAATCTTTAGGCTGGCAGAAGCTTATAATTGTTTCAGCAGTGCTCGATATAGTGTTTGGCGTTATATTGGGTGTGGTTTTTGGCAGTATTCCTGCAGGCATTATCGTAGGAATTTTATCTGCAGTAGTGGCAGGAGTATTTATATTTGCGCTTTGTGGGGATGAGGTTGTCGGTCATTCAAAAAGCGATAAATATAAAAAACTTTTTATGAATCTTCCGATAGGTTTTGCCCATGCTAAGATTATTACCGATTCTATGGGTAACAATGTGGGTTATTGTATCGAGGAAGCAAACGAAAAATTCGGAAGCTATTTTAATCTTGATAATTCCGATTATCAGGACAAAATACTTGGCGAAAGTAAGATAGATGTGCTTCAGGATATTAATGCATGGTTTATGGCATATAACACATCCGGAACAAGAGAAGGTGATTTCATGGACGTTGAAATTACCATGGAAAAGCTTGGTAAAGTATTTAATACGGTTATGTATAAGTCAGAAGCGGATTATATAAATATGGTCGTTATCGATGTGACTGAGCAAAAGGAAACAGAGAATCAGCTTTCCAAAGCAATTGAAGATGCCAATGCGGCTTATAAAACTCAGGCTGAGTTCCTTGCCAATATGAGCCATGAGATCAGAACACCTATCAACGGTATCCTTGGTATGCTTCAGCTTACACTTATGGCTGATGATCTTCAGGCAGATTACAGAGATAATCTTACTACAGCAAAGAATTGTGCTGATACACTCCTTAGATTGATAAATGATATACTTGATATAAGCAAGCTTGAGGCTGGTAAGTATAACCTCAAGGAAGAAATATTTGATGTTAAAAGTGCTATTGAAGAAACTGTTGCGGCTCAGGTTCCTCTTGCAACCAATAAGGGACTTGACCTTGACTGTACATTTGGCAATAATATTCCAAAACTTGTTAAGGGTGACGGACAGAGAATTCAGCAGATACTTAACTGTTTGTTATCAAATGCAATTAAGTTTACTTCTGAAGGAAGCGTCAGAGTAAAGGTTGCATCTATAGATACCGATAAGGAATCTATTAATATGAGAATTGCGGTTGCCGATTCGGGTATCGGTATATCCGAAAAGGATATGGATAAGTTATTCATTCGTTTTTCTCAGGTCGATTCATCTGATACAAGAAAATATGGCGGATCAGGTTTAGGCCTTGTTATTTCAAAGCAGATAGCAGAACTTATGGGCGGAACCATAACTGTTCAGAGTAAAGAGGGAATTGGCTCAACATTTATAGCCGAGATACCGCTTAAGGTAGTAAAGGCAGCCGAGGCAGAGGCACAAAAGAAGGTAGAAGAAAAGAAAGATGATGTGGCTATATTCTCTATCAATGCTCATAGCAAGGCAAGAATCCTTGTAGCAGAGGATGAGCCTGTAAACCAGCAGGTTATAGGTAAGCTCCTCGGTATGGCAGGATTTTCTTATGATATCGCCGAAAATGGCGAGAAGGCGGTCGAGTTGTTCAAGCAGAAAGAATATGATGCTGCTTTATTCGATGTACAGATGCCGGTTATGGATGGCATAGCTGCTACTCAGGAGATTCGTGATATAGAGCAGAGGGAACATAAGAAGAGACTTCCTATCATAGCTGTTACTGCAAGAGCGATGTTTGGGGATAAAGAAAGAATTCTTGAAAATAAGCTGGATGATTATATAGCGAAACCATATAATTTAAATACAGTTGTTGAAACACTTAATAAATATATTGACAGTAAGGACGAATAAATTATTTTAAATATTTTCGGTTGTTTTATCGTTAAGGTCTGATAGGGGGTTAAATATGGATCAAAATAATAATCAAAATCAGCAGTTAGATGATATAGGAGTAACACAACCGGCATATGGTCAAAGCGGCGTGCAGGATATAGGAGCAACCCAACCTGCATACGGCCAGACAGGAATGCAGCCGGGACAGTTTGGACAAAGTGGCATGCAGGGAGCAGGAGCAACCCGGCCTGCATACGGCCAGACAGGAATGCAGCCGGGACAGTTCGGACAAAGTGGCATGCAGGGAGCAGGAGCAACCCAGCCCGCATACCGCCAGGCAGGAAAGCAAACGGGACAGCTCCGACAAAGCGGCAATAAAGGAGAAGGAGCAACCCACCCTGCCTA
>ODAI012932071.1_pt1 | contig 12325 bp, 5 predicted proteins | sample 1539321 | NCBI WGS metagenome assembly ODAI01 (sample SAMN02144231, study PRJEB22623) | gut metagenome | biome: sheep rumen | host: Ovis aries | place: New Zealand
GTGGAGCAGCGGGTTCTGGCAATCCAGGGATAGACCTTGCTGCCCGGCAGGTGACCGCCTTCACCGGGCTTTGCCCCCTGGGCCATCTTGATCTGCAGTTCCTGCGCGCTGTTGAGATAGGCGCTCGTCACCCCGAAGCGTCCGGAGGCGATCTGTTTGATCGCGGAGCAGCGCAGAGGATCGGTCAGACGCTCCGGAGTCTCGCCGCCCTCGCCGGAGTTTGACTTGCCGCCAAGGGTGTTCATGGCGACGGCAAGGCACTCGTGGGCCTCCTGCGATATGGACCCGTAGCTCATGGCTCCGGTTTTGAAGCGCCTGACGATGCTCTCGACCGGCTCAACCTCGTCCAGAGGAATGCCGCCATTCGGGTCCGGCTTCAGCTCCAGCAGTCCGCGCAGAGTATGGGGGACCTCGAGATTGTCCACAAGCGAGGTGTACTGCTTGAAGGTTTCATAACTGTCCTCCCGGGCGGCTTTCTGAAGAAGCTTGATCGTGAGGGGATTGTACATGTGGTCCTCTGCCGCGGGGCCGGAGCGGAGCTTGTGGGAGCCGACAGCGTTCAGTGTGGTATCGATGCCGAGGCCGAGCGGCTCGAAGGCCTGATCATGCTTCCACTCAACACCTTCGCCGATCTCTTCCATACCGATTCCTTCCACCCGGCTTACGGTGTTGGTAAAGTATCGGTCGATGACCTTCCGGCTGATGCCCACGCACTCGAAGATCTGGGCTGCCTGATAGGACTGCACGGTGGAGATGCCCATTTTGGAGGCGATCTTGACTATCCCGTCCAGAATGGCGTGATCATAGTCGTCGATGGCCGTCCCGACATCTTTGTCCATCATGTCGCGCTCAGTGAGCTCCTCGATGCATTCGTGAGCGAGATAGGGGTTGATCGCCTGCGCGCCGTAACCAAGAAGCGTAGCGAAATGATGTACAGTCCGGGGCTCCGCGCTCTCCAGCACCAGGGAGAGAGCGGTCCGCTTTTTGGTGCGCACCAGGTACTTCTCGACTGCCGAAACCGCCAGCAGGGACGGGATCGCCACATGGTTCTCATCCACGCCCCGGTCGGACAGGATCAGGATGTTCGCTCCCTGCTTATATGCCCGGTCACAGGCCACAAAGAGCCGTTCAACCGCGCTTTCCAGAGGAGTTCTCTTGTAGTACAGGAGAGAGATCGTGGAGACCTTCAGGCCGGGACGGTTCATGTGTCGGATCTTCATCAGCTCGACACTGGTCAGAATGGGGTTTCGGATCTGCAGCACGCTGCAGTTGCCTTCCTTCTCCTCCAGGAGATTCCCGGAAGTGCCGAGATATACGGCGGTGTCCGTGACGATCTTTTCCCGGATGGTGTCGATGGGAGGGTTAGTCACCTGGGCGAAAAGCTGCTTGAAATAGCTGAACAGCGGCTGCCGGGCCTCCGAAAGCACGGCGAGCGGGATATCTGTCCCCATCGACGCGGTCGGCTCAACCGCGTTCTTAGCCATGGGAAGGATGGATTCCTTCACATCCTCATAGGTGTAACCGAAGGCTTTGTAGAGCTTATCCCGCAACAGCTGACTGTGCTTTTCAACCTTCAGGTTCGGAATCGGCAGATCCTCCAGATGCACGAGATGGGCATCCAGCCACTCGCCGTAAGGACTCTGTCTAGCGTAGCGGTCTTTGATCTCCTCGTCCTCGATCAGACGCTGCTGAAGGGTATCAACCAGAAGCATTTTCCCCGGCTGCAGACGGGACTTCCGGACGATGTCCGAAGGCTTCAGCTCCAGAACGCCGACTTCGGAAGAGAGAATCAGCGTATCATCCGAGGTGAGATACCAGCGGCAGGGCCTGAGCCCGTTGCGGTCCAGTACGGCACCGACCCGGTCTCCATCAGAGAACACGATGGCCGCCGGTCCGTCCCAGGCTTCCATCATGGTGGCATAGTACTGATAAAAGTCCTTCTTGGCCTGACTCATCTTCCGGTCGTTGGCCCAGGGCTCCGGGATCGTCATCATAACCGCCTGAGGGAGATCAATCCCGTTCATCATCAGGAATTCCAGCGTGTTGTCCAGCATAGCGGAGTCCGAACCCCGCTGATCCACGACTGGGAGGATGCGATCCATGTCCTCATCGCCGATGACCGGAGAGTGCATCGTTTCTTCCCGGGCAAGCATGCGGTCGGCATTTCCCCGGATGGTGTTGATCTCGCCGTTATGCATGATATAACGGTTCGGATGGGCGCGTTCCCAGCTGGGGTTGGTATTGGTGGAGAAGCGCGAGTGAACCATGGCAATGGCGCTTACACAGTCGGGGGCCTGGAGGTCCGGATAAAAGGAACGGAGCTGATTGACCAGAAACATCCCTTTATAGACGATCGTACGGCAGGAAAAGGAAGGAATGTAGGTGCCGATGTCGCTCTGTTCAAATTCCCGTCGGATAATATACAGCATCCGGTCAAAGTCCAGATCAGTCTTTGCCTGCGGGGGCCTGCGGACAAAGCACTGCATGATATGTGGCTGGGCAGCCCGTGCCGTCTCGCCGAGAACCTCAGGACAGACCGGGACCTCCCGCCAGCCGAGGAGCTTCAGCCCGTGCCTCTCTACGATGATCTCCAGCATCTTCTGCGCCTGGAGCCTCAGGAGTTTATCCTGTGGGAAAAAGAACATGCCCACGCCGTAGCTTCTGGCCGGACCGAGGTCCTGGATGCCAGCCTCTGCTGCGACCCGCTTCATGAGCGGATGCGGGATCTGCAGGAGGATTCCGACTCCGTCGCCGGTCTCACCGCAGGCGTCTTTGCCGGCACGATGCTGCAGTTTTTCCACAATCTTCAGCGCGTCGTCGACGGAACTGCGCGTCTGTTCACCATGGATGTTGATAACGGCTCCGATCCCGCAGGAATCATGCTCAAAAGACGGACTATACAGCGGGTATCTATCCTGATACTGATCCATAACGACCTCCTTCTATAACAGGAAGGACCTCCCCCTGAGAGCGGGAAGTCCCCCGTGATCGCTAGAATAAAAACATAGCGTATTCTATCACAGTACCGAAGTGTGCGACAATGCCTCTACCATACGGATATTCTGCCCGTTATCATACGCAAAATGTATGAAAACAGGGAACATGAGTTGCCTTGCGTGTCCTTCCCGGACGCTCATCTGCCCCGAAAGTCTAAAAAGCCCGCAGACCTCAGAGATTATCCGGTGGGGCAATGCCGAGGAAGCATTCCCGGCTTTTGACCTCGGAATAGAGGATGGCTCCTTTTTCTCCCAGGTCATGGATAAGAATCACTTCTTTCAGCCGGCTGTCGCCGGTCAGCTCCTCATACCGGTTTGGAAAAGCCTCAAAGTCTGCCTCATTGAATTCGCAGGACGGGTCTTCCTGATAGATCGCGGTATAGAAGATGCCGGACTCGACCAGATCCTGGAAAAAATGACTGCCGTAGCTGAGCTCCGGCCGCAGCCCGTGCGAGCTGTATGCCAGCTCACAGATACAGGCGTAATGACTGATCTCCGCAAAAGAAACCGGCACGCCCAGACTGGGCGTGGTGGTGCCCCAGCGCCCTGGACCGATCAGAACGGTATTCTGGTCTTGGAGCAGACGGTTGCATTCCCCGATCGCCCTGGCAACGGAATACTTCTGCTGCTCGGACAGAGAGAGGTATGGCTCTACCTTGACGAAGACTACATACCGCACAGGAATTGCCGCGTTTCCGCCCATAAAGTTCCCTTTGATCTTCCAGAGGAATTTCCGGATCTTGGGTTTTACGCCTGCCTGACCGAGGCCGTTGGTCTGGATGGTGCGGCACTGCAGCAGGTTTACGCGGTAATCGCCCTGCCGGGTGAAGTTGCAGGCATATTCGATGTCAACCGGATAGTTGTACCGGTCTGCGAGGATGGCCATCACCCGTTTCATGACGTGGGCGAAGTCGGTACGGCGCAGCAGCTTCTGGAAGTTGACAATATCCGGTACGGTCTCGTTGTACAGCCCCATCTCACGGAAGCGGGCGGCCGTCGCGGTATCCGGCTCCATAAAGAGGGCAGGATCGGTCTGCATGCTGTACTTGCTCAGGCGCTCCAGAGGCAGCGTCTCAAAACGGTTTTCGGTGAGGTTGATGAGGTCCACCTTGTGCTGGCTGTAGCGGTATTCCTCCCCGTATTCCACCATGGGAGGCGCGGTCGGCGCGTCCAGACTGACAAAGCGGGCATAGTCGTCGGCCTCCCGGTCGACCGCTCTTGTCCCGAGACCGAAGACCAGCCGCAGCATGCCGCTGTTGTCCTCCGTTGCCTTCGGCCCGTTCACATACAGGTTCAGAGAATGTCCGACTCCCGCGAGATGCGGATAGTAGTAATCTCCGTGTACGTCGCCGCAGACACGCATGACCAGCAGCGCCATCTGCTCATCGCGGTTGAGGAGATTCCTGTCCCGGCGATAGCGCAGGGCATCCTCGCTGACGGTGCTGGCGTAGACGCTGCGGACAGCGTCTTCAAAGACGCGGTAACGGTCTTCCAGACTGCCCTGGTTGGGACAGAAGACGCTCTCATACTTCCCGGCGAAGGCGTTGCCGATCCCGTCTTCCAGAAGAGAACTGGAGCGGACAATGATCGGCGACTGCCCGAAGTACTCCAGCATGGAGAGAAACTGCTCCCGGATCGAGGGCATGAATTCGCCGTGACGCAGACGCCTGTAAAACTCCGGGGCGAGGCGGATATAGTCCTCAGGCTCCACCATCCCGGTGCGGAGCTCCCAGGTGTTGTTCTGTACGGCATAGGTGTAGAAGACATCAGCGCCGATGTAGTAGGAATCGTGAGGCTCGATCCGGTTCTCGTAGAGGTCCGGCGCCGTTGCCCGGATGATGTTGCGGGCCAGAAGCATGCCGACGGACTTCCCCCCAATGCAGCCGGTCCCGATCTCCCGCTTTCGGATCTCCATCAGGTCCTGGAGAGTAAAGTATCTCCGGCACAGCTCCAGCCGCTCCGGCTCTGTCCCGAACAGACAGCGCATGATGCTGTCCTTCAGCAGGACGCTTTTCGGATCCTGCGGCTCAGGGTCCTCCGCCCTCAGAGCGTCGAACATGCTGTCCCAGCAGTCGCGGCGCTCTCCGGTCTGTGTGAAGATATCAAAAATGGCACAGCTTTCCCGGCTGGAGGTTACGGTCTCGCAGTGTTCTCCTTCAATCCGTAGAGGGAAGAACATGTTCCTTGTGCTCCGTCCCTCTACCTTGACCGGATGAATATAGGTGGCGCCCTCCAGGGTTCGGATGTTCAGCAGCACGTTGGTCGCATGGCGGATGCGGGACACTGTTTCATAGGTGTGCCGTTCGTACTTCAGCGCGACATAGCAGAGTGCGCCGCGGGATGCGATGAATTCACTGGTCAGACAGAAGAAGTTGCACACCATGAGATCGGAGAACCAGTAATGCTGGAGATCCGAGAGGCAGTCAAAGAGAAAGAAGCTGTTCTCCGGCTCGGAAGAGATGATCCTGTGCACCTGAACCGCGAAGGTCTCAAACCCGACTGCGGGGTCCAGCTCTGCTTTCCGGATATTCGCCCCCTGACGCTGCAGTGTGCCGGTCGGGATCAGTTCGTCATGGTCACCGAAGCGCAGATAGATGATGGGGCGTCCTGTCGGGACCTCGTCGACTACAAATTTTGCTGCAACAAAGGTATAGTCGCTGATATCCTCAATCTGCCATGTAACGGTGTCGCCGGGTCTCAAACCGTCGGTTGCCCGGTCCAGACCCGGTATTCCTGTGCGGATCACATCCGGATTGTCCATTATACAGAGCCTCCTCTCCCTGCCGGGGCATGCTGCCGCCGGGTGACACTGTCCCTGTTCCTGTCGGTTTCCTGTTGATACTGTTATCCCATTATAGAGAAAAAGCGGACAGGTTATGATACATTTTTCATATGGATCGGCAAAGGAGATCTGTATTGTCATTTCTCTCGCTTCTGTGCTATCCTGCATCTGTAAACAGGCAGCGGCCATCCTGAACGGGATTGACCGCAGCTTCATAGGAAAGGCTATAACGGAGACATGCCGCAGGAGAATGCCGTCGCAGCGAGCCGGGGACGGTGTGAGCCCGGTACAGGCGCTTCTGTCAGGTAACCCTCCCGAGCTGCAAACCGAACGTGTGATCCACCAGTAGGAGCGCCGTAAGTCCTGCGTCAGAGGACAGGGGTTGTCAGACCCTGGAGAGTGACCGCTCAGGCGGTAAAAAAGGTGGCACCACGGATGCGCAGCTGTCCGTCCTTTTGCAGGAACGGATCAGCTGCATTATTATTATCGGAGGTGTTACGGTATGTGTTGTGTGATGGGCTTTCTGTCCGACCGGTATTCTGAGAGGGAGATTCTCCCATACTTCAACAGAACAAAATCACGCGGACCTGACGATACGCGGATGGAAGCTGCCGGCAGAGGACTGCTCTGCTTTCACCGGCTTGCCATCATGGGGCTGGATGGGGGGGGCAGGCAGCCCTTCCCAAGAGGAAAAAACAAGGTGGTCTGTAACGGCGAGCTCTACGGATGGCGCAGAGAGAAGGAAAAGCTGGAGAAAAAGGGCTATGTCTTTTCCAGCGACTCTGACTGCGAACTGCTGCTGCCGCTTTACGAGGAATACGGATTCGACATGTTCCGGCGTCTGGACGCGGAATATGCCATGATCCTGTACGATGGGGAGAAGGATCGCCTGATTGCCGCCCGTGACCCGATCGGGATCCGCCCACTGTATTACGGTTACTTCGAGGATGGCAGCATTGCCTTTGCCAGTGAGGCGCAGAATCTGGAGGGCCTCTGCCCCGGAATTCTCCCGTTTCCGCCCGGACACTACTATGATGGGGAGAAGTTTGTCCGCTACGCCGACCTGACCACAGTTGAGCACCCTCTTTCCGATGATCTGGAGACGGTTTGTCGGAACATCAGGGAAAAGCTCATCGCCGGAGTTGAAAAACGCCTGGACGCCGATGCACCGCTTGGATTCCTGCTCTCCGGAGGCCTCGACTCCAGCCTGGTATGCGCTATCTCGGCAAAGATCCTGGGAAGGAAGATCCGGACCTTTGCCATCGGGATGGATCTCGACCCCATCGATCTCAAATACGCGCAGATTGCCGCGGATTATATCGGCGCCGAGCATCAGGCATTTTCTATGACGCGGGAGGATGTTCTCGACGCGCTGGAAGAGGTCATCCGCCTGCTGGGCACCTGGGACATTACGACCGTCCGTGCAAGCCTCGGTATGTATCTCTGCTGCAAAGCGATTCATGAGACCACCGATATCCGGGTGCTGATGACAGGGGAGATCTCGGATGAGCTCTTCGGCTACAAGTATACGGACTTCGCGCCCTCTGCGGAGGCCTTCCAGCTGGAGAGCAAAAAACGCATTGACGAGCTGCACATGTACGATGTACTGCGTGCCGACCGCTGTATCTCCGTCAACTCTCTGGAAGCGCGTGTCCCCTTCGGTGATCTTGACTTCGTCCGATATGTGATGAGCATCGATCCGGAGCTCAAGCTCAACCGCTACGGCATGGGAAAGTACCTGCTGCGCCATGCCTTCGAGAAGGACCATATTCTGCCGGACGAGATCCTCTGGCGGCAGAAGGCCGCCTTCTCCGACGCGGTAGGACATTCCATGGTGGACGATCTGAAGGAGTATGCCGAGACGGTCTACAGCGACACGCAGTTCCGGGAGGGCTGCGCTAAGTATGCCTGGCGTCCGCCTTTTACAAAGGAGAGCCTGCTGTACCGGGATATTTTTGAGAAGTATTATCCCGGCCAGGCGGAGATGATCCGGGACTTCTGGATGCCGAACCCCGAATGGGAGGGCTGCCGGGTCTCTGACCCCTCCGCCCGCGTCCTGTCCAACTATGGAGCCAGCGGATGCTGAGTTCCTCTTGCAAAATGCTTCAATTTTTTGTATAATTTCTTTGTTCGGAAAAGGAGGTTTTGACTGTGGATTTACGGGTACTGCGTTACTTTGCCGTCGTTGCGGAAGAACTAAACATCACCCGGGCCGCGGAACGCCTGAACATGAGTCAGCCTCCGCTGTCCAGCCAGATACATGGCCTGGAGGAGGAGCTCGGCGTTCAGCTCTTCATCCGGGGGAAGCGGCATCTGACTATAACCAGGGCAGGAACGCTTCTGTATCGGCGAGCAAAGCAGATTCTGGAACTGTCCGATCAGACGCAGCGGGAGCTGCAGTCCATGGAGGGACTGACGGGGGAACTGAATATCAGTCTGGTGGAAGGCCGCGCCCCGTTTTTCCTCGCGAGGTGGATTTCGGGCTTCCGTCAGGAGTTTCCCAAGGTCTCCATCCACCTGTGGAACGGAGGAGGCGATGAGGTTCAGGAGCGCCTTCAGCGGGGCCTGGCCGATCTTGCCTTAATTGCCCTGCCTTACAACGCGGAGCTCTTTGACGGGATCCCCGTCGGACGCGAACCCTGGGTCGCCATCATGTCCATTCATCATGAGCTGGCGAATGAGCCGGGGGACAGCATCCCACTCCGGAGGCTTGTAGGCCAGCCCCTGTTCCTGCCCAGCCGCCGCACGCGGCAGGAGTCGGTGCGGGCCTGGTTTCAGGAGCTGGAGGAGGAACCCGCGATTGTCGGCGACATCACCAGCTATATGGACGCCGTCGCGCTGGCCGAGCAGAATGCCGGGATCTGCATCTATCCCATGACCACATATAACGAGAGCGACCTGGTCGTGAAGAAAGTCATCACGGAGAGCGCCCGCCAGGTGGCCTATGCGCTGATCTGGAGACGGAACGAGCATCAGACCGAGCTGCAGCAGGAATTCATCTACTATGTGCAGGACTGCCTGGAGGAAGAGCGGAAGGGGACGCAGACCTACCTGATGCCGGAGAAGGAATACTTCCCACCGGAGGATACCAGATATCTTTAACATCTATCTGCGGGCTCGCGGAAGAGTTCCGCTATGATATGATTTTCGTATGGTGTTCCCTGCGCTTTTGATATGATAAACGATCTCCAGCCGGATTCATGTCTTGACACGGGAGTTTTTTACGTGGTATAGTCCGGGGTGTCGCGGAGAGGTACTCCGGGCTGTTCCGCGTGATGTGAATAGTTGGAATATGATTGCGTTTTCTGAAGTCAGGGGCCTTGTGCCCCCTTAAGGCATCGGGAAACGCTTTTATTTTTGACTGGGGAGGAAGACGGTATGACCAAATATATCTTTGTGACCGGAGGCGTGGTATCCGGTCTGGGGAAAGGCATTACGGCAGCGTCTCTTGGAAGGCTGCTCAAGTGCAGGGGGCTGAAGGTCGCGGCGCAGAAGCTGGACCCGTACATCAATGTGGATCCGGGCACGATGAGCCCGTATCAGCACGGGGAGGTATACGTCACGGAGGACGGGAGCGAAACGGACCTGGACCTGGGACACTACGAGCGCTTCATCGATGAGAATCTGAATCGATACTCCAATCTCACCACCGGCAAAGTGTACTGGAATGTGCTGAACAAGGAGCGCCGTGGGGAATATCTCGGGCAGACGGTACAGGTGATCCCGCATGTCACGCAGGAGATCAAGGATTTTATCTATCGGGTCGGGGAGGAGACCGGCGCCGACGTAGTCATCACCGAGATCGGCGGTACTACCGGCGACATTGAGAGCCAGCCCTTTCTGGAGGCCGTGAGGCAGGTCAGCCTGGAGCAGGGAAGGGAGAACACGCTGTTCATCCACGTGACGCTGGTGCCCTTCCTGCACGGGAGCGAGGAGCACAAGACAAAGCCGACCCAGCACTCTGTCAAGGAACTGCAGGGGATGGGAATCGCGCCAAACATCATTGTGCTGCGCTGTGATGAAACCCTGGAGCCGGAGATCTTTCGCAAGATTGCCATGTTCTGCAATGTGAAGCCGGACTGCGTAATCGAGAATATCACTCTCCCGAATCTTTACGAAGCGCCGCTGATGCTGGAGGAGCACGATTTCTCTCTGATTGTCTGCAGGGAACTCGGCCTGTGGACACGGGCGCCGGAGCTCACGGAATGGAAAAAGCTGGTGGAGCGCATCCACAGCCTGGACAGGCATGTGACGATCGGCCTCGTGGGAAAGTATGTGCAGCTGCATGACGCCTACCTCTCCGTGGCGGAAGCGCTGCGGCATGCGGGCTATGTGTGCGGAGCCGCCATCGATATCCGCTGGATTGACAGCGAGACCGTGACGGATGAGACCGCCGCGGAGAAACTCTCCGGATGTGACGGCATCATCGTTCCGGGCGGATTTGGCGACCGGGGCATGGAGGGCATGATTTCGGCCGCACGCTATGCCCGGGAACATCGTGTACCCTATCTGGGGATCTGCCTGGGGATGCAGGTGGCGGTTATTGAATTTGCCCGCCATGTCTGCGGCCTCGGGGACGCCAGCTCCGGGGAGCTGAACCCCGCCTCGAGGCATAAGGTCATTGACTTTCTCCCGGATCAGGACGATAATGTGGCAAAGGGCGGCACGCTCCGCCTGGGGGCCTACCCCTGTCGGATTACGGAGGGCAGCCGCATGCTGCAGTGCTACGAAGAGAGAGAGATCAGCGAAAGGCACCGTCACCGCTATGAGTTCAACAACGAATACCGGGAGCTGATGCAGGAGAAGGGCCTCTGCCTTTGCGGGCTTTCCCCTGACGGAGGGATTGTGGAAGCGGTGGAACTCAGCGAACACCCCTTCTTCATCGGCGTGCAGTTCCATCCTGAGTTCAAGAGCCGGCCGAACCGGGCGCATCCGCTGTTCCGCGGGCTGATCGAGGCATCCGTGAAGGCGCATGAACGCGGATAACATTCAGAAGAGGAAGGAGAATTGTCAATCCCGTGCAGAAAGTACTGATACTGGACTTTGGCGGACAGTATAACCAGCTGATTGCCCGCCGCGTACGTGAAAACCATGTCTACTGTGAGGTGCACCCCGGATCCATGTCTGCTGAGGAGATCCGGCGTTTTGATCCGATCGGGATCATCTTTACCGGCGGACCGCAGTCGGTTTATCTGGCTGCGTCGCCTCATCCTGTGAAAGAAGTCTATTCGACAGGCGTCCCCATTCTGGGGATCTGCTATGGCTGCCAGCTCCTCGCGGCGGACCTCGGGGGTGAAGTTCTGCCAGCGCAGGACGACAGTGCGCGGGAATACGGGAAAACCCTGACCCGCTTTGATCCGGCCTGCGGGCTTTTTCAGGGCCTGCCGGAACAGAGCGTCACATGGATGAGTCACGGCGACTATATCTCTCGACTTCCGGAGGGCTTCCGCCTCACGGCATCGTCCGGGAGCTGTCCAAGTGTCGGGATCTGTGACGAGAGCAGGCGGTTTTACGGCGTCCAGTTTCATCCGGAGGTCAACCATACGGAGTTCGGCAGCGGGATGCTCCGGAATTTCCTGGTGAACATCTGCGGAGCGGATGGAAGCTGGAACATGGCGGACTTCCGGGATACGGCGGTTGCCTCCGTCCGGAACAGAGTCGGGGACAGCAGCGTGCTTCTTGCGCTCTCCGGGGGCGTGGATTCCTCCGTGGCGGCAGCGCTGCTCTCTGAGGCTGTTGGGGAGAGGCTGACCTGCGTGTTTGTTGACCACGGTCTGCTGCGCCTGCACGAGGCGGATGAGGTCGAGGCGGCCTTCGCCTCCAGAAAGCTCCGTTTTGTCCGGGTCAACGCGGAGGAACGATTCCTGGAGAAGCTGGCGCATGTGACGGAGCCGGAGCAGAAACGGAAGATCATCGGGGAAGAGTTCATCCGCGTCTTTGAGCAGGAAGCCAAAAAAATCGGCGCCGTGGACTATCTTGCCCAGGGCACCATTTATCCGGATGTGATAGAGAGCGGCAGAGGAGACGCCGCCGTGATCAAGAGTCACCACAATGTCGGAGGCCTCCCGGACTGTGTGGACTTTAAAGAGATTCTGGAACCTCTGCGCATGCTGTTCAAGGATGAGGTGCGGCAGCTCGGCCTGGAACTGGGACTGCCGGAAAAGCTCGTCATGCGTCAGCCTTTCCCGGGACCGGGACTGGCTATCCGGATCATTGGCGAAGTCACAAAGGAAAAGCTGGACAGCCTGCGTCTGGCCGATGCGGTTTTCCGGGAGGAAATGGCGGCCGCCGGACTGGACCGGGAGGCAGGCCAGTACTTTGCTGCCCTGACCAATATGCGTTCTGTGGGCGTCATGGGAGACGGGCGCACTTATGACTACGCCGTTGCGCTGCGCAGTGTGCAGACTGCGGACTTCATGACCGCCGACTGGACGAGGATCCCCTATGAAGTGCTGGATCGGGTTTCCACCCGCATCGTCAACGAAGTCCGCGGGATTAACCGCGTGTTGTACGATATCACCTCAAAGCCCCCCGCCACGGTGGAGTA
>ODAI011779448.1_pt1 | contig 12324 bp, 12 predicted proteins | sample 1539321 | NCBI WGS metagenome assembly ODAI01 (sample SAMN02144231, study PRJEB22623) | gut metagenome | biome: sheep rumen | host: Ovis aries | place: New Zealand
ACAGACACTTCAAAAGATCGAGGATCTACATTTTTGTCAACTATATCTAGACGTACATGTCCTCGTGTCTATCCAGGTTTTTCCATATCTTTTTGGAAAGTGAGAAGAACATGCTGTTTTTCTTTTGATTGATCTTCTGGAGTAAAGATAATTTCTACTTCATAATTAGAAGCTTTTCATTTTTTTAAAGTGTGTTTCATTAATTTATTTACTGAAAAATAAAATACTTAAATCATTAATTTATGATAGATAAACGGTCAAAAAATTCAAGTTGTATTTTGAAAAATTGGAGTCATTTAGACTCCAATTTCAGTAGTTTTTTTTCTTGAAATTATTTATTAAGATTTTCAAGACAGTTATGAATTCTATTATTTTGTAGTTTTTGGTATTCTCTTCTTTTTTCCTCTGAAAGATTCTTAGTATCTTCTCAGTATTCTTTCATGAGAGATTCCCAAGAAAATTCTTTATTGCAATTTTCCCATCTATTAAACCATATGCTTCATGTATAATAATCTGTATTATCAATACTTTTCTTTAAGATATCCATCCACTCAGTAAATGTTTCATTTTCTTCTTTTCATAAAATTAGGTTATACATGAATTGGTCTACTTCTTTTTTACAAATATCATCTTCATTCATATCCTTTCATGATTCACAATTTAATTCTTTTTCAACGATATCCATTGGAATTCATGACATTCATCATTGACTCAAATAGACTTTGTTATCAGGGTATTCATATTCATTATATTCTTCTAAATCATGTTTATAATGAACATGCCGATAAAAAAATTCATCGGTATATGAAATAATTTCACACGGTTTATCTAAAGATTTATAAGTTAAATAATATCCCCATCATCATCAATTTCATCAATAATTATATCAGATATATCAATCTTTATAAGGTATTATAAACTCTCTTTTATAAACAGGATATTCACTATATCATCATCACATTACTTCATAAGGACACATTGCCACAACATCTTCTAATTCTTCAAAACTAGGAATCTGAGCATTATTTTCAGGCTCCTCAATAATTGGTTCGTCAATTTCAACTAAACAGCTATCATCTATAGTACAATTATTCTCAATGATTTCAGGATTCTGGATTGTTTTATTACATCCTGTAAGTAATAAACCACCAATTAATAAAGTGGTAAGAAGTCAGAATTTTTTCATTTTTAATTACTGCAAAAATAAATGTTAATTTATATTATTATATACGAAAAAATTTATAATTTGTGACTAAATAATCATATTATTTTGTATAATAAATACATCAAGATTATTCAGCTTTCTTTTCTTCAGGTTTTTCTACCACATCTTGTAATTCATAGAATTCAAGGATATCGTGCTCTTGAATCTTCTTTCCAGTCTTAACTTTCATTCCACAGTCTTCTCATTCAATTACTTCTTTTACCTGGTCTTTATTTCTCTGGAGTGATAAGATTTCTCAATTACAAATGATGTCTTCTCATCTGTGTACACGGAATCTAAGTTTATTCTTCACTCTTCATTCAATAACCATTCAACCGATAGTCATTTCTTTGCTCTGAGTAAAGAATATTCCAAGCACATCAAGTTTTCCAACTGTAACTTCCTGTTTTTCCACTTCAACCATTCATTGAAGTAAGTTTAGTAAGTAGTCAGTCAATTCGTATATGATATCAAATGATTTGATTTCTACTTTTTGCTGTTCTGCTTTCTTTTTGAGAATTGCATTGATTGAAACATTAAATCAGATTAACAAAGCTTTAGAAACTTGACCTAATGAAACATCAGATTCAGAGAATTGTCATACATCTGCATGAATCACTTTTATTGTAACATTTTTTGGTAATTCTAATCACTGAACAGCTTGCTGTAAAGCCTCAAGACTTGATGCTCATTCAGCTTTAAGAATGAGTCTAAGTTCTGAAACTTTATTATTAGCTCATCATGCTTTAAGTTGAGCAAGGAATTCTTGAACAGCTCATTCATTTTTGTGTGAAGCTTCCTGTTCTTGAATCACTGAAACTTTGTGTTGAGCTTCTTTTTCGTTATTAACTATTTCTACAATTCTTCATGCTTCTGGTAGCTCAGTAAATCAAAGAATCTGAACTGGCTCTCATCATGTAGCTTTTTGAATTGGAGCTCATTTCCAGTTCTGCATTCTTTTGATTTTTCCATAAGTATTATATGCCATGATAATATTTCCAACTTGTAATGTTCCAGTCAGAACGATTATACTTGCGATAACTCATTGTTTTGCATCCTTATATGAATCCAAAACTACTCAAACTGCACTACGGTTTGGATTGTATTTCAATTCAAGCATTTCAGCCTGTAATAATATATTTTCCAATAATTTATCAATTCATTCTCCTGTCTTTGAAGAAACTCAGATTACTGGAACATCTCCTCACCATTCTTCTGGAGTAAGTCATTGAGCAGCGATATCTGCTATAATCTGATCTCTTTTATGTCCAGGTTTATCTATCTTTGTAATAGCTATAATGATAGGTACTCATGCAGCTTTTGCATGGTTGATTGATTCAATAGTCTGTGGCATCACAGAGTCGTCAGCAGCTACTACGATTACAGCGATATTTGTAAGTTTAGCTCATCTAGCTCTAAGAGATGTGAATAATTCATGTCCTGGAGTATCGATGAATGTAATCTTTTTCCCGTTATATTCTACTACTGAAGCTCAGATAGACTGAGTAATTCATCCAGCTTCTCATTCAGCCATAGATGTTTTACGAAGATAGTCTAGTAATGATGTTTTTCAGTGATCTACATGTCACATAACTGTAACAACTGGAGCCCTTTCCAAACGAACTGGAGCTTCTTTATCTAGGTCAAGAATCTTTTGAAGATCTCCAGACATAAAACTTTCCATATCTAGTTCAGCTTCTTTCTTCTTCACTTCCACTCCAAATTCAGCTCCAATCAATGATGCAGTATCAAAATCGAGTGAAGAATTGATTCATGTCATAATTTTATTTTCCATGAGTTTCTTCATAATTTCGATAAGAGATACTCACATTTTTTCAGAAAATTCTTTAACAGAGATTTTATCATCCATAAATAATTCTGATTTTTTAACCAAGTTTGCAGAAGTAGTGGCTTCGTGATGTTCTGTAGAAGCTTGAATTACTTGCACTGCCCTTTCGTTTGTAGGCTTTTCACTTCAGCGATGTTTTTTATCTGATTTTGATTTATTATTTTTCTTAGCTATTGATTGTACTGGCTGTTTTCATTCTCTTTGTGCTTTTTCAGCATTTTGGCGACGAATAGATTCAAAAAAATCTGAACCGGATTCTGTATTCTTTTCTTTAGCAACATATTCAGCATGCTCAATCTGGATATTTCACTTTGGCTTTGAATTTTTGTGTGAATCTTTCTTTTCTTTGTCGAATGATTTCTTTTCAGGTTTATCAAAAGATTTTTTCTTTTTCTGTCCTGATGAATGTGAAGCGAAATTGAAAATATCACTTGCAGTCGCAACTGGTTGTTCTGGTTCTGCAGTTCAGAAATATTCATCTAAATTTACTTTTTCTTTTTCAGGTTTCGCTGTCTCTTTTTTCGTTGTTTCTGTACTTCAAAATCACATTCCAGATAGGAATCCTCCCCCACCAAATCAACCTAATTCTCAGGCTTTGAGGACTTTTCATTCAGATTTGTCTTGCTGTTTTTTATCAGCCATGCACAATTTTTCATAAAATTAAAAATATTTCTGTCTTTGAATGTACGAAAATGTATTGCTTTTTCAAGTCTGAATGAGATTTTTATCTATTTTTGTCTTAAATAGAACCTGTCATTCTGAGGAGTTTGTGACGAAGAATCTTGTGTGTTAAGCTTAAGATTCTTCACTTCGTTCAGAATGACATTGATATTATTTTGGCTTGTACACATTGATATATTCTGATTCGAATAAGTCTAATTGTTCTCGTAGTTTTTTATTTAATTTTTCGCATGATTGAAAATTATTATCAAATCACCATTTATCGCTGAATGGTTCTTCAGTTTCCTTTATTAAAAAATGTATCTTATTTCACATCATGTCATAGCGATGTTCGTAGTCCTTTGGATTTTCATTTATCAAAATATCAAGGATTTGATTTGAAATTTTTAGTCAGACTTTTTCACTAGTACGAATAAATTTTGTTTCTCAAAAATTTTTATTACGATCTTCATCTGACAATAATGTGATATATAGATCTTTTTGTACCAGTTTTTTATTTGTTTCGTAATCATATGATGAAAATACGATTCTGGATTTGATGATATTTCACTCTTTAATCTTTTGTAGTGTTTCTTTATTCAGAGAAATATAGTAGTCATAATGATCTACATCATAAATTGCTCATTGTATATGAGATTCTTTTTCCATATTAAAATAAATCTGAATTAAAATATTAGATTTTTTTTGGTTTTATTGGTTTTTTGCTTATATTTTAATGGATTATTTTTTCAAGTTTTTGTAATTAAAAAAAAGATAGTCGATTGTTCTACTATCTTTTTTGGTATTATGCTGGATTTTAGTTAAATTTTTCTGAACAAATTGTGACATCAGTAACACTAATCTCTCCATCTCAGTTGATGTCAAATTTACTTATATTGTCTCGACCATTTAAAATTAGGTCCGAAATTATATTTATATCTGATTCATCAATTTTTCAGTCATCGTTAAAATCGCATGTTTTTTCAGCCGTTTCTTCTGTTCTCTTTAGCATTAACATTACGTATCATCTTTTTTCTTTCAAATTTGGATCTGTATTATTAATTATTCATTCGTTATATAGTACTGCTGTGTGTGGTTCATAGTATTTTGTATTTCATTTTCCATCTTCTATTTCATATAACATTCTCGATAAAGCCGTAGCAAATTCTGCTCTTGTTACATTTCTAAATGCTTTAAATTCATTGTTTTTCATGTTTTGTCACATGATTCATAATTGACAGGCTTTAGTAACTCAGAAATCGTATTTAGCATCTAATTCGTTTGAGATGTCTATGAACTCACATTTTTTTGATGTGTCTGGTTGTTTTCATAGGACATTTATTGCATAATTTGATAGCATTTTTGCCATTTGAATCCTTGTTAATGTTCAGTACATCTTTGTTTTTTCTATGCTTTTAATTGTGGTGATTCAATTTTTGTATGCAAATTCGTATGCATCGTTCATTTCTTCGGTAAATCAGTTTTCTGAAACTTCATTTTTATCTGTTTTGCTTTGAGCGATCTTTTCTTCTCATTTTTCTTCTTTTGTATATCATCAGTTTATGTCTTTGTAACAGCTATTCTGGAATGATGTCATGTCCATAATTGTAACATCTCAATCTCTATTAATATCACATTTTTCAGAATCTCGTCATTTAGTAATGCTGCAGTGTTCATTGAATCGAGATAAATCGCTAATCGTAATTTCTCAATCATTATTAAAATCGCAAATGTTTCATGTTTTTTCTTCTGTAATTTTTGAAGCACATATTGTTACATCAATCACTGAAACTTCTCAGTCGTTGTTGAAGTCATGTATTTTACTATTAGTTTTACTATTTAGAATTAAATCTTTTAACTTATCAATATCTGTTCTATTTATTTTTCAATCTCCGTTAAGGTCACAACTTTTAGTAGGTATTATATATGCGTTTACTTTGTAAGTATATTCTTTACATCAATTTGTAAGTTTGAATTTTTGCTCACCATCCCATTTTATTTTATAACTAAATTTTTTATCACTCATTTTTGCTGTTCATATTTCTTTGTATATCTCTTCTTTTGGATCAAAAATTGCGATTTTTACATTATTTCATTCTATAGCATTCCATTTTAATGTGACTGTGTCATTATCTACTGTATGAGAAACTTTTGCTTTATCCATTCATTCGCATTCTTTTACTGTTGTTTCTTCGGTAATTTTAGATGTACAAAACGTAATATCTGCGATACTAATGTCTCAATCATTATTTATATCATGTTTGCTTAAATCACCATTACCTTTTAAAATGAAATCTCTCAGTATATTCATATCTGATTCATTAATTTTTCAATCACCGTTAATATCGCATGTTTTTTCAACAGTTTCTTCTTCAGCCTGTGATGTACAAACCATAATGTCAGCAATACTTATACTTCAATCATTATTGATGTCATGCTTATTAATATTTCCATTACCGTTTAGAATGAAATCTGAAAGCATATCCATATCGGCTTTGTTAATTTTTCAATCACCGTTAATATCACATGTTTTTTCTACAGTTTCTTCTTCAACCTGTGATGTACAAACCATAACATCTGCAATGCTTATATTTCCGTCATCATTGATATCATGCTTGCTAATGTCCCCTTTGCCATTTAGGATGAAATCTCTGAGAAGTTCCATGTCTGCTTTCTCGATTTTACCATTTCAGTCAATATCACATGTTTTTTCAACTGTTTCTTCTTCAACCTGTGATGTACAAACCATAACATCTGCAATGCTTATATTTCCATCATCATTGATATCATGCTTGCTAATGTCCCCTTTGCCATTTAGGATGAAATCTCTGAGAAGTTCCATGTCTGCTTTCTCGATTTTACCATTTCAATTAATATCACATGTTTTTTGGTTGTTTCATGTTGTTGAATTGTCTTTTGCATAAGTTAGGAAGATTCCTCATAATAGTAGTACAGATCATAGACCAAGAATTAATACTTTTTTCATAATTTAATTATAATAAAATAAAATGTTTTATATTCTATTATATTCATATTTTTATTTTTGTCAAAAATCTGCTGACTTTTTGGCAGCCTTTTGTTTTAGTATGTTATTTTGTCGGAAAACTATATTTAGTGATGAAATATTATTTTTTATTTTTCCATCTCTCCAAAATTAACATGGCACTAATTGTGTCAGTTGTCTCATTCTTTTTGAAATTTGAAACTATTTCTCAGCTTTCTACGCTAGTATAATCTTCTTCAATAGTTTCGATTATGATTTCATCTTTTTCAATAATGTAGTTTAGAGAAGTCATGAATTTTGTAATTTTTTCCTGAATGTCTTTTTGCTTACTTGGCCGTCATAGTACGATAGTTTTCACGTGATATCTTTGGATTAAATCAGCAATATGAAAGTATATCATTTGGTCGTTGATTAGATATCCAACTGGAAAAATTATATCATTCGATTCATGAGCATATGCTAATCCGATATATTTACTTCATCGATCTATTCCGAGAATTGCTGGTTCTACTCTTGGCATTTATGTATAAAAAACAATTAAAAAATCTGGTTTATTTATCTATTTTATTATATTTATTAACTAAGAATTTTCAACTAGATGTTCTAAATGCAACTGGGAAATTTGGTTATAGATATTTTCAATCTGCGAAATAAAATAGTTTACATTATATCATTGCATGTGCAGATTTCATAGAATTAAGCGGTATGATGATTCATAATCTTTGTGAACTAATCATTTGATTTTAATCCAGTCGGTATCTTTTACCATTTCAAGGATTGGTTCTTCATATTTTAATTTTCATATTTTCAGCAAAAAAGCTATCGCTGGGTATCAAAGAAATCATTGATTCATCGATCAGCTATCATTTGAAGAAATCTGATTTTCTTTTTCATTGTAAATAATTTTATAAACTTTTCACGGTGTACTTGAAGAAATACACTTTCATTCTTTGGAAAGTAAGTCTTCGATAGTAATTCTTTCATCAGCCACTACACTTAGTGCTTCAATGATTTTAACTTTTGGTGGAAGTTTTCGTTCTTTCATCTTGATAATATCATTGATATAAAATGCTGATTTTTTTTATAGCCTTTCTTTGACAAGGGGGAGGTGGCGAGTGAAATGAGACGGAGGGATTAAATTCTCCTGTCGCTACGCTCCTTTTCCACCCCTTACCAGGGAATTATTTATTCTACGATTTCTTGGAATATATATTTAGGTCATCTGTAATTTTCAACTGAAGGATTTGTTTCTCATTTGATAGCTGGAACGTAGTATGTAGATCAGTTTTCGTATTTTGGAATATAAACTATATACATGTTATCAAACATTATTACAGTTGAATTTTCATGTAATGCTCATTGGTCAAAGAATTCTCATCATTTTTCAATTTCATTTTCAATGTTGGATTTATCTATTGTTGGATAATTTGATACATCATAAGTGGCTATATCTATTCTATCAATTGAAACAACTTTTTGCAAATTCAAATCATAAGCAATTCGTATTCAGATTCTTTCTTCTGTATCTGGATTCCATACTTCTTTTCACTGAATTATGAATGGATAGAAAACGTTTATTATTCACATATTTTCATCGTGATGATCAAAATCTACTTCAGCATTTCAGTAATTTTTAGTTCAGACTCATAATTGTTTCAAATCTTTTTCAACGGCTTTAGTAATCTGTTTTTTTGATGGAAGTTTTCCATCGAATTTTTGGGCTTGCCATGTGTCATTTGGATAAAAATTCAAAGTTTGACCGTCTCCATCAAATGAGATATAATATCAATTTTCAATATTCTGTTGTATGTTAAGTCATACTATTTCTAAATCTTGGAATTTTTTGAAGGACACATCTCAGATTTTTAGATTTTTTAGTACTTGATTAGGAGTGTTTGATCACATTAAAATGCCACTTACTTTATATACGGGATATTCTACTGCTAATTTAGGAAATTGCTTATCTTTGTATGCAAAACGATAAGTCTGATTGTAGAGGAAATTTCTATTTGGACTTAGTAGGTAGTTTGGTGAATAAATGTCATCTTCACTTCAAGCATCGGCTGTTGCCATAAATTTTTCAGTTGCACTTATGCTGGTTCATAAAGCTTGAGTTTCTGCTACCTTTGCGAATGAATTCATTGATACTCATCTTACAGTATCTTCTGTGGATTCTTCGGTTTCAACTGCGTCTTCTTCATAGTCGTCAAAGTCAGAATCGTATGCAAAATTACTTGCTCTATCTACATCATAACTATATGCTAGTGTTCAGTTATCTAAACTTCAGAAAGCTTTACTCTCCTGTAAATATGTATATTTGCTTGGGATATTTAATTTTCATGTGAAAATATTTGTACAGAATCATATCAAGAAAAGAGCTATAAAACTCACTATAGCATATCCATATCCAGTGAGATAAAATCTCCATTTCAATTTTCTTGGAACAGCATCCATTGCAGCTTGGTCAGCTTTTTGTTCTTTTGTGATTCTAATTTTATCCTGAATTTTAGTATCAAGTTTTTCTTTAAATTCTTCTCTAGGCGTAAATTCTGGCATTTTTTCATCCGCCAATTTTTCGAGAAGTTTTTTTTCATCTCATTTAAATTCTGATGCTATTGATTTAATTTGATCTTTGTTTGTCATTTAGATTTGGTAAATTTAGATAAAAATCTGAATAATATTTTTTAGTCCTCAATCCAATACTTGAAATGATTTGCAATCTTCTTTATTAATTTTGAAAAATCCTTTCTGCATGTTGAGCTACGTTTTCATAAGACTTCAGCGATTTCATCATATGTTAGATTGTCTCGAATCCTGAGTATAAATAAGTCTTTTTTATCTTTTCAAAGCTCTCGTAAATATGCGAGAATCTGCTCTGTTTGAACGTGTTTCTGGAAATAATCTACATAGTCTGAATCATCTGAAATATTATTTTCATCGTTAAGGCTATCTGGTTCTTTTCTTTTGAGAATATCAAGCAAAGAATGATATGCTATATTGTAGAGCCAAGCTGCAAAACTACTCTCTTTTTTTTCTGTTGAAAATTTATTAATATTTTCGAATGCTTTCATGAATGTAGTTGCTGTAGCATCTTCAGCTACTTGAATATTTCAGTCAGCTTTCATTAGAGTAAATGAATAAATCTTTTGGAAGTATTTCTCGTACAGTGGAGTGAAACTATCCAAATCTCACTGCTGTACCTGCAAAATTAAATCAATTTCGTCTTTTTGCATATTTTTTGATTTTATATAAAGCGTTATGTATATTTTATACATTATCAAAAATAATTACATTATCAAGCAATTTATATTAAATTAACGATTTGATTATGAAATTTGTGGCACAATTCACACGAAAAAGTATTTTATAATAAAAATCAGAATAGCTATGAATATTATTGTATATATTATATATACTATAATTTTGCTGATTTCTTTTGCCTTTTTATTTGGCTTGCTCTCGGCACTTACTCTGGAAATCATTACTTCTAAATCTCATTCATGGTATTTTTTGGTTGGTCTTTTACTCTTTCTTTCCACCATTTCTTTTGATGTTTTTTCTCGATTTTTATCTACGTATTTTTCTACTTTTTCAAGCATTTTATCTTTTTTTATATATGACAAGCTATTATCTATTTTTTTATTTTCTACTTTTGTATTTTTTTTGATTTTCGTTTTGTTTGTTGTCTTTGGTGTATTAAAATTTTTCGTCATTTTTGTGTATTATGATGATAAATTATATTGATTTTTATTATTTTTGTGATTTTTTTCAATATATTTAATTGAAATGATGATATCTTTTTGTAAAAAGTGATTGAGATTTATATTATTTTGTTTGAGTATGAAAATTTTGGTTGTCGCAGCTATGCCTCATGAATTAAAAGCAATTAAAAATTGAATTAAATCTGCATGAATAAAAGAAAATTTGGATATTGATTATTTATGTTGCTGAATTTGAAATTATGAAGCAATTTCTTCGTTGGAACATTATCTGACTGAAAGTAAAGTTCCAATTTTTATTTGGAATATATGAATTTGTGGTTATTGGAATCCAAAAAATGTAAAAAAATTTGATCCGATTCAAGTCGCTTCAGTTGTTAATATGCATACACAAAAGGAAATGGTCGTACCTCCATTTTTGTGTATTGCTCCTTTGAAGAATTGTTTTTGTGGCGAATCAATTGTATGAATAAAGCCAGAATTCCGTGGTGAAATTTGAGCTTTTGATGATGAAATGTACTTTGATATGGAAAGTCGATGAATCGAATTTATTTCTTCAAAGAATAAGTGTCCTTGTTTAATTTTAAAAGTTCCTTTTGAATTTTCTTGAGATGGTTGTTTACCTGATAAATGAAATTTTAAAGAAATTGCATGTGAAGTTTCTGAATTGTTGTTTGATTTACCCTATGATAATTTTTTAAAAGTTATTCTTGATTGGATTAAGAATCATGAAAATATTTAAAAAATATTTGTAATCTTTGTAGAAATCTCTATATACGTGAGTGTGAAAGTTTATTTTCATTTGTTATTTTCGTATATGAGTAAGGTATATTTATATTCATTTTTATTGTTCGCAGTTATCGTTACTATCGTTATTGTTGTTTTTTCTAGGAAGGATGAATTGGATAAAATTGATGTTAAGGAAACATGATTTGAATATGATTTGAGTGTTTGTGATCAGTATTTTAAATTGGTTGAGTGTATAATAGAGAAAGATCCTGATGAAAATTTTACTAGACAGATGAGAATTGATTTAAAAAATGAAGTTAAGCAAATGCAGGAAAAATGGAAAAATCTTAGTGAAGAGGATTTATCTGATAAATGTACTGAGGAGCTCAAAGTATTTGATGGTGAAATAATGCAGGATCGTTTAAAGTCTTTTTGATGTTCTTTTGGTTAAAAAGAATTTTATTTTTATGATTTTATATCGAAATTAAATAATGGATCCGTTTTCGTTAGCTAGTTTTGTGGTTTTAATTCTACTTTCTATGTTCTTCTCTGGTAGTGAAACTGCTTTAACTTCTATTCCGCAGCATAAAGTAGATACGTTCTCAAAACAGCGTAAGCATTGAGTAAAATATCTTAGATATTGTAAAAATGAAAGTGATAAAGTATTGATGGCAATACTCATTTGAAATAATATTGTGAATATAGGATCTGCATCATTGGCTACAGCAATTTCTATTGGTATAGCTGAATCAATTAATTTTAATCAAGGTCTGGTTGTATGAATTGCTACAGCTATTGTAACGATATTGATTTTGATTTTTTGAGAAATCGTTCCAAAGACTTATGCCCAGGAGCATTCAGAATCTATATCTTTGAAAATTGCACCATTTTATTTTTATTTAACTAAAATTTTGACTCCTATAATTTGGTGTTTAAGTTTATTAACTAAAAAAATTAATAAAAAATCTGAAAATTCTCAAGAGATTTCTCAGGAGGAGGTAGAGGCTTTTATCGAAAAGGCTGTTGAATTTGATGCTGTAGAGGAGGATACTTTTGAAAATATCAAAAAAATGTTGAACTTTAATGATATTACGGTTTGAGAGGCTATGACTCCAAGAGTTAGAATCTGTGCTGTGAATGATGAGCTTACAATAGATCA
>ODAI014365597.1_pt1 | contig 12323 bp, 17 predicted proteins | sample 1539321 | NCBI WGS metagenome assembly ODAI01 (sample SAMN02144231, study PRJEB22623) | gut metagenome | biome: sheep rumen | host: Ovis aries | place: New Zealand
AAACACCCGTTCCGAACAGTGCCGATAGCGCCGGTTTCCCACTTAACGGAACAGATCCAAATGTTAACAAACTGTTAACACATTATGAATATTTTGTTATCGTTCATAATTTGTTAACAATATGTTTTCGTTTTATCAATGGTAAAAAATTTAAAATTTTTCTATTCTATAATCACGCAAGCGCAATAACGCGCCTGGTACACCAACAACGAAACGAGGTGAATATATGACAACATACGAATTAATTAGTACGTGCAATATCGAATGGGATTTATGCCGGATAGTTTGCAAGGCCACGGGCGAAATATTAAAAGATTATTTCACCCGCAAAGATTTTTTCAATGATGATAACCGTGAGGTTAAGGGTTGGGAAATGTACATATATAAACCCGACGGAAAAGTCGGATATATTACAATAATAATTGAGGTGTGAATATGATTATATCAAGAAAAGCGGCATTAGATTTAGCGATATTAATTGATGATTATAATATGGATATTATGAGCATCGACCCGGACGACATAAAACAGTTACCAGGATTAGACAAACCATTAATTAAACGATTAGATAACTTACATATTGAAACGCGCCCGATCAGCCCAGAACAGGAAACAAAGTTTTTATACTATAATATGGCCGTTGACGACTGTTTAAAGGTAGTACGTGCATACCTGGAAAGCGTGGCAAAATGAGCATGACACCAGCCTGGCAAACATACTTGATGCGCATTATAGTTAATAACTATAATCCCGAATACGCTTATATTGATAACCTGGGTTTTAAATTAACTGAACAGGATTTACGCAACATAAAGATACATGGAAAACATGAGATAAACGGCGTATTATTTCATTATCTTAAACCAAACATAATAATCTATTTAGGTGGCTATAAATACACGGTTGCCACGTACGACGAAATAAGTAACAATTTTTATTTATACAAGTTCCAGGATAGTTTGACAGTCAAAATGGTAAAAGTATAATTATATTTATCTCACGCGCAAAGGTGCGCACCAGTACGGGCGGCGGTTCAAATCCGCCGGTGAGATTTCGGCAATAACGCCGTATTAATTAGGTTCTGGCACATGGCCAGGGAAAGCGAGTATCAATTATGAAATGGTCTGAAATGTTCTCAAAGTCAAGTTTTATCGATCTGTCTGGCAAAGAACAGATAAGTATCAAAGATTTGATCGCGGTTAACGATGTGATCACTATCACTGATTTTTCATTCGCAAAAACCAGTAACGGAGAAACCGCAATAGTAACATACAAGGAAAATGAAAATAATTTCTTTTTCGCTCCTACTGTTCTTACTACTATGCTGCACGCGATCAACGATAACGCCGAGGCACTGGAAAAGTTCAAGGCCGAGGGGCTGACGGTTACAATAACCGAAACCAAAAACAAAAAGGGAAACCGTACGTATTTCAACTTTACGCCGGTAGACTGAACCTAATCACTTTAGGGCGGCCAGGTGGTCGCCCTATTTTTAACGAGGTGAATATATGGCAAAAATACACGATGTGAGCGCCAGCGAAAAATTAAGGGTTATATACCAGGTAAATAAAAGGTTATACAGATTACAAAAATCTGGCATAGCAGCCACTTCCAGCGCATATGAGAACGCATTAGCCGTTATACAGCGCGGTGAGAAAAAGGAAAATAAACAGCGTCTGACAGTTACCAAAAACCCAGAACGCCTAAACGAACAGTATTTAAAGGCGCTTGAGATAATGGGTTCTGGTGAGTATGAGGATTTAAGCAAGGCCGAGATAAAACGCAAGATACAGGAACAGAAACGCGAGGAACGCCGCCAGCGTGATCGTGAGGGCGAGTTATGGAGTGACAGTGATATCAAACGCCGTGATACATTCGATGAACGTTACGGCATAACCGACGTTGATTATGCTACATATAACTTCTTTAAATCAACCGAATGGAAACGATTAAAAGAAGCGTTAGGCAGCGACACGGCGATCAGAACGATAGCACCGGCTATTAACGCCGGACTGGGTACTTCACAATTAAAGAAACTGACAAACGAATATTTAACAGGTGCGCAAAATGACGACGGATATTACCAGGATAAATTTGCGGCCGTGGTTGAAAAATGGGAAAATAAATATTCATGATTTATTATAAAAACGCCGACTTTAATTTAATACCGGATTTAAAAAAGGCTAAAGGGCGTTTTTATGATAATAATATTTATACTTTCGACATAGAAACAACCAGTATTTTATATAATCCGGAAACGTCGCAATATATGTTGTATGACTTAACCAGGCCGCCGGAATATTACGAAAACTGGGAAAAATATGGCTATATGTATATATGGCAATTTTCCATTAACGATTATGTTGTATATGGTCGTACCTGGGAAGAATTTACCGAATTTATAACAGTTCTGAAAAAAGTTTTTTTCGGTCGCAAGATCATCTATATACATAACGCCGCGTTTGAATTCCAGCATTTCAAGCATTTATTTGACGATCTACAAATATTCGCACGTACTAACCACAAGATCATAACGGCGCGGTCTGATGCGTATAATTTAGAATTTCGGTGTAGTCTGTTCTTAACTAACATGAAACTGGACAGCCTACAAAAAAATTATAATTTGCCTATCGGTAAAAAATCGGGCGACCTGGATTACAACCAGATCAGACACAGCAAAACAAAATTAACGCCGCTTGAATTGCAATACTGTGAATATGACTGTCTGGTAGTATATGAATTGATCAAAAAGAAACGCGCCCAGTATGGTACAGTCGAAAAGATACCATTAACGCAAACAGGTGAATTGCGACGCGAATGTCAGAAGATGTACCGCAACGATTACGCTTTTAAAGGCTGGCTACAGAAACAGTTAATAACCGATGTAAAGTTATTACAATGGCTGTTAAATGCGTTTATGGGCGGTTATGTACACGCTAATGCTGCATATGCTAACAGGGTTCTGGAAGATATCGACAGTTACGATATAGCCAGTAGTTACCCGGCAGCGCAAACAGCCGAGTTATACCCGATCAGTGCGCCGTTTGATGTATCGACCGACTTTACTATCGATGATATGTTAAACGATGATAAACGTTTATTCGTATCGGAAATAACATTTTATAACATTCGATCTACGTGTCAGTCGAATATATTATCATCAAGTAAATGTCGCGATGTGTATCATATGCGTTCTGATAATGGCCGAGTGCGTGCTTGTGATCGTCTGACAGTTACATTAACATCGGTAGACCTGGTATCGATCAGTAAATTTTATACATGGGATAGTTACGAAATAATTAAAACGGTGGGATTTTTCGCCGGATATCTCGATAAAAAATTTATAGATTTTATCTGGTCGTTGTATGAGGGTAAAACAGCCTTAAAAGGAATACCGGAATATGACGAAATCTACAAACAACAAAAACAATATATTAATGCGTGCTACGGTATGAGCGTGACTAACTTAATAACTGACGAGGTAAATTATAACCAGGAAACCAAACAATTTGATGAACCGATCAGACTGACAGAAAAGACGGCACAGGAAAAGTTAGATAAAATCAATTCTAACCGCAACACATTTTTAAACCAGGTTTGGGGCATATTCATTACCGCATATGCGCGTAAAAATCTTTTTACCTGTATGTATGAGATCGAACAGCGTGCAAAACAAACCGGTTACAGATGCGGCGTTGTATATTGCGACACCGATAGCATTAAATGTTTCGGTGATGTGGCTGACATATTCGAAAAATATAATAATACGATCGATGAAAAGTTAAAGCGCACGGCCGATAAACTCGGTTTGGATTATGAAAAGACCAGGCCGAAAACGAAAAACGGAATACAAAAACCGTTAGGCCGGTACGAATACGAGGGGCGTTATTCCAGATTTAAAACACTGGGCGCAAAAAAGTATCTTGTGGAAGAAAATGGCGAATTGCATTTAACTTTATCGGGGGTTGCCAAATCGGGCGTATCGGCTATTAAGGATATCAACGATTTTAAAAAGGGTTTTGTATTTGACTATCAGCACAGCGGTAAAAAATTATTATATTACGGTGAAAACCAACCGGATATAAACGTTGTCGATCTGAACGGCATACCGGGTACGCTAACAGGCAAATCGGGCATATGTCTGACGCCTTGCGAATATAAATTAGGTATCACGCCGGAATATTTTGCCTACCTGGAAGAAACACAAAACGATTTTAGAACGCTGCACGGATTAGAAAATATATGAGGTTAATATATGACATATGAGGAATTGAACGGACTTAAGGATAGTTTTTCTGGCCACGTTATCACGTTAGATTATGAGATATGTGGCACTTGTAAAAATTATAATTTGAATTCTGGGCGGTGTAGTTATTTAGAAATGGAAACGTCCGGCGTCGATTTTATATGTGACGGTTACCGGCGTAGACGGTCTGGCCAGTACAGGCGTAAACGCGCTAAATATAATAAGGGGTGATAATATGCGTATATGGTTTGAATTAATTACATTATGGTGGAATGTTGAATTATGGGTATATAGTCTGATACATAGGCTATACGGATTTTTTAAATTTATTGATGAAATAATAAGGGGGTTATGGAATGGCTAAACAGCGTTTTTACAGACTGGAAAAATTAAACGACAGTATACCGGCTGACTATCACATTTTACTGGGTGAACGTTCAAACGGAAAATCATACGCAGTGAAAGAACGCGCATTAATACGCGCCTGGAATAATCCCGAAAAAAGCAAATTTATGCTTATACGCCGGTGGGGCATGGAAGTAAAGGCAGCATATGTGGAACAGTATTTCACCGATGCACCTATAACAGCGATCACGGGCGGCGAATGTAACAGTATAGTGGCGAACGCCGGAAAGATCTACCTGGCTAAATATAATGAGGAAACGCGCAAAAACGAACGTATAGCGGTAGTCGGTTATTATCGCGATCTAATGGGCGAACAGCATTTTGTTTCACAAAATTTTAACGATGTTGATTATATGATCTTTGAAGAGTTTATATCGAGGGATTATTATATCCCGAACGAATGTGATAAATTAAGCAATTTCGTTTCGACTGTCGCAAGGCGACGCCACATTGACGTTTATTTAATAGGCAATACCATTTCGCGCGTCTGTCCATACTTTAACGACTGGGGGTTAGTGAATATACCGAAACAAAAACAGGGTACAATAGACACGTATAAGGTAGAAACCGACCAGGTAGACGAGGAAACTGGCGAACCGATCATAATAACTATAACAGTTGAATACTGCGAGAACAGCGGCAACAACAGTAAAATGTTTTTCGGTGCTAAATCCGGAATGATAACCGGCGGCGCATGGCAAGTGTCAGCCAGGCCGCATTTACAAGGGCGGTTGTCTGATTACATCATAATGCACGAATTAATATTCGTTTGTAAATCGTTTAAATTTAGAATGTTTTTTTTACAACCTAAAAAAGGCGGTTTGCCGGTCTGGTATGTCGAACCGTATAATTTTAATATTTATAACGATGCGAAATTTAAAAATAAACGGTTCGTCGTGGATAAATTCGAAACAGGGTTGCATATAAACAGCGATCTGATAACCGTCGGATTTACACCCTTTAACGAACAGGAAAAAACAGCATTTTGTTTCTTTGAGCGTATGTGTTTCGCTGATAATCTGACCGGTTCGGATTATGACGCCTGTATAAAAGCGTTGACAAAATAAATAACATTCTATATTTTATAGGTAGGTGAAAAACCTACCTATTTTATATGATTATGAAAGCGAGGTTAATTTATGGAAAGTATCGAAATGCTGGCCGGAAACATTCCCGAACCCGAAAAAGATGCAAACAAGGATAGCGCCGAGGTACTTAAGGCACTTTACGAGGTGGGCGAGAAGATCACCGGCGTAATTACGAAACTGTCGGAAATGTCCGATAAGATGAACGCAGCAAAAGAAGATACCGAGGATACCGAGGATAATGAGGATACCGAGGATACCGAGGATAACGAAACTAAAAAAGATGAAAGCGAGGGCTAATCTATGAACGTAAAACAGGTTTATGCAATACTTAACGATGTTGTGGCCGAGTCACTCGGTAAAAAGGCGTTTGCCGTAAAGGATACCGCTGATATCGTATCTATCGGCAACGAGGTACTTTCTTCCAGTACCAGCACAGACAAGTTTCTGGGCGTTCTGGTAGATCGCATCGGTAGAACGATCATATCTAACAGGGCTTACACCGGAAACGTAAAAGCGCTGATCAATGACGCGTTCACTTTTGGCGCAATTCTCCAGAAGATTTATGTTGCACCTATGGACGCCGTCGAGAACCCTCAGTGGTCTTTGACTGCCGGCGTTAGCGTAGATCAGTACGTTATCACCAAGCCTACTGTTAATCAGAAACTGTTTAATAAGGTTTCTACCTGGGAGATCGATGTTACTATTCCCGATAATACCCTTAAGTCGGCGTTCACCGGTGAAAGCGCTATGGCTGCATTTATCGACGGTGTGTTTACCGCTATTCGCAACAGCATGAATAAGCAACTTGAAAGCATGGCTAATCTTGCATATGCTACCGCTGCCGCTATGTCTATCGTTCATGCAAAGGTTAATAACGGTATTACCGCTATCGATCTTCTTGCACCATATAACACCATGGCCGGTACTTCCATATCAGCCGACGCTGCTTACCATTCCAGCGACTTTACTAAATTCGCTACCAGGTTTATCAACCTTGTGATCAAGCGCCTGGGCGAAATGTCAGCCCAGTACAATACCGAGGGGTATACCAGGTTTACACCGGCTGACCGTATGCGCGTTATATTCCTGGCTGACTTTGAAGCGTCTGTCGCATCATATCTTGAGGCCGACACTTTCCACGACGAGTATCTGAAGATACCCAAACATGATACTGTTGTATCCTGGCAGGGTAACGCGAATACCGATAGTAGCGCTATCAAGATACATACTCCGAACGGTTACACAGTAGAGCAGTCCGGTATCGTTGCAATGCTTTGCGACGAGGAAGCGATCGGGCTGACCTATGACGAGCAGCGCATCAGATCGACCAGGAACGAAAAGGGCGAGTATACAAACTACTTCTATAAGGCCGATATGGGTTACTTCTTTGACCCGTCCGAGAACTGTGTAATATTTACTATCGGCGCGCTGGCTACTCCCACTCCCGATACTCCTTAAATAATATTTATTTACGGCGTGGCGTTTATGCGTCACGCCGTTTTTTAAAGGTGAGATTATGGATATAAAATTTTACCAGAACTTAAGTGATAAACGCGTAATTGATAAAAGATTAAATATTGAATATTCTTTATCGGGTTGCGAATTGATCGAACCGTCAAGCGCTATAAATCCCGAATTTATAATATCGCGTACGCCAGGGCTATATCAGTATAACTACGTATATATACCATATTTTTCGAGGTATTATTATATTACCGATATGGTAGATATCGACGGCCAGCGTATGCAAATTAAATGTCATGTTGATGTACTTATGTCATTTAAAGATCAGATCAAAGCGTGCAAGGTAAACAGCCGCACGAACGAAAATAATTACGATATGTATTTACCGGACGATAGAGCGGTTGAAAGTAGATATATCCGATATAGCAAAGAATTCCCGGTATCGTTTTCAAGTTTTAGGGGTTCATACATATTAATTACAGTCGGCAACGGCGCATTACCTTTACAGGGAGAATAACTTATGAGTTATAAGATAAAATCGTACGATAGTAATCATGTAACTTTTATATCATATATTATCGGCACAATTAAATTATCCGAATTAAATAGTATTACATCGGGCAATAAAATAGACTCTAACGGTGCTACATGGAATTTCAATTTACGGGCACTCGATAGTACAGGCGGTAAATGCCGAATAACAGTAAATAGCCCTTATACATATGATAGTTTATTTTCTGTTTTATCAAGTGTCGGGCTCGGTAGTTTGACCGGTGGTAGCAATTTTTATGATATGTTTGCTACAGACGGCAATTATTATTTACAAAAAAATCCTACCAGCACGCGCGAATTTCCCGAATTCTGGATAAATCGCCGTAGTACCGTATCGGGTAGTGTTACATATACCACAATGGATTTACTTGCTATGCAGTCATCAAGTACACCAGGCACTTATAATGTTAGTGTAACTGGTAGAAGTGACGGTGCTACCTGGAATTTAAAATATTATGTGATGCCACTGTTATTATTAAATAATAATGACGAGCCTGTTTATCTCGGTGCAATTAGTATACAAACATCAAATTCCAGTGTTGAAATACAAATAGGCTGGAATATACGGGCGCTGTACAGTGATTTTTCACAGGTATTAACCGTTACAAATAATAATCAACCTTTGGAAGGTGATTTTAGTTATGATTTTACAGGCGATAATATAGAACTACCTACCGCACCCGACGAAACTGTCAGCGGCGTACTTGCCAGTGGATTTTTAAATATTTATAAACCGTCTGATAGTGATTTACGCGCGTTCGGTGGTGCGTTATGGACTAACGCTTTTAATACTAAATGGTACGATCTTGACAGCGTGGCTAACCTTATATTAAACGCGGTTAGTGACCCGATAGATTTTATAATAGGTTTGTTTATGCTGCCGATAACGCCGGATACAGGAAACGCAAGCGGGATATACCTGGGTGGTATTAATGTTAATACCATAACGGCGCCGCGTGTTACACAACAGTATAAAACTATTGACTTCGGTACTATCGCTATCGATGAGTTATACGGTAATTATCTGGACTATGCAAACAGTAGGGTATCAATATATTTGCCTTATGTCGGTACGGCGGATATCGACGTCCAGGAAATAAACGGCGGAACGGTGCATCTACAATATATAGTTGACTGTTTTACAGGCGCGTGCGTTGCTAATGTTCATTGTGTTAAACAGACTAAAACGCCGTGGGGTCAGACTTATCTTAATAAAACTGTACACAGTTATAGCGGCAATATGGCTATACAGTTACCTATTAGCGCCGGTTCATTCGATACATTGACACAGGGGTTAATAAACGTCGGTTTGGGACTGGGAACGAATACACCGGCCGTGGCTATGAGCGGTGCAAAAGACGTGATGCAAGGTTTCGCCGGTGATGTAACTACGCGCGGTAGTCTGTCAAGTAATACCGGTAAACTGGGATATCAGACACCGTATTTAATGTTTACCAGACCGATAGAGTCCAGGCCGGCTAACCTGGGTGAATTGCACGGATACAGCGCCGGCGTTGGTGGTATCCTGTCACAGTTTAGCGGTTACGTCGAATGTAGCGACGTGAAATTAGACGGTGTTACGGCGACCGATAGCGAACTTAATGAAATTGAAAATATATTAAAATCGGGGGTATATGTATAATGAGCATAAAAGAATACGACACATATAAAACAGCATATCCGGTAAAATCTGTAAAACGCGGCTACGGTTTTTATATCCGTATGCTATTTGAGAAATGTCTGGGAATGTTTGACTATACCGGTTTACCGGCGTCGTTACCGGCTGAAGAAATCGAAAAAAATTTAATTTGGTACGGTTTCGTTGGTGTATTCAATCATAAAAAATACGGACTGACGTGCGCTAATGGTGGTTTATCCGGTATTGATCAGTATTACCGTGCGACAGAATTTGTATACGCGCAGCCCGTGCTGGGTTCTGATCAGTTAAAAATAGGTGATAAATGTGTAGTGATGTATAACACCCAGTCGGATATTATAAACCCGTATGGATTTAAAGAACTGATAAAAAGATACGCGCGTTTAATGGCTGATATCGACAGTAGTATCGATATACAGATCATCAACAGCCGCGCCACTAAATTAAACAGTGTATCAAACGATCTGATCGCAGCCGCTGTTAATAATGCAATGCAAGCACTTGAAAGTGGCGAAAGTTACACCGTTAACCAGAACAGTATACTGGACGGCTGGACGCCGAAAGACTGGAACACTGCGCACCCAGATACGATCGAAAAACTGATAGACGCTAAACAGTCTATTCTTAATTCATTCCTGGAGGAAATCGGCGTTAAATCTATCAACGAAAAGCGCGAACGCATGATATCAAACGAGGTTAGCGCCGATAATCAGTTATTAATGGTTAATACTGACGACCTGGTACAGACGCGTAAAAAGGGCATAGACGCTATTAATAATATGTTCGGTACAAATATCAGCGTCGAATTAAATGACATATATAATGTGTCGAAAAACATTAATATAATAGGGGGTAACGCTAATGGTAACGACGATACGACAGTATTTTAAAGATGGTAATGTAATATTTGACCAGGAATTAACGGCGTATGAATTTATGAACGCTGACATGATCAGTGCATTAAATTATATACTTAAATATAAGTATGGAAAAAATAATATTTTTTCTGATGATCAGACCGAAATAACCGACGCCGTTAATGCTATGTTTTTATTGAATACTGACCGGTATACCGCGTTATTCAATATAGATCAGATCGTTAATCCCGGCGATGAATACGAGGAAACGAAAACCAACACCGGAACACAGGAAACTGCAAAAACAGGTACATCGACGTTAGCCGATACCGGAACGAGTACCACGGCTGATACCGGTACACAGACTACCGAGGTAACACCCGAAACAGTCGGAACAGTTACCAACAGTAAAAATACCAGTGATAGCGGCATTATGCGCGCTATAGATCAGACGCAAACAAGTAGTACCGGTTCAGATACCAGCGTACGTACTGACGCGCTTAACAGTCAGCGTACTGATAATTTGCAGCACCAGCGCACAGATAATCTGTCTGATGTTCGTACAGATGATTTAACCGAGATCAGACGCGGTTATAATAATAAATTTTCTAATGCTGATTTTATACTTAATCTGTCACGCAATAATTTATATGATACAATTATAGAAGATACTATTAAATGTATCGTGATACCTGTATATAATTGTGACGAGGTGTAAACATGAAAAAAATACCAGCGAAATACAAACAGATATTTAACGATATACCGTTAGTGCGGTCGGTTTGTTTGCGTAATCATATAGCCGACGTCGATATCGTTCTGGCGATAATGATGATGAATGTATCAGATAAACGCTATACCATTGAACGCGCTATACATGATTATTGCCAGCACAATTACGCCGATCTAAACGGTTTAATAGCCGACTATGGTTTATCGTTGTATTGTATATTCGCTTTTTCCTACGCTGATATTAAGGCAAAAGAGAACGAAAATTATTTCGGCGAATTATGTTTTGCTCACAATTTAAACGCTAATTACATCAAAAATAACGAGGTGGTATGAATGGATATTAATAACATCGTAGCGGTTATATCGTCGGTCGGTTTTCCTATTGTGGCCTGTATCGGACTGGGCTGGTATGTTAAATATCAGACCGATAACAATAATAAAGAAGTCAGCGAAATGCGACGCGAACACCAGGAAGAAATAGCAAAGGTAACAGACGCGTTAAATAACAACACGCTGGCGCTACAAAAGTTATGTGATCGTTTAGATACTAAAATCGAGGGTTAATTATGGAATATACCGGTATTGATGTATCACGTTGGCAAGGTTCTATTAACTGGGCGCTGGTTAAATCGGCGGGCGTTCAGTTTGCTATTTTACGCTGCGGTGGTTCTGACGGTTCAGTTTTTACGGATAAATTTTTTAATTACAATTACGCCGAATGTAAAAAAAATAATATTCCCGTTGGTGCGTATTACATCGTTGGTAAACACTGTACCGACGCGCTGGCCGGGTTAGTTGATGCACAGCATTGCGAAAAGATTATAAAAGGTAAGCAATTTGAATATCCCGTTATAATCGATTTTGAATTGCCTGGCGTACTAACTAAACAAGGTAACACGGCTGCGGTTAATACATTTTGTAAATATCTGGAAAACCTGGGCTATTACGCTATGGTATACGCGTCAGATATATCTGGTTTTAAAGATCGTTTAATCATTAAAGATTTACAAGCGTTCGACAAATGGGTGGCGCGATATGGTTCAAAACCTAAATATGTATGGCCTTATGGTATATGGCAATATTCCAGCAGCGGAAAAGTACCGGGTATTAACGGGCGTGTTGATATGAATATTTCATATAACAATTATCCGGATATCATGCGCAAATATCACTTGAACGGATTTTAAAAAATATACTTAAGTATAACGCGGTTAATGTGTGAAACATTAGCCGCGTTTTGTTATGTTTCACAACGTATTAAATAACAAGTGTTATCTTAAGTGGGAAACCGGCGCTATCGGCACTGTTCGGAACGGGTGTTT
>ODAI012596072.1_pt1 | contig 12322 bp, 7 predicted proteins | sample 1539321 | NCBI WGS metagenome assembly ODAI01 (sample SAMN02144231, study PRJEB22623) | gut metagenome | biome: sheep rumen | host: Ovis aries | place: New Zealand
CTCCCCGTTTGGCGGGGAGACGCTCCGGGTATTACAATGGTATTACTCGAGATTGAAGTTGGTGTGAAAAAGTGAGAAGTGAAAAAAACGGGGAAATTTGTAATGAGGTGGTTGGGAAGGGTAGGTGGATTTGTAAGATTGGAATTGGCAATTTGCGGTTTTTTGCGAAAATATTTGCATAATTGAAAAAAAAGCAGTAACTTTGCACCCGCAAATGTTGTGTTTCCGTAGTTAATATATACGGAACGCTGTTTTGTGCTGCAGGCAGGATGGTCTGTTCTGTCTGCGTGGGATTAAAGAAATAATTAACAATCAATCACATATTTTATGCGAATTAAAGTAAGTAATGTAAATCCGGTCGTTTGGAAAGACGTAACCGTCCGTGCAAATCTGCCGGAGAATTTGAAGAAACTGGAAGAACTTGCCTACAACCTGTGGTGGGTTTGGAATCATGAAGGGAAAGAATTGTTCCGTAACATCGACAAAGAGTTGTGGCACCAAGCGGGGAGCAACCCAGTGATGTTGCTGAACACGTTGTCGTATGACAAGATCTTGGAGTTGGGCAAGGACAAGCGTTTCATGGCTGAGTTGTCCCGCGTGTATGCCGATTTCCGCGAGTACATGGACGTCAAGCCGGACAAGAGCAAGCCGTCAATTGCGTATTATTCGATGGAATACGGTCTGAGCAACGTGCTGAAGATTTATAGTGGCGGTTTGGGTATTCTGGCAGGTGACTACCTGAAAGAGGCATCGGACTGCAACGTGGATATGACAGCCATCGGTTTCCTGTACCGTTTCGGCTATTTCACCCAGACGTTGTCGCCGGAAGGTCAGCAGATTGCCAACTATGAGGCGCAGAACTTCAACAACCTGCCCATTGTACAGGTACGCAACGAAGACGGCACGCCGTTTGTTGTGAATGTACCGTATCCGGGTCGTTTGGTTTATTCGTACTTGTGGCAAGTGAATGTAGGTCGTATCAAACTGTACCTGTTGGATACAGACAACGAGTTGAACTCGGAGTGGGACCGCAGCATCACGCACCAACTATACGGCGGTGACTGGGAGAACCGTATCAAGCAGGAGATTCTGCTGGGTATTGGCGGTACGCTGGCACTGAAGCAGTTGGGTATCACGAAGGATGTATATCACTGCAACGAGGGTCACGCTGCCTTGATGGGTCTGCAGCGTTTGGTGGACTATGTAGAAGGCGGCTTGAGTTTCAACGAGGCGCTGGAGGTAGTACGTGCCAGCGGTCTGTACACCTGCCATACTCCGGTTCCGGCAGGTCACGACTATTTCGAGGAGGGCTTGTTCTACAAGTACATGAACGAGTACGCTCCGAAGTTGGGCATTGAGTGGCACGACCTGATAGGTATGGGTCGCACCAATCCGGATGACCAGGGCGAGAAATTCTCGATGTCGGTATTTGCGCTGAACACATGCCAGGAGGCGAACGGTGTATCGTGGCTGCATGGTGAGGTAAGCAAGAAGATGTTTGCACCGGTGTGGCCGGGCTATTTCCCCGAAGAACTGCACGTAAGCTATGTGACCAACGGTGTGCATATGCCTACATGGGCTGCCAGCGAGTGGAAAGCCATCTACGAAAAAGAGTTCCCGAAAGAGTGGTTCGCCAACCAGAGCGACCCGAAGATGTGGGCACCGTATGCCGACATGCCGGACGAGTTGGTTTGGAACACCCGTATGGCATTGAAGCGCAAACTGATAGACTATATCCGTGTCCAGTTCCGTGAGAGTTGGATGAAGAACCAAGGTGACCCTGCCCGTATTGTGAAGGCGGTGAACACCATGAAGCCGGAAACGCTGATTATCGGTTTCGCCCGCCGCTTCGCCACCTACAAGCGTGCGCACCTGCTCTTCAATGATTTGGAGCGTCTGGACAAGTTGGTAAACAATCCCACCTGCCCTGTTCAGTTCCTGTTTGCCGGTAAGGCTCACCCCGCTGACGGCGCAGGTCAGGGTCTGATCAAACGTATCATCGAGATCAGCCGTATGCCGCAGTTCCTCGGCAAGATTGTGTTCCTGGAGAACTACGACATGAGTCTTGCCAAGCGTTTGGTATCCGGCGTAGATATCTGGATGAACACACCGACGCGTCCTTTGGAGGCTTCGGGTACATCCGGCGAGAAGGCGCAGATGAACGGTGTGCTGAACTTCTCCGTGTTGGACGGTTGGTGGTATGAAGGTTATCGTCAGGGCGCAGGTTGGGCATTGACCGACAAGCGTACGTATGAGAACCAATCGCACCAAGACCAGTTGGATGCCGCGACCATCTACCATATGCTGGAGAGCGAGATTATCCCGATGTACTATGCGCGCAACTCGAAGGGTTACAGTCCTGAGTGGGTACAAGCGATTAAGAACTCGATGACTCAGATTACTCCGTTCTACACCACCAAGCGGATGATGGACGACTATTTCGACCGCTTCTACAACAAAGAGGCGAAACGTCATCAGTTGCTGGCGGCAGACCACTTCAAGATAGCCAAAGAGATTGCTGCCTGGAAGGAGAACATGGCGGCTCACTGGGATGAGATCGAGGTGAAGAACGTCATCATGCCGGAAGAGATGCTTGCCAACCCGCAGGTGGGTGACAGTTACAAACTGGAGGTAGTGCTGGATACGAAGGGCTTGAATGATAAAGGCTTGGGTGTAGAACTGGTGGCAGTCCGCTCGGGTCTGCACAACAACGACCACCTGTACTCAGTGAAAGAACTGCCGTTGGTGAAATCAGAAGGTTCGGTCCTGACGTTTGCGCGTGAGTTCACGCTGGACTATGCAGGCCACCTGAAGTTCGGTTTCCGTCTGTTCCCGAAGAACGACTTGCTGCCGCATCGTATGGACTTCGCTTACGTACGCTGGTTGTCGTAAGCCGTTTAGCAGTTGAAGAGGAAGTCCAGCGCACCGCGGATTTCCTCTTCAGTTGCGCTACAGCCTAATTGGTAGTTGCCCACGGAGCGGAGCAGGGTGAAAGTGATGCGGTCGGGAGTCGGGTTTTTCTTGTCGTGCTGCATGAGTTCGATGAGTTCATCGTAGTCCTTGCAAGGGCAGACAGGCTTGCCGTAATACTGTTTCATGATTGCCACAACGGCCTGTAGGTCACGCTCGGGGAACCCCAGTTTGCAAAGGGACAGGTATAGTTCTGCCACCATACCATAGAGTACGGCGTATCCGTGCAGGAGGGGCTCGTTGTCATGACGGAGACTGTATTCCTCAATCGCATGTCCGATGGTGTGTCCGAAATTGAGCGTTTGGCGCATGCCGGTCTCTTCGGGGTCGCTATCCACGATGTAGTTCTTGATATCCACGGAGCGTGTGATCAGTTCCTGCAGCAGTGCGGGGTCGGGTCGGTCCAAGTCGAAGGCGCGGATAGAGGCGAGTTCGAGCGGCGAGGAGATGAGTGCATGCTTGATCATCTCGGCAAATCCGGACAAGAACTGCTTGCGTGGCAGGGTGTTCAGGAACACAGGGTCGATGATTGTCTGTTTGGCCTCACGGATGAGACCTATCTCATTCTTGAATCCCCCGTAGTTGAAACCGGTCTTGCCGCCATTGGCAGCATCGACCATGCCGAGCAGTGTCGTGGGGATGTTGATCCAAGGCATGCCCCGCTTGAAGGTGGCGGCTGCAAACCCGCCCATGTCGGTCAGCACTCCGCCGCCGAGGCAGAATAGCAGCGAGTGGCGTGTGGCGTTTCGTTGCTCAAGAAACTGCCAGATCAGTTCCACGGTGTGGAGTGTTTTGTGCGCCTCACCGGCCGGGATACACAATATTTGTTCGGCGGGAAGGGGTAGCGTCTTGAGGATGATGGGTAGCGAGTGAACACGTGTATTCTCGTCCACCAAAATGAAAACTTGCTCCAACGGAGTCAATGCAGTCTGCTCGCGCAGTGCGAGGTCGATGTCGGTTGTAATAATCATGATTGAATCAAAATAGGCTGCAAAGATACTGCTTTTTTTGAAACTACGCAACAAAAACAGGGTAAAAACATCATATTTTATGAAAAAATTGCTTCTTATAGTCCTCATCTGTGCATTTTCGGGTATCATTTATGCCCAAGACGAAGTGCACTACCTGAGTACGATGGATTTCAAGTCGCGGGTGTTTGACTACACGCGTGATTCCGTATGGAATTATAAGGGCGAGAAGCCTTGTATCATTGACTTGTACGCCGACTGGTGCGGTCCATGCAGACGTTTGGGACCTATTCTGGCAGAGTTGGCGGAAGAGCACTGCGACGAGGTGGTTTTCTACAAGGTGAATGTGGATCGCGAGCGGGAACTGGCGTACTATTTTCAGGCAAGTTCCATCCCCATGCTGGTATTCATACCGGTGCACGGCATGCCGCAGGTGTTGCGCGGATTGCGACCCAAAGAGCAGTTGGAGACAATAATACAAGAGTTTTTATTAAAGTAAGGTACAAGCGAAATGACACTCTCTTCCAATCATGTTGAATTGATGCTGTTGATTCTATCGCTGCTGTTTTTTGCCAGCATTTTTACTGACAAATTGAGCAGCAAGCTGGGCATTCCCGCCTTGTTGTTATTCCTGGCGGTGGGAATGCTTTTCGGCGAAGACGGACTGGTAGGCATACAATTCAACAACACTGACGGTGCGGAAATTCTGGGTAGTATAGCACTGTGTGTCATCCTGTTTGCGGGTGGCATGGGTACTAAGTTTGTGGACATCCGTCCGATAATGTGGCCGGGCACGATGCTTGCAACAGTGGGCGTGGCACTGACGTGGCTGCTGAGCGGATTGGCGATTTGGGGTGTGTTCAGCCTGTTTGGCAGTGACAACCCGGTGTCGCTGTCTTTCGCCTTGCTGATGGCGGCTACGATGTCCTCAACCGATGCGTCTTCGGTATTCTCCATCCTGGGCAATAACGGTATTCGCTTGAAGCATAACCTACGTCCGTTGCTGGAGTTGGAGTCGGGGAGTAATGACCCGATGGCGTACATCATCACCGTGACGATGATAGATGTGCTGACCAAACAACAACCAGCATGGCAGGTAGGATTGGGCGTGTTCATCTCCATCACGTGGAGTGTGGTCTTCGGCATAGTGGTGGGTTTCGGTTTTGCCAAACTGTTGACCATATGGATGAACAAGATGTCGCTCAGCAACTCCAGTCTGTACCCTATTCTGATTCTGACAGCCTGCATCTTTATCTACTCGATGGCGTATTTTATGGGCGGGAACAGTTATCTGGCGGTGTATATAGGCGGTCTGGTGATAGGTAACAGCAAGTTCCCCTACAAGCGTAACACGATGGGATTTATTGACGGCATGTCGTGGCTGTTCCAGTTGCTGATGTTCCTTATTTTGGGCTTGTTGGTAAGCCCGCACAATTTGGGCAAAGTGATTGTTCCCGCATTGATTGTGAGCGCTATCATGATATTGATCGCCCGCCCGTTGGCAGTGTATCTGTCGCTGTTGCCGTTCAAGAAATTCAACCGGATAGACAAGGCGTATGTGTCCTGGGTGGGACTGAAAGGTGCGGTGCCGATTATTCTGGCAATCAAGTGCGCCTCGGACGGAGTGCCCCATTCGGATGTACTGTTCAACATTGCTTTTGTGTGCACGATTGTGTCGCTGCTGACGCAGGGGACGACCCTGTCGTGGATTGCCAGGAAACTGAAACTGACCCTGCCCCAGCAAGACAGGCAGGAGCCGACCCACTTCGATATCAGCCTGCCGGAAGAGATTGAGGAAAAAGCGATTGAGGTGGTTGTGACGGAAGAGATGGCACCAAACCCCGTGCACCTGAAGGACTTGGGGTTGGACAAGAACTCGTTGGTGATTATCCTCCGCCGCGGCGACGAGTATCTGTTCCCCAACGGCCAGACCTTGATACAAGAGGGCGACTACCTGTTGGTGATGTCCGACCAAGAACATGCCCTTGTCCGCACCTATGATGACAAGATGTGGGAACTGGAGTTGATTCGTAACACCGGTGAGTTCTTCTCCAACGTGCTTCACACCGAAGAACGCAAACACCGGGCTTTCCGGCGCCGGTTCAAAAAGAAAGAAAAAGTATGAAAACAACCGTATTCCTTACCGGCGCAACCGGTACGATGGGGTGGGCAGGTCTGCAAGAACTGCTCGCTCACAAAGAGAATTATATCATACGCGTCCTTGCCCGCAAAAGCAAGAAGAACGTGCAGTTGTTGTCACCCATTGAGAAGGATATTGAAATTATCTGGGGTGACCTTCGTGACTATGATGCGGTTTTGCGGGGGCGGGCCGGCGCGGATATCGTGCTGCATGTGGGTGGCATGGTTTCGCCCAAGGCGGACTATCAGCCTACGCTCACCCGCCAGATCAACATGGCTGCGGCGGAGAACGTCACCAAGGCGGTGTTGGCGCAGGGCGAGAAACAACCCAAAGTGGTGTATATAGGCTCGGTGGCACAGATGGGTGACCGCCGCGAGCCGCTGCATTGGTGCCGCACGGGTGACCCTGTCTGCGTGAGTGCCTACGACCATTACGGCGTAACCAAAGTGGCGGCAGAACGACTCATTACCGACTCGGGAATCCGCCGGTGGGTGAGTCTTAGACAGTCGGGAATATTGTATCCCGCCATCCTGAAGAACTACGACCCTATCATGTTCCATGTGCCCGTTCGCGGGGTGCTCGAGTGGGCAACGGTGGAGGACTCAGGCAGGCTGTTGGAGCGCGTATGCCGGCCCGATGTGCCCGAAGAGTTCTGGAAACGGTACTACAACATCGGCTCGGGGGCTTCGTACAGAATCAGCAATTACAAGTTCGAATGCCTGCTGCTGGATGCCATCGGATGTCCTGCGCCGACCAAGATATTTGAAAGCAAATGGTTCACTACGCGCAATTTCCATGGCGCTTGGTATCTGGATAGCGATGTGCTGGAGAACTACCTCCATTTCCGCGAGAACCTGCCCGTAGAGGACTATTTCCGCAGGCTTGCCGCTTCGCCGGAACTGCCATTGGGAATACGTTTTGCAGCCAAGACACGGGCGGCGAAACTGGTGCCGCATATCGTCAAACTGGCGATGTGGTTCATGGCTAACAGCAAAGAGCATGGCACGCAGTGGTGGATTAAGAATAAGGTACGCGCACGCATTAACGCGTATTATGGTTCTTTGCAGAAATACCAAGCCATCCCCGATTGGGACAGGATGGACCTGACCGAACCTACACAGCAGCAAGTGGTGCTGAATCATGGTTATGACGAGACCAAGCCGCTTAGTGAGTTGACCATTGAAGACATGCAGCAAGCGGCGGCGTTCCGTGGCGGCAAGTGCCTGAGTGAGACGATGGTGAAGGGCGACCTGGATACGCGTCTTACGTGGCAGAGTGCCTCAGGACATCAGTTCGAGGCTTCGCCCAGACTGATTCTGCTGGGCGGACACTGGGACTACCTGGACATGCCTTGGCCCTATGCCGGTGAACCGGGAGAGCGTCCGTGGCATTGGGACGCTGTGGCGAAGGAGAATCCTTTCTTTGCACAGTTGTGGAGTCCCCTGCACGATGCGAATGAGAATAATATTTACGGGGCGGAAATCTTTAAGGGCTGGGATTGATTATGACATTTGATGAACTGAATCTGGAAGACGAACTGTTAGACGCATTGTGGGACATGCACTTCGACGAGTGTACCCCGGTACAAGCGCAAACTATCCCCGTAATCATGGAGGGCAAGGATGTTATCTCCTGCGCCCAGACCGGTACGGGCAAGACTGCCGCATATATCCTGCCCTTGCTGAACAACCTGCTGATTGACAACCATGCGCAGGACAAGGTGAACGCCATCATCATGGCCCCCACCCGCGAACTGGCGCAACAGATAGACCAGCAGATGGAGGGCTTCTCCTACTACGTGCCCTCTTCGTCCGTCTGCATTTATGGCGGCAACGACGGCGTGGCATGGGCGGCGCAGGAGCAAGGGCTGACCAAGGGAGCCGACATCGTGATTGCCACTCCGGGCAGGCTGCTCTCACATATCAACCTGCACAAGATAGATTTCTCAGGAGTGAAGTATTTCATTCTGGACGAGGCTGACCGCATGCTGGACATGGGTTTCTTCGATGACATCATGGCAATTGTCTCTCACCTGCCCAAGGACAGACAGACTATCCTGTTCTCCGCCACTATGCCGCAGGAGTTGCGCCGGCTTGCCAAGACCTTCATGCGCAACCCGGTGGAGGTGAACATCGCTATCAGCCGACCCCCCGAGACGATTCACCAGATGGCGGCAATCTGCCATGAGGGGCAAAAGACCGCCATTGTACAGTATCTGCTGGGAGGAGAAAGGCACCTGAGCAAGGTCATCATCTTTGTCGGCAAGAAGGCGGGGGTAAAAGAACTTTATCACTACCTGGTGAAGGGACCTGCCAAGGTCCGTCAGATGCACTCCGACCTCTCGCAGAAAGAGCGCGAGGAGGTGATGCTGGATTTCCGCAACGGCAAGGTGGACATCCTTATCGCCACGGATATAGTGGCGCGCGGCATCGATGTGGACGATATCCCCCTTGTCATCAACTACGACGTACCCCGCGATGCCGAGGACTATGTACACCGTATCGGACGTACTGCCCGCGGTGGCTCCGGAGTGACGGATGCCGAAGAGGGTCCGCAGAGCAAAAGTGGCGAAGCCATCACACTCGTCAGCGAGAAGGACCAACATTTCTTCAATAAGATTGAAAAGTTCTTGGATACTTCCATAGAACGACTAAACATACAAACAACAGAAATAAATACACTGGAAAATGACCATCCAACAAACACCCGTTCTGCTTCTCACAGGGTATCTCGGAAGCGGAAAAACCACTCTTCTAAACCGAATTCTGCAAAACCGTCAGGGGATAAAGTTCGCGGTAATCGTCAACGACCTGGGCGAGGTAAACATTGATGCCTCCCTCATTCAGCAAGGCGGCGTCGTATCCCAACAGGACGACTCCCTCGTAGCATTGCAGAACGGTTGTATATGCTGCACACTGCGTACAGACCTCATTGAGCAGTTGCACGACATCATCGCCTCGAAGAAATTCGACTATATCGTCATCGAAGCCAGCGGCATATGCGAGCCGGCCCCCATCGCGCAGACTATCTGCTCCTATTCGGCGGTGGCACCCGCCTATGCCAAGGACGGACTGCCCGTTGTGGACAGTATCACCACAGTGGTGGATGCCCTACGCATGCGCGATGAGTTCGCTGCGGGTGACAACCTGAAAAAGCAGCATCTGGAAGAAGACGACATCGAGAACCTCATCATTCAGCAGATTGAGTTCTGCAACATGATCCTCCTGAACAAAGCCTCCGAGGTCAGCAAGGATGAGTTGGACCATATCCGTGCCATCATCCGAGCCATACAGCCGCTGGCGGAAATCATCGAATGCGACTACTGCGATGTCGAGTTGGATAAGTTGGTAGGAACCGGAGCTTTCGATTTTGACCGCGTAGCCGGCTCTGCCGCATGGATTCACGAGGTGGAGACAGCCGACCCTGAGCATGACCATCATGATGACGATGACGATGATGATGACGAGCACGAGCATGATGAACATGAACATGACGAACATGAACATGACGAGCACCATCATGGTCACGAACATCATCACCATCACCACGACCATGACCACGAGGAAGGTGAGGCGGAGGAGTACGGAATCAGTACGTTTGTTTATTTTGCACGCCGTCCGTTCAGTCTGTCCCTCTTCGACAATTTCGTGGCGCGTCACTGGCCCAAAGAGGTCATCCGTGCCAAGGGTATGTGCTATTTTGCCTCTGAGTACGACACCTGTTATGTCTTCGAGCAGGCCGGCAAGCAGTTCCAACTGAAAAACGCCGGACAGTGGTACGCCACCATGCCCAAGGACGAGCTGCTCGACCTCATGGAGCGCGAACCCGCGCTTGCACGCGACTGGGACGAACAGTACGGAGACCGCATGCAAAAACTCGTTTTCATCGGGCAAAAGATGGACAAGAAAGCCATCACCGCCGCCCTCGACAAGTGCCTCGAGTGATACCTTTTTGCACACAGACTCCAACATTGGGCTTTTTATCCTTAAACATCTTAAACATTTGAGTCCTTTATCGCTTAACTCTGAGCGTCTCGAAAGGACAATAATTTGTTAAAATAGCACCGCAGGACAGACTATCTGCCCCGCGGTGTACATTTTTTTCGCATTTTTCTTGCATATATCAAAAAATAGTTGTAACTTTGCACCGCAATTCGGATATTGCGGCGAATGACTGGTGCAAGTGAGCACAGTCCTGTCGCTTTGGACGGATTGTTACATGTTGATTTTGAAGCGTTGTGCTTCGCTCTTGCAGACTGAAACCTAGGAAATTTCAAGAATAGATCAAGACGAAGAAACAACGGTTCACGCTGTATGGCGTGGGCTGTTTGTATCTATATCTTTTTGTGTGGGTTTATCCTAGGACCTCAGTTTGGAGACGTGGAGCATCAGTTCCGCGCTTTTTGTATGTCTATATTGGCACTGCTTAGAGTGCCCGATATGTAATCTTATTTGAAATTTTGCTTTGCAAGATAAACATGGGATGTTTTGTTGTCCCATGCCCGTGGGAAACCTCGGGTAGTTAAGTTAAAACATGTTTATTAGGTGGGGTTGCTCGTGAGAGTCGTCCCACCCTTGCAGGCCAAAAGACAAGAAAATGGTCCTCCATGTGAGGATACCTTATATAAATTAAACTAACTAACAACTTTTAAAACTTTACAGAAATGAAAAAAGTTTTTCTTAATTGCATGCTCCTACTATGCGCCCTAGTAGTAGGAAGTAATGTCGTGTGGGGTGAGACATATACCATTTCTTTTAAGAGTACTACAGGAAGTGATGGCACATCGTCTGTAGGCTCCACGGCAGCTATTATTGAGTCAGGTTCTGAATACATGACTGTTACAACTGCAGGGGCGATATACCAGGGGAAGTCTGGTTACGGGATAAAAGGTGGTTCGGGTAGTTCTGCAGGAACTTTGGCCTTATCTGCAACGGAAACAGGTAAAGTTAAACCATCAAAAATAACTATAAATGCCTGCTATTACGGTTCTGATAAGACTAATTTGCCTGTATACTTAAATAACGCAGAGACACCTATAACTACATTAGCCCTGACTGAAGCATTAACTGATTATGAAATATTGATGGATGGCTCCACAGACGTGAGTAGTATAAAACTTCAATCAGCAGGAGGTAAAAAGAGGTTTTATCTCAAATCCATAACAATTACGTATGAATCTTCAGTTCCTACATCGTGCTCAACTCCATCCTTCTCGCCTGCTTCTGGTGCAGTTAGTTATGGTACTACTATTTCCATTAGCTCTACTGATGGCGCTTCTATCCACTACACAACCGATGGTTCTACACCAACGAGTAGTAGTACTCCTTATGCTAGTGCTATTGCTATCACATCAGCAACTACTATTAAGGCTATAGCGGTGAAAGATGGTTTGGAAGATAGTGATGTTGCGAGTGCTTCTTATATCATTGCCGCACCTTCAGCCCCAACCTTTAATGTCGCAGCTGGTTCAATTGCGGCAGGAACTAAAGTTTCTATCACGGGAACAGGCACAATTCGTTATACAACCAATGGAGACAACCCGACTTCTTCTACGGGGAATGTATATTCAGAGCCAGTCGCAATTGATGAAGCCTGCACATTAAAAGCCATTTGTGTTGATGGGGGCGGAAATGCCAGTTCCGTAACTTCGGCTGCATATACGGTTATCCCTCCTGTTCCGGGTTATACTATCAATTTTGAGAGTATACCTGCAGCATATTCTGATTGGATAATGACCAATATTGAGCAAGGCACATCTTCAATATCGGCTCACGGAGGAACATACTATGGTACTACCGGTGGAAAAGCGACTGCTTCGATTGTCACTAAGACGAAAATGGCAAATCCAGAAAAACTGGTTTTCTATGTAAGCAAAACATCAGATAATACAACCTCCAGTAATTGGACTATTGAAGTTTCATCGGATGGTTCCGATTGGGGGACACCTATTGCAAGTCAAAGTGCTACAAGTATGTCTAAAGGCAATTGGACCAAGGTGGAATGTCCAATCTATGATGAGGAAACAGATGATTACTATAAAAATGTGTATGTCCGTATTCGTTACGCGGGTTCTACTGCCATTCGTACCATAGACGACATCTCTTTAACGGAACTAATGCCAGTAGCTACTCCTGCCTTCTCTGTTGCGGCGGGAACATATACAGTTGTTAAGAGCGTAGAAATTACTTGCGGAACAGGTGGCGCTGCTATTTACTACACAACAGATGGTACCACGCCCTCGAGC
>ODAI012953773.1_pt1 | contig 12322 bp, 8 predicted proteins | sample 1539321 | NCBI WGS metagenome assembly ODAI01 (sample SAMN02144231, study PRJEB22623) | gut metagenome | biome: sheep rumen | host: Ovis aries | place: New Zealand
GGGACGAGTGTCGGTACTACGCCACAGTTGTACTGCGCCTGCCATTCCCTTCAGGGAACCTGTTCCATCAAGGAACGAGCTCCACTGTAAAGGTTCGTCGCCAGTCTTTCCGCTGTACGAAACACTCTCCCACTGCTCGAAGTCTGAGTTGCCCAACTGATACTGGGCATTGGCCGAGATAGCAACAAATGCCGTAATGAGGGTATAGAACAATCTTTTCATTTTCGTCTCGTAATTCAATCTTTATCTTGATATAATACCTATTTGCTGTAATTGTGTTAAAGTTTCAGTACCAGACGTCCATTTATGATATGCAGTCCCTTGGCAGAGGGATTCGTACGCTGACCCTGAAGGTTGTAGCATGAAGTGACGGGGGCATTGGAAGACTGTCCCACGTCAACAATGTCGGTAACGCTGGTAAAATCCTCTCCGTCCAGATTGTCGAAGTAAGCCTTGTTGCCTACAAGCACGTCAATGTCCTGGTTATTGGCTCTGAGCTTGATTGTAACATATAGTTGCTCGTTGTTGATCTTTCCGGCAGTAGGCAAGGGCAATGGTCCCAAAAGGGGGCCTAACCACATAGCATCGGCAGGATTGGTTCCAGCGGCGATGTTCAGGATTCCGTTGTATTCGAATGTTGAATAGTGCTGACCTGTATCTGTCAAATCTACATTCTCGATAACTATATTACCAACGTACATTTCTGTATCATCTGCCTTGAGTATGAAATTGTACAATGCCAAGTCTATGGTGTTTTCATCATGGAAGGTTATCTGCACTTGGCACTGCATCGGACCGTTCATCTTTCCGTCAACACCGACATAGAGTTCCTGGTTGTATGTCTTGGTCCCTGATGTTGGCATAATCCAGGCGGGCTTGGCAAGCTTCCAAATGCTGTATGGAACCTGTACTTTGTATTTTGGATCCGTATATGTTCCAGACAGTTTGACCTCGTCGTCTGTTGCCTCCCATGTAATGGAATATGTTCGCGCGATTTCCTCGTCAGGGACACTCTCGTCCGATGAGTGCTTGATTACAACGTAACGCAGGTTAACATATGTCGCATCGTATGGGATAGTTTCGGGATTGTAGGTTACGGAACCTGGCTTTACCCAGTAGTCTATTTTTGCTGCCGGCTTTGCTGGCTTGAGGATGTAGTACTGAACCTCGACCTTGTAGTCTGAATCGTAGTACGTACCGGTTATAGACTTCTCCTCATTGGTCTGGAACCAATCCAGGGTTGTTGAACGCTGAATCTCAACATCCTGAACATCTTCCTTTGAGGAATGCTGGAGTATGACGTAGGACATCTGGACTGATGTGGCATCGTATGTCAGAACTGATGGATTGAACGTGACGGAACCTGGTTTGAGCTTGTATGTGATTATCGGTTCGGCATCCTTGCCTAACTCGTTTCCTACCTCGACCTGAACCATCTGACCCATTGTTGTCATGAGATTGATGAATATCTGGACATGAAGTTGCTGGTCGTTCATCTCACCTGTCATCTGCATAGGAATAACGCCCAGATATGGACCCATCCAGAACTTGTCAGGGTCGCTGCCCTCGGGGATTGTTATGTTTCCGGTAAATGCGAACTTGCCTGCTGCAATTGTACGGTCCCATTCCTGTATGATGTTCTGCACCTTGATATTGCCGACTGGTATTTCGTCACCATTGTTGATGAGTATGAAATTATTCAGGGCAAAATCAATGACACCGTCTTGCCCGTATTTCACGATAACCTTACATGGCTGAGGGGCACCCTTCTGTCCATTGATTGTCACGATGACATTGTCCTCGTATGTTGTCTCGGTTCCTGCAGATGGCCATTGGTGCTCGGGCTCTGGTTCCTCGTCCTTCTCGTAGGTGGCCATATAGGTGGCATTGGCTGTTACGGTTTCAACGATTGCCGGCGTCCAGCCCATGAAAGTGTAGCCCTCACGCACGGGATCGTCTGGAATGATTATCTTGTCTCCCTCCTTGATTTGTGTAGTAAAAATTGTTTCTCCGTTATAATTGAGGAATGTGACGGTATAATATACATCCTCGGGGATTATCTCCTCGTAGGTGGCGGTATATGTAGCGTCTGACTGTGCAGGGGAAACAATCTCGGGGTCCCAGCCGGAAAAAGTATATCCTTCTCGGGCAGGAGCACTGGGAGCGACAACAGGGTCGCCTTCCTTTATAGTCTTTGTGACGATAATCTGACCATCATGGGTAAGGAACTGGACGGTATAATATACTGTAGGTTTCCTGAACTGGTATGTGTATGTGTGCGCGGAACTGTTGTCCTGTGCAGTAACCTGGACTGTAAGTACGTATGTGGACGGATTGTAATCGTGTGTAATAACTGCACCTGCGCCATTGGATTTCAGACCAGAAAGAAGGCTTTCGTCGTATTCTGCATCAACGGATGTCTTGCCCAGGATGCTTTTTCCATTATAGATTATTTCTGACAGCTCGCTGTTATATACCAAAGAAATATCGTCAATGTACATATAGTCGTCCTTGCTGCCCTTGCCTGGAATGTTGGTGGTTGTAAATGAAACCAAGGCATAGGAGGGATTGTCGTTGCTAACATAGTTGAAGGGGATGGTGTATTCGGTCCATTCGTCATTACTGTCAGCAAACGATGCGGCACTGCCTATCATGTGAGCGGTGATGTCATCGCCAGTTGCTATCGGGAATTGAAAACGGCCCTGGCTGTGCAGATATGCTGCAATCTGTCCTTTGTTGACTCCATGAAAACGTACCCACACCTTCATTGCATCGGGACGGCCTGTAAAATTCATAGCCTGACCGCTGGAGATGTTGGTATAATTATAGTTGACGGCGGTGTTACCCTGGTTGAGATGCCCCATTTCGACACAGCCGGTAGTAAGGTTACCTGCCAGGTTCAGGGTCAGATAGTTCTTGCCCTTGATAAGCACACTGGTTGTACCTGCAGAGCCTGTACGTGCCTCGCCCTTCTCCAATGGTGCAGCGTACTTTACTGCATTGGCCTTTACGGCACCTGTACCGGTCAGATATGAGTGCCATGAAACCGGTGCGATTTGAGTCTTATCGTCATATGTGACTTCTTCCCACTGCTCAAAATCGGCATTCTGTAACTGGAAAATGTCTTGTGCACCAGCTGTGATGGCCAGGATGCCTGTAACGAAAAATGTAAATAATCTTTTCATCTGAAATTCGAACTGTCTTTCTACCTTGTTTCCTATAAAAACCTAACCTATATTAGAAGCAATATGCTGCGCCTATTGTCCCAAATATCGGGAACATCTTGAAGCGTACTGTGTCGTAATCACCTGGGAAGATGCTGGTAAAGCCCCAATCGAGCTTTCCAAACGCACCGATGTGCTTGGTGACTTTCCAGTCAAAGAGAAGTTCAACTCCTGCCGTACATGTTACCATGTCCTTGCCAAGGCTGGTCGTCGCTTCCTTTTCCGGACCGAATATGTTCTTGTCCTGAGTAGGACCTGAACCGTCACCGTGATCTACACGGAGATATGCATCCTCGGCGCGCTCTGCCTCGGGGAAGCCGTGAACCTTGGCATCAAAGTTCTTGGACAGGAACATCTGCATATAAGGTCCCAGACTTACGTTCCAACGTGAGCTCATACGGAATGTAGCCATTACTGGAATTGTTATGGTCCAGTTGTTGATACTGGTCTCGTTGATACCTGTAAACCATCCCTTCTGCTCCTCGCCGTCCAGCACTATCTTGGTGTAATAGTTTTTTACCTCGGCCCTGGTAGAAAAGCCCTGATTTGCCAATGTAACGCCTATCTTCAGTCCCCAACGGCGATTGAACATCTTGTAGCCTTCGATTCCGACGCTGATACCGCCCTGTGGGCTAAACTTCTGTATCTGTCGGATTTCGCGTGGTATCGGCAATGGAGAATAACCTCCGATGCTGTAACCCATCTTGAGTTGAAAACCAAAACCTGTACGGCTGGTAGGTCCCCAACGTTCCCATTTGTCTGCAACGGGAATGGGCGCGTCTATCTCTGTTTCCTGAGCGTATAACGGCATGGCAGTTAAACACAGAACGGCTACTGCAATATATTTGATTATCCTATTCATCAATCCTCGTAATAAAGGGTTATACTTTCTATGTATAGCTTGGAACCTTCGGCTCCTTCCATATTCTGACCATTCCAGCTGCTGGTTGCCCCGATGACCATACTATAGCCTCCGTCTGCCAGCACATTGGCATCTACGTTGTATGTGACTATCTTGAACTCGAGATCCGTCCACGATGTACCAACCTGCTTGCTTGAACCGTGAAGTCGCACATAACCGGCAATATTGCTGTGGGTGAACATATTGGAAGTAGAGAGTGTGAACTGACCTCCCATATTGCGGTAGAATACACAATATATATCCGGAGAATCGGTCTCGCCAACTACGTAGGTATTACCCTTGTAGTATTTCTCGCCTGGTATGTATTTTGCACGGACCTTCATCTTTGTAGGCTTGTGCGTGAAGGGTGCTCCATAATGTGCAAGGGACTGGAAATATGACAGGCCGCCACTCATCGCCTGCTGAAGGGTATATGAATCCATGGTTCCGTTGAATATCATGCCCGGAACAGTACGCATCTTAAGCATGGATGCATAAGTGCTGTTGTTGGCAGCAGTCTCGAGCAATAATACGCTTGCCCCATCCTTTCTGGCGGGACACTCGGATACGGTTGCTCCGGTACGAAGTACCTTGAACATGGCATTGGATGTTACCCACGAAGACGCAAGATTTGCATCGGTCCATGTGTAATAGCCGCTGGCTGTGCTTCCATTCTCGAAACCAAAGACATAACGTGGTTCTTGACCGATATTTGCCTTTACCTTGTATATTTGTGTCTTTTTGCCAAAACGGCTCTTAACAGTGAAGGTATGGAACTCTCCGTCCGAGAGATTAACTTTCTGACCAGAGGTAAACACGTCACCGTTCTCGTCGTAGATTGTCGAGAATTTGGTCGCATGGATAGTAAGAGGCACTGCTGTAACGTCTGCATTCCACCTTACTGGAAATATGACTTCGTTTGCCTCGTTTGCCGTCTGAACACTGTCGGATGCCTGCTTGAATATATCGAGCGGATTGTTAACAATGATACTGAATGATGAAACGGCGAATTCCGTTTGTTCAGCGTATTGAACCCTTACCTTGTATGTATTTGACTGAGAACCATCCTGACTGAAAAGCATGAACTGATGGAACTGTCCGTCGGAAAGGTCAACATTGCTTCCCGAAACGAAGTCATTTCCACTGGCATCCCGAATGGCTGCCCACTTGCTGACGCTGAGTGTAAGTGGTACCGAAGAAACAACAGCATCCCACCTGACAGGGAATACAATTTCGTTGGATGCAGATGGAGTCTGCACGCTGTCGCCAACATTGTTGAATATGGTTAATGGTGATGCTATCCTGATACTGGCCGAAAGCATTGTGGGAACAGGCTGATCCTGGAACTGAGCACGAACGGTATATATGATTTCCAGTTTACCATCGGTATCACGAGCCTTGAATTTCAATACTTTTCCATTTGAAAGATCCACTTTCGTCCCAGAAACAAATAACTTCCCTCCCTCGTCAAAGACAGTATAGTCCTGGCCTGCATGCAAGGTCAGGGGTACGGATTTCATGTCTGCATCCCATTTGACAGGGAAAACAATCTCTGTTGTGCCTTCTTCCAAGTATTGGATACTGTCTCCCTCCTCTGTAAACAATGCCAGTGGATCATCAACAATAATACTGGCAGATGATATAGGAAGTGTAGTGTCGCCCTCGTCTTCGGGATCTTCAAACACAACCTTGATATTGTCAACATAGAGTCTGGAGTCCAAAGCTCCTTCGAAATATCCACCGCGCCAGCTACTGGTAGATCCGATTATGATATTGTAGCCACGATTCCTGAGAAGAACCGGGTCTATCGTATTTTCATGCCCTGTCTGAAAGAAATCATAGTTGACTGGTATAGAAACATGCTTCCACTCACTTGTAATTCCGTGTATTGGACTGTTTGTAAGCACTGGTTCTGGAATATGACGTTGTTCCTCTTCGTTCCAAATCATATTGTAGTTGTGTGACAGACGTGCAACACCTTTTATATGCCTATTGGTCAGGACGTCATCACCATCAAGCATTACAGCATCACCATTCTCGTCAACATTACGGTAGATTATGCAATACAAGTCTGGCTCGTCCACCACTCCCGTAATTTCGTTTTCATCTGAATCCTGAAACTTGTCCCCTGGGATATATTTCAAATCTGCCTCGATACGGACTGGTTTGTGTGGACATGGAACACCCATACGTGTTGCCTTGCGAGCATCGTTCAAAGCCTTGCTGGAGTCGAACAGTCCGTTGAACATACTGCCCGCAGCCAATGGAATATGTACCATCTGTCCAAAAGAACCTGTACTGCGTGTATGTAACTCAATACAATCCGTACCGTCCATTCCGCCATTGAAAACAGGAATTGTCGGGTACTCATCCGGCTGTGCACTTCCACGACTCAGGATGTAACCGGGATTACCGTTTTTCCAGATTGGGTCACCTGCACGGAATAAATTCTTTGTAATAATCGGATCTGTTTCTGTCCAGACGTAATAACCTGGATTAGCGGATGTTCTACCTTGGATTGTGTAATTTCCATTAAACGTAATCAACATCTCGGTCAACACGGTATATGCCGGTTGGTGTTCCATAGAAATCTCATACGTCTTGCTCCATTCGCCACTTTCACACCGAATGACAAATTTCTGCACTCGTTCATTGGTAAAATTAACAAGCTGACCATTCTCGAACGGAATCTCCTTACCGTCAATGACGATGTACGCAGTGGAGCCTCTTGAAATCTTAAAATATACTGGATAGCTTCCCAAGGATGCATTGTGTTTTACAGAAAAAACATATTTGGTGTCTATGGGAAGGAACTGATGCAGTGTATCAGACTCGCTATTGAAAATATCCAAGGGATTATCCAAGTGAACATACATCTCATTGATATCACACTCTATCTCCAACGGAGCCTCCGAAATACAGGACACCATAAGAATAGTCGAAGACAATGCTAAAAGCATGGACAATACCAGCAACTTTATCCTCATATTAAAAATTTGGGTTTATATACAATTACATAAAAAGCTTTTCGTGCGCAAAATTACACCTTTTATCTCGCGTGTGCACGCAAAAAAGGATAAAAGGGCCCTTTTTACCATAATAACATCTAAAAACGATGATTTCAACGAAAATTAACCGCTTTGCTATATTGCTCTATGCATGCCTTGATAATGCGTATATCCCGTAATGGCCGATCATTGGAGTCTGTATTTTCTCGCTGTATTTTGTCAACCACATCAAGCCCTTCTATTACTTCACCGAATACCGTATATTCCCCATCCAGATGAGGCGTACCTCCTATCATCTGATAATCGTCTGTCATGAAATGATTGTACTCGTAGCCTTTTTCTTCCCACGAAGAGCGTATCTTATTGAGAGAGGCCGGACCCAACTTTCTACCCCAGACAATATAGAACTGGCAGCCACTACTGCAGCGCCCTGGGTTTACATCATCTCCCTCGCGGGCAGCGGCTACCATCCCACGCCTATGATACAAATCTGGCAAACAAAATTCCGGAGGCAACGTATAACCTACATCACCATTGCCAAGGAGAGTGCCAGACGGGGCTGTACGACTACTGGGATCTCCGCCCTGAATCATAAAATCCTTGATGACACGATGGAACAAGGTCGCGTCATAAAAACCTTGAGACACAAGTTTCAAAAAATTATCACGATGTATGGGAGTCTCGTCCATCAGTGCAATGCGGATTGTGCCCATTGTAGTTTCTAAACGAACCACACTCCTCTGCTCCCTACGCTTTGCGTCAGCTGATGAACTTACCAGCAATACAGCAGTCAATACAAGAACGGCCCTGAAACAAAAAAAAGGCAGGAATCTTTGGGTGCTAAACATAAAATTTGATTATTACATTTAATCTGTGGCAAAGATACGGAAAAATTCCCCACCAACAAATTTAGGATATCGAATTTTTCAACATTTGTTCTTATACTTCAATAAATCACACAAAATAATGCCATTTTATCGATTGTATTAAAAGTTACCAATATTCAGGTTCCTAAGAGGCTGACAAATAGTTTTATCTTTGATTAAAAATAATTTAAAAAGATAGTGGGGAATTGTGGAGAAATTTGTATATTTGCCGCAAAAATTCTATAACTAAGGAACACGCACATGAGATTTACGGGCAACATTGACGCAAAAATGGACGAGAAGGGACGCGTATTCCTACCTGCCATCTTCCGTAAAGTGATGCAACGTGAAGGCGTGGAAGGGCTTATCCTTCGCCGCGACGTATTCCAGAAATGTCTGGTCCTGTACCCCGAGAACGTCTGGAACACACAAGTAGATGCCATCACACAGCGCACAAATATGTTTGACAGCAACGGACGGGCTGCACTACGCGGTTTTGTAGCAGGAGCTGAAAGTATCAGCATGGACAGCAACGGGCGCATACTGATACCGCAAAGATATGCCGAGATTGCTGATCTTAACCATGAAGTACGCTTCATTGGTGTTGATGACACGATTGAAATATGGAATCGTCAAACGGCCATTGACCTCCTCTCTCGTACCGACGAATTGGCACAGAGTCTGGAAACTCTGATGAACCCAAAGGCTGAATAACTAAACTATTCTTGAAGATATGGACTGCTCAAACTACCATATTCCGGTGATGCTGAATGAATGTATCAGAGGCTTGAATATAAAGCCCGACGGCATTTATCTGGATTTGACATATGGTGGTGGCGGACACAGCAAGGAAATCCTGAACAGGCTTAAAGTCGGAGGGCATCTCTATGGTTTTGACCAGGACAATGATGCCAAAGAGGGGGCAATAAAAGATGAACGATTTACATTTGTACATAGCAATTTCCGTTTTATCGGTAATTGGATGCAATACTATAAAGTTGACGGTGTTGACGGCATTCTGGCTGACCTGGGTGTAAGCAGTCATCATTTGGACGACGGAGAGAGGGGTTTTTCATTCAGGTACGATGCTCCATTGGACATGAGAATGAATCGAAAAAGTTCTCTCAACGCATACAACATCATAATGGAATACACTGAAGAACAGCTTGCTGATATTCTGTATTTGTATGGAGAGTTAAAACAAAGCCGGCGTATTGCCGCTGAAATCGTCAGACAACGAAAAAAAAGAGAAATCAAGACAACCGGACAGTTATCCGGATTAGTTGCACCCCTGCTGGGCAGGGAACGTGAGAAGAAGGATTTGGCACGCGTATTCCAAGCACTGAGAATAGAGGTTAACGGAGAGATGAAAGCACTGGGAGAGATGTTGGAAACTGCAGCTGCCATATTAAACAGCGGAGGAAGGCTGGTAATAATGACCTACCACAGTCTGGAAGACAGAATTGTAAAGAACTTCATAAAGGAAGCAAGACAGGACAAAGACAACAACAATGTAGAATCTCTGATTTTCGGAACACCTGCATCAATATTCAAAGACATAAGTAAAGGAGCAATCATACCCTCGGAGGAAGAAACCAACTTTAATCCACGTAGCCGTTCGGCTAAACTTCGTATAGCAGAGAAATTATGAAAGAACAAGAAACAGAGCCCATAAAACACGAAAAGAAGGTTGCAAGACGAAGAATCAGGCGGACCGAAACAGACAACGAGCTGGCATTAAGACAGTTAAGAGATGCCTGGAAGCAGATAAGTATCGACGGACAGTGGTTCAAACGTCAGATATGGCTGTTTGTGGTTATCGTTATAGGAATCATTGTATATATATCCAACCGCTATGGTGCACAGCAGGAAATAATTGAGGAACAACTGTTGCGTGAAGAATTGCAGGATTGGAAATTCAAAAGTCTGACAAGAAACAGTGAACTTACATTCCTGACAAGACAAAGTCAGATAGAATTGCAGTTGAAAGCGTTCGGTGACAGCACTATTCAAGTAAGCAACAAGGCTCCATATCGCATAATCACCACAAACAACTAACACACCATGAAAGCAGATAAAAACAATACTATTGGGCGTTTCCGCATTATTGTAATCCTGATGTGCTTAGTTGGTGTGTATATTCTTAGCACAGCATTGTACACCATGGTCAGTAAACGAGAGTATTGGACCGAGGTGAGCAAGATGTTCGTAAAGGAGAATGTCCCTATACAAGCAACCAGAGGCAACATATACGACTGCAACGGAAAATTGATGGCTGGGTCTGTTCCCGAATACCGGTTATACATGGATTATGTCGTAATAGACAAGAATGAAAAGGCCCGAATTAAGGCACAGGCTTATCGCGACTCGGTTTTTACATGCCAACTGGACAGTATCTGTAACGGCCTTGCCAAGATATTCCCAGACAAACCTGCCGAGTGGTTCCGCACACGTCTGTTGGAAGGCAAACGCAGAGGTAGCCATGCTTGGAGAATATATCCGCGTCATGCAACGTATATCCAGTACAAGGAATGCAAGAAACTGCCACTGCTGAGGGATGCCTCGTTCAAAGGTGGATTCTATGCTGACGAAATCCTGCAACGCAAGCATCCATATGGTTCATTGGCATGCCGTACCTTAGGCGATTTGTGGCGTGACTCGGACGCTGCTAAAAATGGTATTGAGTTGAGCTACGATACCATCTTGCGGGGAAAGAATGGTCTAAGCCATCGTATGAAAGTAAGAAACCATCGTGTAAGCATTATTGATCGCGAACCAGTACAGGGACACGACCTTATGACGACGATAGACGTTGACATACAGGATTTTGCCGAAAAAGCAATGGTGGCAAAACTGAAGGAACCCCTGGTAAATGGTGAAATAGGCATAGCTATTGTGATGGAATGTGCTACCGGTGACATCAAGGCTATTGTAAATATGCATCGTGCCGAAGACGGAGAGTACTATGAGATGAAGAATAGTGCAGTCAGCGACTTGATGGAACCAGGTTCTACCTTCAAGACAGCCAGCATAATGGTGGCGTTGGATGACGGAAAAATAACCCTGGACAATACGGTTGATTGCAATCACGGACAATTCCAGATGCATGGTAGAGTGATGAAAGATCACAACTGGCACCGTGGCGGATACGGTACCCTGACAGTGTCGCAGATTTTGGAACAAAGTAGCAATATCGGAGTCAGTCGTATAATTGACAATGCGTACCACGACAATCCAAAAGCTTATGTGGATGGTTTGTTGAGAATAGGAATCGGCATACCATTGAACCTTCCATTTGCTGGTAAAGGAGAGCCCATTATACCGCGCCCAGACAGCCCAATAAGATATTGGAGCAAAACTGACCTGCCATGGATGAGTATAGGATATGTCACCATGTTGCCACCTATCAGTACACTGACATTCTATAATGCCATTGCCAATAATGGCACTATGGTACGTCCCAGATTTGTAAAAGCCGAGATGGTTAACGGACAAGTAATCCGTGAATTTCCTACTGAAGTTATAAAACAGCAGATTTGCAAACCATCAACTCTGAAGGATATACGCTTCTGCCTGCACAATGTAGTAAAGCTGGGGTTAGGTCATAAGGCCGGGAACGGAAGTAAATTGTTTGAGGTAAGCGGAAAGACAGGAACAGCTCAATTCTCCGAGAACGGAAGCTATGCGTCCCACAAATATATGGTCAGTTTCTGTGGGTATTATCCCAGTGAAGCTCCGCGATACAGTTGTATAGTGTGTATCGTAAAGCGAGGCTTGCCTGCTTCTGGCGGTGGACAATGTGGGCCGGTATTCAGTCAGATATCACAGTTTGTAATGGCTCAGGCACTGGCTCGAGATGCAAAGGAGGCAGCAGACAGCCTATCGGTATATACACCAGCGAAGAAGGTTTCCTGTTCCAAGAAGGATTCGACAGATAACAAACATATTCCAAATGTTATCGGCATGGGAGCACGAAACGCTGTTTACGAACTGAAGAAGAGGGGACTGAAAGTGAAATTGCAAGGAACTGGGGCGGTTAAGGAGCAAAGCATCCCTGCCGGAACTGAAATAACAAAACCCGGAACCATAAACCTGATTTTGGAATAGAACGATACATACCACAATGCATAATTATATATTATAAGGTATATGAAACTGACTCGAATCATAGAGCATTGCAAGCCTAAAGACATCATAGGCAATGCTGACATCGAAATATTGAAACTGGAGATTGATTCCCGCAAGGTGGAAAAAGGCACGGCTTTCGTTGCAATACGCGGAACTCAAGTTAACGGACATGACTATATTGCAAAGGCTATTGAA
>ODAI010897038.1_pt1 | contig 12321 bp, 4 predicted proteins | sample 1539321 | NCBI WGS metagenome assembly ODAI01 (sample SAMN02144231, study PRJEB22623) | gut metagenome | biome: sheep rumen | host: Ovis aries | place: New Zealand
CCAAGACCGCACCATCTTCGAAGACGCCAAGATATTCGCGCCAAACCTCCACGCACAAGGCATGATGAGCGACCGCGACTTCGAAAACTACTCCGACCTCTTCGACCTCATGATGTCGCTCGTCAAACTGCCTGACCTCATGATCTATATCCGCTCGTCCATTCCCAATATCGTGGCGCAAATACAAAAACGGGGGCGTGAGTACGAAAAGTCTATCCGCATCGACTACCTCCAAGGACTCAACGAGCGCTATGAGAACTGGATTAAAACCTACAAGGGACAGCTCCTCATCATCGACGGCGACAACATCAAGTTCGGCGACAACCCGTCCGACTTCCAAAAGGTCACCGATATGATCGACTCCAAACTCTTCGGACTCTTCCCCATGGACGAGCTCTAACCGCAACAAAACTTTTCACCCCCAAAAACGATATGCCATGAAACAGCTGATTCTCACCATCGCATTGGCCGCCGGATGCCTCACCGCCTCCGCGCAGAGCATGAAAATGGTCGTCGACGCCAAAGGCGAAGTCGTAGGACGATACGAGTCGGAAACTTCCACCTCTTTCATCGTGGCAGTGCAGGATTCCTATCCCGTGCCCAAAAGCGGTCTCCACGTCACCACCTTCAGGGCTGAGCGCGGACAGGGCGTCGTCTACCGCAACCAGGAACGCAAGGGCAATATCAACGTGCGGAAGGGACCGTCGCTCAAACATGCCGTCGTGGCGAAGATTCCTGAGTTCGACGGCGTGCCCGACTGCTATCCGTGCCTCGGAAAGGTGAACGGATGGTACAAAATTCGTATCAACGGAAAAGTGGGCTATGTGCGCGAGGACATGGCCTGCTGGGACGGCATGAACTCCTTCTAAACCGCTCTCTCCCCACCAAATGTTGAGACGTCACATTGTGGCGTCTCATTTTTATATGTCCCCCAGTGAGCATTACGGCAATTCCTTTCAGGAAAATGAACAATTACGTGTATTACGAAAATTTCTGTTCAGTCTATCTTTCAAAGGACAAATGATTAACCCTAATCGGTCATTAGGCCGACATTCTTTATGTTCTTATGGATTTTCTGTCTAATGAATGCCATTCCTGCATTTCTTTTGACACCTTGCACACATCAATATCTCGACGTAGCCCGCTACGCCTTCGATATCGATGTGCACAATCTGTCTAAAACAAATACAGAACTGACATCATTCCTAATGACCGATTAGGGTTAAAATGCGATGTGTTATTTTCTATATTCCTTAACCACAATTTTCTTTCCGTTCTTACCCTGCTGCCTGTCTTTGGCCGTGCGGCAGATGTAGACACCTGGTGCGGTGGGTTTTTTGGTACCCAGATAAATGCCCTGCAGGGTGTACCATGCCGTTGCGTCTCCACCGACATCTTCCACGCTGCTGATGCCCAGCGCATCGGCTATGTCGATGACAAAGGGTTCCCACGGCGTACCGATGTTGCCGTCACTGATATAGACGAGATTGGCGGGCAAGGTTATGATGCCGCCATCCAAACAGGCTTGCATCTGCATGGGCTGTCCGCTGCCCTCTCCGGCAATGAGCAGGTAGTAGAGCGGCTGCTCATTATCCATCGTGGCAAAGGCAGCACCGCGACACTCACCCTCGACGAATGCAGCCACTTCGGCGTCGGCTACCGGCAGGACCCCATTGGTGCGCAGCACGACCATCGTCATGTTGTCAGGATAGTCGGTGGGAGGAACGGGGGTGAACACAGAAGCCTGGTTTGCCCTCCTGCTCTTCGCTTTCGGCGACGGAGCAGCTTGACTACTGAGGTTTTCCGTAGGATAGACGAATGACTTTGTCAGGGTATCGGTGCTCATGTAGAGGTAGCCCTTTCCGCTCTCCAAGGCTTCGAGGTCACCCTCCCATCCATAGGGGCCATAATAAGCGAAGGCCGTCTGCGACTTCACCTGGTCGCCATATTGCGGATTGGCGCCGGCAAGTGCTTTTCCGATATCCATTGTTGTTGCGGGAGTATACGGCAGCCAGTTCCAGTCCTTCTTCAGTGTGACAGGATTCTCGTCGAGTTTCAGCTGCTGACCCTGGATGACGATGAAGGGAGGCAGGTCTTTGCTCTGTTCGAGCCTTGTGAGCAAGAGCTTGTACATGGTGTTGGCCTTCACCTGCTTCAAGTTTCCAGCCCAGTAGGTGCCATTGCAATACGACGTGCCCGTGTCATGGTCTTTCAGTCGTGCTTCCCACGATGACACCTCTTTGAACACCGAGGCAACCTTTGGATTGGACGGCTCCACGCCCAACGAGATCCAGTTCCATCCTTTTCTGAGAGCGAGATGCTGCTCCACGATGTTGGTCTTGGTGAAGATGATGGGTGCATCGAAGGTGCCGTAGTTTTTCGCCGGGTCGAAGGTGAGTGTGTCGGTCACCGTGCCATCGGGCAGTGTGATACTGACATTGGGATAGGCGATGCCCGTCGTGGCATCCCACAGGCGGAAGGTCACGGCACGGCCCTTGTCAAGATCGGCAGGCACGCCGTTGATTTGCTGCATGGCGGTGCCGTAGATGCTCATGGGTACGTAGGCCGCACCACGCATCTGCTTGGGTGAGGCGACACCCCGGCACTCGTCGTCGATAAAGGCGGCCAAGAGGCTTTCGCTGTTACTCATCATGATGCCGTTAACGTAGATCTGACCCACAATGCTCATGCTGTTCTCGTAGGCATTCGGATCAACACTCCAGTTGGGGCTCTCTCCCCTGACCTTCATCACGATGCGTAGGGGTTCCAGAATCCCGTTGTTGCCTTGTATGCCTATGGTGATGTCGTAGTTGCCCACGGCTACCAACGGGTTGACCTGGAATCGCAGTGTCCTCGTCTTTTGCGGAGCGATTTCGCCGGTACGCTCGCTGTCGATGAGGGTGAGCCACTGTGGCATATTATATAAAGTGTAGTACTCGGTGTGTCCGCCACGGTTCTCAATGTCCACGTCGAAGGTATGGCTGTCGCCATAGCGCTTGATGACGTTCACCGAGTCCTTCGTCCACTTCAGGGTGTTCAAGTAGCAGTAGGCCTGCCAGCGAATGGGCAGCGACTCATTGCCGTGCATGTCGTGAATCTTGTCGATGGTGATGTTGAGCGTAGCACCCTCCACATCGCGGGAAGTGATGCCGGCTCCTTCATCCAACCGGACGACAATCTTGCGTTCCGAGGCCACTTGACGAGCTATGAGACGGCTCTCCTCGGGAGCCTTCTTCAGTGGAGGACCGAAGGGTTCCAACGCCGATGGTTGGGCGGTGGCGGTATGTCCCGGAATGGAATTGGCCGGTGCCATGTCTTCGAGCGTTCCGACGTATGTTAGAACGCCGTTGACCATTTCTCTCTTTTCGAAGGGATAGTAGGCCACGAGTCCACGCGAATAGATGTCGGTCGTGTCGATGCAGTTGTACATATTAGCGAGCAGACGGTCTTCCGTCAATGATGCGTGCCAGATGCGCAGTTCGTCAACGTCACTGTTATTGTCTGTCCCGATTTTCATCTGCGAACCTTCCAGCGGGGGCATGTCCACCTCAGCAATGACCGCCGTGCGCTGTCCGTTGTAATAGAAGCTGGCAGCCTGTCCGCGTACGACATTCAGGGCCACATGGTGCCATGTATAGTGTGATGGGAAATCGTCGTGGTTGGCGACCACCTGCGACTTCTCGCCATAGTCAAGCCACAGGTTCATGTCGTCATCATAGCGTAGGCGGAGTTTGTTGGATGCGTTGCTGCCCGTCTCGAAGAAGGTGCTTGCCTTTGTTCTGGATTTTGTCCAAAGTTCGATAGCGTAACTATCCCCTACAGACGTGTTGATGCGAGAGATGTCGACTGCCAGCCCACCTGCCAAAGACGTGTCAAAACTGTAATTTGCGTTGGAGAGTTCCCACCGGTCGTACACCTCTAAGTCGTGTGTGTGGCGCTGGTCGGCAGCAAGCGTACCGTGTCCTTCGTTCATGGGCCAGTAGTTGGCGAGTCCATAGACGTATTGGTCTTTCGAGACGTACTTTGTCGCTCCAGCCTCATAGACATCGCGGTAGATATCGTACAGGGCCAGATCGTGGATGGCCGCTGTAATACCACCACCAATGAATAAGATTTTGTCGCTGGAATGGTTGATGGCTTCCAATGCCGAGAACGTGACAGGCTGGTGGTCGAAGAGTAGAACCGACTCGGTGCCATACTCCCCGAGTGCCGAGAAGGTCATGTCGCTGGCCTTGTAGCTGACAGCGATATACGTCCAAGTATCCTTTGGCAGAACGTCTGTGCTGATGTAAGTGTTTTCGCCAACCAAAACAATAAGGTGCCCGTTGGAGTCAATAGCCAATGACGTAATAGAGACACCCGTTCCCCATCGGATGAGGTGGCCTCCTTGAGTCCATTTCACCCAAAATTCGATGGAGAAGTCGCCGTTGAGGAATATGGGATTTACTGTTTGAGCACCTGTTCCACCGTAGGGGATGAGCTGCAGTGCCACATCGTGTTGGATAGGCTGGTTGTTCAGCTTAGCGGTGACGATGATGTTCTTATCAGAGACATAGCCGGGCACGATGTCCTCGTTGAACTCCACAATGATGTCATCGCCATAGCGCAGGATGCCGTCGGTGGGCTCTGGAGTAGTGAGGTTGCGTGGCCGCACGTTGTCCTTCACCACGTTTACCTCGCTGCTGTACACATTGATGTCTTCGGTGCCATACATCGTGGTGGTGTAGGCTCGGAAGGTGTAGTTGCCTTGTGGGTAGAGATTGTCATCTTTCATGTTGAAACGCAGGAGCAGGTCGCCCGTGGCGGGCAGCACCTGGTCGTGCAGCTTGGTGGAGTCGGCGCGGTTGACAAGGAAGGTCAGCGTGTCGGGCCTCGTCCAGGTGGTGGAACCCTCGTAGCGGTATTCCACGCCGAGCTTCTTCATGCCCTTGAACTGACGGTCGAAACCAGTGACTTTCAGCATCAGGTCGCCCTTGTTGCGGTCCAGCGTCTCGATGTTGAGCACCGGCTCTGTGATGGTGAGGTTGATGGGCGATGACGAGGGTTTGAAGTGAACGTTGAAATGCACCATGTCGTAAATCTTGATGGGCTGGTACTGCGAACAGAAGCGCAGTTCCAGATCCTCATAGTCGAGCACGCTCTGGTCGGTCTGTCTGACGGTGATGACCTTCTTCACGGTCTCACCCGCTGGGATGAATACGGAGCGCCCGTTGGCAGGATAGCCATCCATCAGGATTTCCAGTCCCATCTGGTTTGCTTTCTCCTGCACCATGATATTGTAACTGAAGTCGAAGCCCTGGTTGGTGTTGCTCAAGTTGGTGAGGTGCAGCGTCAGTTGGCCTGTCTGTCCGGCGGGCACGTCGCTCAGGGTGACCTCCTTGGCACTGTTGTCGGCATTGCCGTCGAGGCTGATGCGTATGCTTGGCATCTCCATTTGTGCGGTACCGTTGGAGAGTAGGTGCTTCCCCTCCTCAAAGTATTTCGTCTTCTCCTCGCCCTCGTAGGGGTTGTAGCTTTGCCCGCCAAGGATGCTGAAGATGTCGCCCCATCCACTGGGCGACTTGTAGATATTGACGGAGAAGTCGGTTCCCTTGTTCCCATCGCTGAAGGCGTATTCAAGTTCTGCCCAGTCCTTGTAGTTCTCGTCCGGGTCACTTTCAGAGGTGGCCATCGACCATCCGTTTTCAGTGTCCCACATGGCAACGGCCCCGTATGCCATTCCTCCAATGGTGGCTTGGTGGCTGCCGCCCAACTTGACGATACCGCCAAGGTTGTGAGAGTAGTTGTGCTTCTTCTGGAAGGTGGTGTCGGCGCGGTTGGCGTAGGTGTAGTTGTTGCCGCCGTCGAACGAGATGTTCCTGAGGAAGTACTTGGGGTCGTTCATGGCGATGACTTTGTCCTCTTCATTATCACTCAACAATTTCTTCCAGTTTTTTATCTGGCTGGTACACCATAGGACGCTGTCTGGGATGAATGTTCCATCCCAGTTGGCGGGCGGCAGTTGACGATAGGTCGTGGTATCTGTGCCTAAGGCCTCGTCGTCGGGCTTCAACCATGTCACGTAGACGCAATGGTTGCTGGTGTTCGCGTAGTTGAGGGCTTCTTCCTTTGTAGGGAGAAAGGTCATCAGGTTTCGGCGGGTCTCCTCCCACTTGGGAATCATCACCTCTTCCAACTCGTAGGTGGAGGACATGAACATGGTTCGAACACTGTCGCCCATCGACATGGTGTTGCGCAGGTCGAGACGAACCGGGTAGCCTCCACCGTCGCGGAAGAAGCCAAGCTTGCGTGCGTCGCCGATAATGATGTTGGTAGACACACCGATAAAGGCATCGCCTTTGCTGCCCACGTATGGAGCCTTGGAACCGGTGGAGACTGCCTCTGTGACGGTTGTCGACCATGTCTGGTCGGTCTGGTTGTTGCGCTGCACTTTATAGGTGAAGCCTGCGGTGGTGTGGGTCAGGGTGGTCGACTTTAAGGTAAGGACCTCAACGCCCAGTCCGGCTGCGGTCTCGATGGCGGTGCCAAATGAGAGGTCGAAGGTAAATTTCTCGTTGCCATAGAAGCCATGTGCAGAACTGCGGAATTTGGTCTCGGTATGTCCCGTCTTCCAGGTGGTCTTTGATGTGGCACCAGGCGGGTCACGTAGCACCATGGTCACTAAGTCGGGACCGAGAGTGACAAAGTTGGTGCCCGTGGTCAGTGAGCCGAGCACGATGGCGTTGATGCCGTCGTAGGTATAGGTGCGGTTGTTGCGCTCCATCTCCATGCTCAGTTGGCGGGTATAGGGAGCAGCGATGTTGGGCAGTCCGGTAATGAAGGTGAACTCGTTCATGCCGCGGGCGTCGAGTATCAGCTGGTCTTGCTTCAGGTCGTAGATGTCACCCGGCTGCAGGCCCAGCTCCTCATTGTCCACACGTGCCACCACCATCTGCTCGCTGTTCATCTCGTTGCTGACGGTCACCACCTGTCCGTTGAGGGGGATAGTGTCGGCCACTGCGGGTAAAGCAGGCTCAGGGTCGCGGTTCACGTAAACTTCATAGCCCCATACCCTCATCTTCACTTTGTCGCCGCCGTCGTAGATGGGGTAGTCGTAGGTGTAGGTGGGTTTGCCGCTTTCATTGATAGTCCAGATATTGTCAATGGGGGTAGCGCCGAAATCGTCGCTGAAGTCCTCAAACGCCTTACGTCCGAACACGCCCTTCGGTGCATCGCCTTCGCCGTTGACGGACATTTGGATAAGCTCTAATTGTGGATTGGCGAAGTAGGTCTTCACCATCTTCGTGTTGTAGGTGTAGGATTGCTTTTGTTCAGTGCCATCATCAAAGATTTCAGTGATTGAGTCAGTCTGTGCCTGAGAAACGGCTGTCAAGTCTATCTCTGGCAGCGTGCCGAAGTCGATGCCGCTCTTGACGTCTATGCTCTTCACCTTGTATTTCAGCGGGGGCAGCAGGGCAGAGAACTCTCCGGTAAGCGAGTCTGTGCGTATGGTGATGTATTTCGCATCGTAGTCGGTGCCCGTATAGGCTTGGCTGCCGATGCTCGTGGTGTCGCTCTGCCATGTGCGGACAGTGAGGGCATTGCTGATGTGGTCGTCCTGGCAGTTCAGCGAAAACGACTCGTTGTTCAGTGCCAGCTGTATGGTGGCTATGCCAATGTTGTTCTTCGATAAGTTGAAGCCCACGGCCAGTGTGTCGTTGCTCAGACCTCCCCCCACACGGCCCACGAAGTTGACCAGTGTGGAGTCGGCAAAATCGTACTGCACGGGGCGGTCGAAGTAGAACGTCCCTTCAGTGGGCCAGCGTCCGCCCGCCACCATTGTATGTCCGCCCAACTTGGCTTCTATGAAGTGGTCACCAATGGGCACGGATAGGTTGTATTTGCCACTACCGTCAGTCTGCACCACCTGGCCATCCTTGTTCTGCTGTATGCCATCGACATACATCTGCACGCCCTCAACGGGTACGTTGGTGCCGGCATAGTAGATATATCCGCTCATGATGAACGACGACACGTCCTCGAAGTCGGCGGTGTGGACGAGCGCATTCTTACCCACGAAGAGTAGCGTTTTGTTGGGGTTGAACTCGTGGATGCCATAGAGAGGCACCACCGAGTAGGTCGTTCCCTCGCCGGTGAACGGTATGCCTTGGATGATATAGTTGCCGTCAGCGTTGGTCTTGGCCTTCAGCTTCAGCGCAGTGGGCGTGAGGGTAGAGGGTTGGGCATTGCTGCCCACGACGCCGTGGTGCTTGCGGTAGTTGGTGCCGTCGCGCGAGTAGTCGAAGAACTGTGTGCGCAGGCCCTCGTCAAAGGTCCAGTAGGTCTCCAACTGCTTCTCGTCGCCCACGAGCAGGTGGTCGTAGTTCTCAAGGATGTCAGCCTCGCTGAGGCATCTTGTCCACAGACGGAACTCATCTGCCGAACCCTTGAAATGGCCCAGGCTGAATTCTTCAGCATCGGTCAGTGCCAATGAACCGTCGGCTATCGTCAGAGTAGCTTTCTGTACATGGGGTTCGCTGCTGTTGGTATTCAAAGTCAACACATAGCATGTCAGTGTCTTGCCGCTGCGGGTCAGTGCTACGTGATGATAGACATTCTTCTGGAGCATGATGCTGTCGAAGGCCTGGTTATTAAAAGTCAGTCCGCCGCTGGCTGTCATGCCCAATCCGACGCCGTTGCCGAAGTCCACAATCGTGCTCTCGCTGAAAGACTCAGGGTAGAGCCACATCTGCATGGAGAAGTCGCTGGTGGCAAACTTTTCAGTAGCGTAGTTCTTGGTAGAGGATTCCTGATTCTCTCCAACAGGGTATTGCCATGTCACGGCTCCGTTCACGTCGGTAAAGTACAAGGAGTGGAACTGCTCTATCTGTTCACCTTCAGAGCTGGTCATGTTCATCACCACATCGACACCCTGCACCGCCGTTCCTGTAGAGCCGTAGGCGATGCGCCCCGTCACGGTGCCGGTGCTCTTGGCGAAGCCAATATTGGAAATTTCGCTGTTGAGGATAGAGCCGTCGTCGCACTTATCCTCCACGGTGATGCGGTAGTCGTAGTAAACGCCGGGCAGCGCCGTCTCGTCGGTATAAAACAGATAGTCTTCGTTGCTCGACAGGCGGGTCAGCACCTCCCATGCCTCCTCTTGTTGTTCGGCACGGCGTCGCTCCACGATGTAGGTCTTGGCATAGAGGGAGCCTTGCTGGTCGACATGCCACGACAATTTCACCGCCCCCTCATAGACCCCCTTCGAGGCATCGAGCGAGTAGAATTTTGTAGCCTCGCCGATGGCCTTCGGGCTGATGGTAATGGTGTTGAGCACAACATCGCCAATGACACCCTCTATGCGGTAGGGCTTGGGGGAGCAAGCGTTCAGCGGCTCCTCGGTATAGGGTACGCCCGTCTCTGAGTCAACCTTGTTCTGCCTGTTGCTGTGCTGGTCGGTGGTGCGGTGCTCCCATTGCATCAATTCCTGCATGTCGTCGGGTGTGAGTGTGTAAATGGGGTCCTCCTCGTCATCGATATAGATGCGGAACTTGTGGCCGAAGCCCTTGGGATATGCATCGGAGGCCCATGTAAACACGATGCGGTCGGACTGCTGTTCCACCTTCAAGTTGCGCACGGGCACGTCGCGTGTGGTGTTGACAGTCACCGAGGTCTTCGTGTCGTCGCGCTGTGTCGTCATGTCCCAGAAGTTCGAGACATAGTACACTTCGTAGGTCGGCGATGCCTCGTTGGCGTAGCCGTCATCGGCGTAGGTGTGTACGCTGGGAGCGAGTTCGGCTATCTTCGTGCCGTCACGATAGACCACCCACTTGAAACCGGAATAGTTACCGGGAATAGAAGGTATGTCCCACGATAGGTTCACCCGTTTGTCGCCTTGGTTGAAGATGCCGTGCAGGTTGTCGGGCTTGATGATGGGCGGGTTGATGGTGACGGTCTTCGTGATGACGTCGCTGTTGTTAGCGAAGACGATATTGCTGGCAGAGGTGCCTTCAAGGCGTGCCTCCACCTTGTAGTTGCCCACATTGATGGCTCCGGGCACGGCGCACGACCACGGTCCATTGTCGAGGCGATATTTCAGCGTGCCGTAGTTGTCCTTCCACGTATCCTTGGCTATGAGGTTCTGTGCCTGCCCGTTGTAGGTGAGGTCCGAGGCGAAGGTGGGCTTTTCTTTCCACCTCATCGACTGGACGGTGAAGTGCTGCTGTATGAAGATGTCATCGCCGCCGGCTTCTTTATTCATGTCACAGATGCCACTGTATTTCGAGTTGCGCCAGGACATGGCGGCGGTCCAAGAATCATCGTCCTCAGCTTTGTTTGTTACTGACAACTTTGTGATTACGCGTTTGTCGCCGCCGTAAATGCCGAGATTTCCTCGGTCGCGTGTGTAATAGACGATGATGTCTGCCCCGCCGGCATCTCGGTTGAGGTCTCCGTTGAATCCGCTGTTGCTCTGAGCCTTATAGTAGGTTCGTCCCTCAAAGGTGAAGGAGTCAACCCATTTGTTGGATGTGCAGATGTCGGTGATGTAGCCGGTCTCGGGGTTGGCCGTGCTGCTGGTCTTGTAGGCGATATAGACATCCCATCCACCAGCATTCCTGTTGAGGTCGTTATTGAGGACGGTCCAACCTTTGTTTTCGTACTCGCGTCTTACATCAGCACCCTTGCCTTGCTTTGCGCCAAGGGTCATCACCTCGGTGATGTATTCCTGCGCCAGCACGTCGGTTGCCGCTCCGATGAGCATGAGAGCCATCATGAGCGGTCGGAAGAAATGTTTTGCGTTAATCATATTCTTTCAGTTTTTTATTATTGTCTGGTTAGCTTCAGGGTGGCAGGATAGTATCTGCCGGCTTTCAGAGAGGCCTTGGCCATGCCGGTGTAGGTACCAGAACTGCCTGTCACGGTAAAGTGCATATAGCCTGTGGGGCTATAGGGGAAGAGTGCGACATAAACTCCGTTGGAAGTTTCTGCGTCGAGGTTGACGGAAAGTCCTGTTTCTTCCCAATCTTCTTGATCTGGATATGCCAGAGTAAGAGAACTGACACCTGCCGTTGGTGTGAACGTGGCCGTCAGGGAATAGCCTATCGGGTGGTAAGCGTATTCATTATCATAAAAGTTGATGGTCAGTGTCTTGACTGGAATGGGGACCGAGCCATCAGTAAATGAGAATTTGCACACAGCCAGCAGCGACTGCATATTGTCTATCGTGGCCGTGGCCGTTTGTTCGGTCACGGAAGTCACCTCTGCCACACCATAGACATAGTGGAAATGCTCTTCTATATCTTCCAGCGTGCCCTTCTGTCCGCTGAGGCTGATGGTGAATTTGCCTCGGTCTTTTCCCGAAAGAATTGGATTCTTGGCGGGGTAAAGCAATGCCACTCTGTCACCGGTTTTACAGTTCACCGAACCTTGAAACATCGAAGTGCTGGTAGAGGATGCTGCTGTCAGTTTCCCGTAATCCATATCCACTTGGCTGAGTGAACTCACATTGAAGTAGGTGACCATATCATCCTTAGTCCATGAGGCGTCCAGCGACGATGAGTTGTCGGTGATCTTGACCTTCTTAGATGTGGGTGCGTCTTTGGTGACTGGCACTTCGGCAATAGTCAGTTGGCGCAGTTTTCTGCCGTTACTGCTTTCCACCGATTCATCATCGTCGGAAGAACAGGCTGCCAATGCCATGCCTGACAATAAGAGTAAAAGAAAACCAATATGCTTCATAATTCTTTGTGGTATTAGTTCCATAATGATTTTTGTGAAAAACCGTCGCTGTCATCATCGTCATCCGACGTCTGATAGCCAGAAATGGTAGCATTGATGCCTTCCTCGACGCTCCCTGCGAGCAGGGGTCTCTCCATAGTCAAAGGCACGGCCTCTATCGTGGGTTTTGTGTAATATCTTTTCATCTTGGTGTAATGTTCTCTTATAAGTTAACCTAAATTTCATACTAAAATAAAGGAGCGTGAGGTTTTTAATACTAATCCTTTGGTATGCAGAGAAAAGGGTTACTTTTACAGAGCAAAATCCAAACTAAACCTCATTTGCGCAAATTTAGCTATTTTTTAATTAGCAACCAAGAAAAATCAGAGAAAATTCACTTCTGGATGATGGGGACGGAGTTTTTGAATCATGGGGACGGAGTTTTGGAATCATTGGACGGAGTTTTGGATACGTTTTTTGTCTTCAATCTTTGGATGATCCTCAGCTCAAGCCCCGTGAGCGCAGTTTAGGGGTCGACGATTCCTATCGTCGAACAACCCAAAAATCTTTGTCACACACTCCAAAAGTGCTAAATCCCCTAATCCATAATAAAAAGGGGAGCTC
>ODAI013250082.1_pt1 | contig 12320 bp, 14 predicted proteins | sample 1539321 | NCBI WGS metagenome assembly ODAI01 (sample SAMN02144231, study PRJEB22623) | gut metagenome | biome: sheep rumen | host: Ovis aries | place: New Zealand
ACCCTGACCACAACCTCGAGTCGTTCGGTAAGGCAGGCCGCAGCCGCTGGCTGGGTCGCCGCCCGCACAACCGCGGTGTCGTCATGAACCCGCACGATCACCCGATGGGTGGTGGTGAAGGCCGCGCTTCCGGTGGACACCCGCGTTCCCGCAAGGGTCTGCCTGCAAAGGGCTACAAGACCCGCAACCCGAAGGCCACTTCCAACAAGTTCATCATCGAAAGACGTAAGAAGTAAAATCGGAATAAACTAACAGATTATGAGTCGTTCACTTAAAAAAGGACCGTACATCCAGGAAGCCCTGGAGAACAGAATTCTTGCCATGAACGAAGGCAGCAAGAAGAAAGAGGTTGTCAAGACTTGGTCCCGTGCCAGCATGATTTCCCCTGACTTTGTCGGCCACACGATCGCCGTCCACAACGGCAACAAGTTCATTCCGGTTTACGTTACGGAGAACATGGTGGGTCACAAGCTCGGTGAATTCGCTCCCACGAGAACTTTCAGAGGCCACGCAGGCAACAATAAGAAGTAATGTTTAAAGGATTGACATTATGGGTAAGAGAAAAAGACTGATGGCCGAGCGCCTGAAAGAGACCAAGAAGCAGACCGCTATCGCAAAACTTAACGATGTTCCTACCTCCCCGCAGAAGATGCGTCTGGTGGTTGACACCGTACGTGGCCAGGAGGTGAACCACGCCCTGGATCTTCTCCACTATTCCAAGAGAGAGGCTTCCGTGCGTCTGGAGAAACTCCTCAAGAGCGCTATCGCCAACTGGGAAGCCAAGAACCCGGAGCAGGCAAAGCAGCTGGAAAGCGGCAACGTGTTCATCAAAACCATCATGGTAGACGAGGGTCGCACCCTGAAGCGTATCCGTCCCTGCCCCCAGGGCCGTGCCGGACGTATCCGCAAGCGTTCCAACCACGTCACCATCGTACTTGACGTCAAAAAAGCAGTGGAGGAATAAGCAATGGGACAGAAAACTAATCCTATCAGCAACCGTATCGGTATCACCCGTGGTTGGGACTCCAACTGGGTAGGCGGCAACTACGCCGAGAAAATCGCCGAGGACTACGAAATCCGTAAATACCTGGGCAGCCGTCTGGCCAAGGCCAGCCTGTCCCGTATCATCATCGAGCGCACCCTCAAGCTCATCACTGTGACCATTCACGCCGCCCGTCCGGGTGTCATCATCGGAAAGGGTGGTCAGGAAGTGGACAAACTCAAGGAAGAGCTGAAGAAAGTGACCAAGAAAGATGTCCAGATCAACATCTTCGAGGTAAAGCGCCCTGAGGTGGATGCCACCATCGTGGCAGACAGCATCGCCCGCCAGATCGAAGGCCGCGTGAGCTATCGCCGCGCCATCAAGATGGCCATCGCCACCGCCATGCGCGTGGGTGCAGAGGGCATCAAGGTCCAGATCAGCGGCCGTGTCGGCGGCGCCGAAATCGCCCGCAGCGAAATGTTCAAGGAAGGCAGGACTCCGCTCCACACCTTCCGTGCCGATATCGACTACGCCCTGGCCGTGGCTCACACCCAGATGGGTACCATGGGTATCAAGGTGTGGATCTGCAACGGTGAGAAGTACGGCAAGCAGGATCTTTCCCCGAACGCCGGATTCGCATCCAACGTGGCTGCCCCCGGTGCCGGCCGTCGTGAAGGCGGACGTGACCGCAGGGACCGCGGTGAGCGCGGTGAGCGCGGCGAGCGCGGTGGCCGTGGCGGCCGTCGTGGCGAAGGCCGTGGCGAGCGCCGATAAGCCAATTGCACACAACACCCTTATAGAAATGGGCGGCCGGTATGTAACGGTCGCCCATTTTAGGAACAATAGAGAGTTTTTTGTAATTTTGTACATTAATAATCATCAAGGATATGAAAGGCAAAGTAGTTTTGTTCATGGCCGCCCTGACGCTGTTTGCGGCCTGCAATACCGGAAAGAAAACCGTCATCAAAGGAAGCTTTTCCTCGGCAGAGAATGCGCCTGCCACGCTGAACATTCAGGTGGGTAACGCAGTAGACACCCTGATCCGCGTGAACGGCGACAAGTTCGAAGCCCGGATCCCTACCAACAAGATGGCTTTTTCTTATATTATCTGCGACAATCAGCCGCTCCGCTTTGTGGCCGACGGCTCCACCCTTACCGTGGATTTCGTGAACAAGACGGTCATTTCGTCGGATGAAAACGGCATCACCAGCCGGATGAACGCCTTCGACCGTTGGGAGACCGACTTCAGAAACGAGTTCCGCAGCAAGATCGCCGGCCTTTCGGAGGAAGAGCGTCAGGCCTGTGCGACGGAGGCCATCGAAACCCAGAACGCCTATCTCCGCCAGCTCATCCAGGAGAATTCGGACAATGTGATTGCCCTGATGTGCATCGACAAGTTGAATCTGCCCACGCTGGAGGAAAAGGTGGAACTGCTCAATACCCTTGCCCCCAGCCTGAAGGAAGACCCTTCCATCGCTGTCATGATCGAGGACTATACCAACCTGGCCGCTACGGCAGAGGGTAAGATGTTCCGGGATTTCACGGTGGTCCAGGATCCCGAACACCCGGATTCAACCACGGTGAAACTCTCTGACTATGTGGGCAAAGGCAAATATATCCTGTTGTACTTCTGGGCTTCCTGGGACAGGACCTACCTTGAGGAGTCGCTTTACCTGAAGCCTGCCTATGACAGATTCCGGGGAGACCGGTTCGACATGGTGGGCGTTGCCATTTCCGATAAGCCGGAACAGAGCCGGGCTGCCGCCGAACAAATAGGCTTCACCTGGGACCAGGTGGTCAGTCCCGGAGAGGAGCCGGCAATTCTTTACGGTATCCAGTCTGTCCCGCATATGATTCTCTTCGGCCCGGACGGGACCATCCTTAAGCGCGGCATCCGCGCCCAGGACCTGGCGACGGTCCTCTCCGAAACCCTGGCCCAGTGACCGTCAGGGAAAAAATAGCGTTATTTCCCCATTCCCCCGGCGTTTACAGATATTACGACGCCGAGGGAAAGGTGATTTATGTGGGCAAGGCCAAAGACCTGCACAAGCGGGTGGCGCAATACTTTGTCCCGCCGGAGCGCCTGAACACCAAGACGCGTATCCTGGTAAGCAAAATCGCAGATGCCCAGTTCTCGGTGGTGGACTCCGAGGCCGACGCCCTCCTGCTGGAGAACAACCTCATCAAGCAGTACAAGCCCAAGTACAACATCCTCCTCAAGGATTCCAAGACCTATCCCTGGATCTGTGTCACGGGAGACGATTTCCCGAAGGTGTTCATCACCCGGCGCATGGAAAAAGGGAAGGGGAACCGGTACTTCGGCCCGTACAGCAGTGTCATGCACGCCCGGAATCTGCTGGATTTCTTCGGCGAGATGTACCCGCTTCGCACCTGCAACCTGAAAATCACGTCGGAGGCCATCCTTCGGCACAAGTTCCGCCCCTGCCTGAACTTCCATATCGGCCGGTGCAAGGCTCCCTGCGTGGGCAATATCTCCAAGCAGGAATATGGTGCCAACATAGACGAAATCGTCCATATCCTGAGCGGCCGGGGCGGGGAAGTGATCCGCCATTACAAGCAGCTCATGGCCGACGCTGCCGCTCAGCTGGACTTTGAACAGGCCCAGGAGCTCAAGGAAAAGATGCAATCGCTGGAGAAGCATTATGCCAAGAGCATCATCACGTCGGCCGCCGATACCGATGCCGATGTTTTCTCGCTGGTGTTCGACATGAACGAGGCGTACGGCAACTTCCTGCGCATTCGCAGCGGGGCCATTGTGCAGTCGCTGAACCTGGCTTTCCGCAGCCAGATCGAGGAAGAGCGCGGCACCATGCTTTCTACGTTTATCGGCGAAATCGAGGACAAATTCGGGGCGCTTTCCCCGGAGGTGATCGTTCCCTTCCTCCCGGACGTGGAGATAGAGGGGGTGGAATTCAAGATTCCCCAGCGGGGCGACAAACTCGCGCTTCTGGAACTCAGCGCCAAGAATGCCAAGGAGTTCCACTTCAATTCCATCAAGCAGCGGGAGCACACAGACCCGGACGCCTGGCGCATGAGCGTGATGGAAGACCTGCGAAAGGCGCTGGGCATGAAAGAGCTGCCCCGCCACATGGAGTGCTTCGACAATTCCAATATCCAGGGCACCAATCCCGTGGCGTCCTGCGTGGTGTTCCGCGACGCCCAGCCTTCCAAGAAAGATTACCGTCGTTTCAAGATTAAGACGGTGGTGGGCGCCAACGACTATGCGTCCATGAAGGAGGTGGTAAACCGGCGGTATTCCCGGATGCTGGCCGAGTCTCCGGAAGACCTTCCGCAGCTGGTTGTCATCGACGGCGGCAAGGGACAGCTGGAATTCGCCCATCAGGCTCTGGCCGAACTGGGCATCCTGGACCGGCTCATGGTCGTGGGTCTGGCCAAACGCCTTGAAGAGGTGATCCGGGTGGGGGATCCGTATCCCCTCTTCCTGGACCGGAACTCCCAGGCGCTCAAGGTGCTCCAGCAAATCCGGGACGAGGCTCACCGCTTCGGTATCACCTTTCACCGGAACCTCCGCTCCAAGGCGGCCATCCAGAGTGCCCTGCGGGAAATCAAGGGCGTGGGAGAGAAGACCGAACAGCGCCTGCTGCTGCACTACGGCTCCGTTTCCAGGATTGCATCGGCCCCGTTGGAAGAGCTTTCCGCCCTGGTTGGTGCGGACCTGGCCATGCACATACATGATTACCTGAATACATGAACGAGAAACAATTCAACCGGTATTTCAATGCCTTCATCCTGATTGGGATGGCGGTGGTGACCGTCCTGGTTACGGCCCTGAAACTGCGTAGTGCGCCTGCGGGGCAGACGCCGTGGCTGCTGGTGTCGGCTTTCGGCTCGCTGATGGGCGTATTGGCCACGGTATGTTCGGCTAATGGATGGATTATCACTTTCCTCTTCGGTTTCCTGGATGTATCCATTTATGGAGTGTCCTGCTGGATGAATTGGCTGGACGGAGGGTCCGGGCTGGGGAATGCGCTGCTGCACTTCCTGTATTTCGTCCCCATGCAGCTGGTGGGGTTCCTGCAGTGGAAACGGCGTGGGGCCAAGGGAGAGTCGAAGGTGAAGGCCCGCAGGCTCTCGCCCAAGATGCGCTGGGCCTGGCTGGGCATCACCCTGGCTGCCACCGCCGTGTTGTATCTGGTGCTGCTCCGCTTCGACCGCAGCGCCGCGCAAGGATTCCTGCGCGTGGCCGTGCTGCTGGATGTGGTTCCGCTGGTGTGCAACATCATCGGCCAGCTCCTCATGTCCACAGCCTATATGGAGCAGTGGATCTTCTGGATGGCGGTGAACGTCACCTCTATAGGCTTGTGGGCTTTTTCCGATGCGTCCTTTGCGCCGGTGTACCTGGTGAAGTACAGCTTCTATCTGCTCAATTCCTTCAACGGACTCCGGATCTGGTATAATCTGAGCCGTCCCGAGGTTCCTGACCAGGAGGGGGAAGCGGCGTAAAAATGGCAGGGTTTTCTTTTTAAAAAAATTATTATTACCTTTGCACACTTGTTGCTTGAGAACAAAAGTAAAAAAACGTTATAAACTTTAAACCGATCTTATTATGACTAAGGAAGAAATCGTAAAGCAAGTCAAGGACATCATCGTTGACAAGCTTGGCGTAGAGGAGTCTGCAGTCACTGAGTCTGCCAGCTTCACCAACGACCTCGGCGCCGATTCCCTGGACACCGTAGAGCTCCTGATGGAGTTTGAGCGTGTGTTCGGCATCAAGATTCCCGATGAGGAAACCAGCGGTATCGCCACTGTCGGCGACGCCATCGCCAAAGTTGCAGAGAAGGTAGGTGAGTAATTCTCCCTTCCCGCCTTGCAAAGGCAAATAAGAATCCCCGGTTTTTGGCCGGGGATTTTTTTATTCTTTGGGAAGGGCGAAGGTGACGCGGAACTTCGGGGGATTCTTTGACTGCGGGCCGCAGAGCTTGCCGCAGTAGTAACGGTCTTTGTCCAGTTCCGTGTTGTAGCTGTACTGCTGCTGGCTCTGGGCGGCCATCATCTGGGCCAGCATCATGTAGCTGTAATAGTTGGAATAGCCGCCGTAACCGCCGTAGCCGCCATAACCATAACCACCATAGCCGTAGCCTCCGTATCCGTATCCGCCATAACCGCCGTAACCGCCGCCATACAGGCTGTTGTAGTACATGGCGTACATCATCTGCTGGTAGTAGGAGTTGTCCACGCCGCTGGCCTCCGCCACTTTTTCCGTGTGGATGGTCAGGAGCCAGATATCTGCATCCGTGGCGGTATCCAGGTCTGTGCGGCGGAGCACTTCCTGCAGGTGGTAGGTGATGTCGGGGGAGTACACCATGTTGGAGCGGTCGATGTCTCCCTGGTCTTCGGTGCTCACACTGGCATCCGTGAGGCCGGCGAAGGAAATGGACTCTACGCCGTCGCTGTCTTTGAAGAGGGTTCTGACGGTGGGACTGAGGACGCTGGGGAAGTATTTCATGTCCAGATAGTCTTCCGGCATTTCAAAGGGCAGGATGATGGAACCTTTTACAACGATGGCTTTCTTCGGGTCTCCGCCTTTTTCCAGAATGGCGTCCGTGGTTTTCTCCTGCAGTTCGCGGGCCAGGATGACAGGCTTGAGCCCGCCGCCGCCTTCTACCAGGATCATATCCGAAGCGGGCTGCTCCACAGTGGTATGGGTGGTGCGGTTGAAGGCATACTGATAGAAGCGGTTGCCGGCGTCGGTGCTTTCCTTTTCGTCCAGGAATTCAGGCTCTCCGGCCAGGAACACGAAGGTGGAGTCTTTGTTCACGCCGTTCCAGGTGGAATTCACCCGGAGCAGGGCCAGGTTGTTGTTGCGGTAGAACTGGTTGCTGGCAACGGACAGGGCCGACAGGTTGAACAGGTTGATCCTTCCGCCGTTTCCCTCGGGGACGTCTGTGCGGATGTGGATGCCGGGCAGTTTCTTGATATATTCGTCGTATTTGTTCACCCCGTTTTCCGACACCCGGTCCCTGAGGACGGGCCCAAGGGAGGAAATGACATCTACATACTTCTGGGCGAACTCCTGGGTGAAGTAGAAGGAGAGCGGGCTGCTGCCGTTGACAACGGGCAGGCCGTCGGTGATGAGGGTTTCCCCGTGGGGGATGCTCCGGGTAGTGTTCCGGTCTGTAAGGCTCAGTGGCTCTGTCAGTTCCGTCACGTAGAGATTCTGCAGGATGGAGCGCTGGCTGTCGTCGGCGCAGGAGACGGTATCTGCCTCGAAATAAAGGTCGAAGCTGATGGCCTTGGGGTTGGTCCCCATGTCCAAGGTGTCCAGGGCGGGAATCAGGGAGAAGGCGCTTTCCCGGGTGGTGAGGCCGAATACGTCGTCCCGGATGGCGCCGATGGTGATGCGGGAATCCGAGAATCCGGAAAGGTCGCTGGAGGCCTTCATCTGGATCTCTTCCAGGTTGAATTCTACGGTATAGGTGTTGAACAGGCGGCTGTAATCCACCAGCTCCTGTCCTAAAGATTTGTCAGAATCCGTGCAGGCGGCTCCCAGCAGGACTGCGGCTGCCGCACAGGGGATCAAAGCGCGTAACTTCATTTTAGCAGATTGTCATAAAAGGCGTTGTAGCTGTCCATGTAGCTGCCGTCGGCATAGGAATCCTTCTGGTAGGGGAGGATGGGAACGCCCAGTCCTTCGCACCAGGACACCAGCTGCGGAGCCACTCCTTCCCCGCCGATGATGATTCCGTCGGCATACTTCGCGGCTAACTGTGCAAGTTCCATGCCTGTGGCCTGGGCGGGAAGCTGTACGTCTTCCGGTTTGATGGCGCCATACAGGATGGTTTGGTCGAAGCCGGGAGAAAGGGCCTCCGTGGGGGTGTCGTCGAACAGGGACAGGACCACTTTGGAGCCGGAGAAGATAGGGTCGTCTTTGTAGGCTTTCTTGAGATACAGGGGCAGCACATGGGAAATCCAGCCGGAGCAGTGGATGATGTCCGGGGCCCAGCGGAGTTTTTTCACGGTTTCCAGGACGCCGCGGGCAAAGAAGATTGCGCGTTCCCCGTTGTCGGGGAAGAATTTTCCGTTGTCGTCCCGGTAGATCTGCTTTCGGCGGAAATAGTCTTCGTTGTCAATGAAATAGACCTGGATACGGGCCGATGCGATGGAGGCCACTTTAATGACCAGCGGACGGTCTACGTCGCCGATGATGATGTTCATCCCGGACAGGCGGATGACTTCGTGCAGCTGGTTTTTCCGCTCGTTGATGCAACCGTAACGGGGCATGAAGGCGCGGATCTCTTTCCGGCGCTCCTGGATACCCTGCGGCAACTCGCGGCAAAGCTGTGCCACGGGCGTTTCCGGAAGGTACGGAACCATCTCTGAATTGACGAAAAGAATCTTTGCGGAATCTCCCATAATACTATTATTTAACTTACAAAGTTAACAATTTTTTTTGACTTTTTCTGCCGTTTCCGTAACTTTGGGGCGAAATTAGGTGAGTTATGCCCTCCCAACGCCAGAATACAATGCTCTCACGCCGGCTTGTCAGCGCCTGGATTTCCACCGTCATCTCCTTGTCGATGGTGCTGCTGCTCGTGGGAATCGGCGCCCTGCTGCTGATTAACGCCAGGGCGGTGTCGGACTATTTCAAGGAGAATGTCCAGGTGTCGGTACTGCTCAAGGAGCAGGTGGAGGAAGACCAGGCCCGCGAGTACGAGCATGAACTGGCTGCGGTGCCCGGCGTGCGTTCTACCCATTACATTTCCCGGGAGCAAGGCGTGGAGGAGATGTCCCGCATGTTGGGAAGGGATTTCCTGGATGTGTTCGAACAGGCTCCGGTGCCCATCTCCATCGATGTAAACCTGGAAGCCGCCTACGTTTCGCCGGACAGCCTGGAACTGATGAAAACGCGCCTGAGCCGCTCTCCCCTGGTAGAAGAGGTGGTGTACCAGACCTCCCTGGTAGAGGCCCTGAACCAGAACCTGAACAAGATTTCCCTGGCCCTGGCCGTCCTGGTGGCGCTGCTGCTGTTCATCTCTTTCGTGCTCATTGCCAATACTGTCCGGCTGGAGCTGTTCTCCCGCCGGTTCTCTATCCATACCATGCATCTGGTGGGGGCCACACGGGCTTTCATCCGGGCGCCGTTCGTGGGACGCGCCGTCCTGCAGGGCCTGTTCGCCTCGCTGGTGGCCATCCTCCTGCTGGTGGGCGGGCTGTTCATCCTGCGCCGGGAGTTCGCCCAGATGTTCGAGATTTTCACCATGGAATCCCTGCTCAAGGTGATGGGGGTGATGGTGCTCTCCGGCGTGGGAATCTGTGCCCTGAGCACATTCTTTGTCGTTAACCGCCTTGTCGGCTACAACCGTGACAAGGTTTACAGTTTTTGATTATGGCTAAACCTCCCGTAGTAAACAATCAAGATAAGATGGCCACGACGGCCAAGGGAATTAAAATGATGATTGCCGGCCTTCTGGTCATGGTGGCCGGGTTCCTGCTCCTGTCCGGGGGCGGTTCCAAAGACCCGGCTTTCTTCAACGAAGCCATGTTCGATGCGCGCCGCCTGGTTGCCGCTCCCATTGTGATTGTGGCGGGAATCGTGCTGGAGGTCATAGCCATCATGGGTAATTTCAAAAATAAGGAGTAAGATTTATGGAGTGGTGGCAGGCAATCCTCCTGGGCATTGTCCAGGGTCTGACGGAATTTTTGCCCGTATCCAGTTCCGGGCATCTGATGATTTGCAAGGAACTGCTGGGCGTAGACGGAGAAGGCTTCCTGGACTTCACGGTGACAGTGCATTTCGCCACGGTCATCGCTACCATCGTGGTATTCTGGAGTTCGATCATCGCCCTGTTCAAGGGGTTCTTCAAATTCAAATACAACGACGAGACAGACTACATTTGCAAGATACTGGTTTCCCTGATTCCTGTGGCCCTGGTGGGCTTTCTGCTAAAAGACCAGGTAGATGCGCTGTTCAGCGGTGCGCTGTGGCAAGTTGGCTGCGGCCTGCTGATTACGGCCTGTCTGCTGCTGGTGTCGGACAATGTCGGCAAGCGCATCAAGGCGCCTGTCGCCAAAGACCAGCGGAACGGGATATCCTTCCTGCAGGCGTTTGTGGTGGGCATCGCCCAGGCGTTCGCCGTTGTTCCCGGTGTGTCCCGGAGCGGCAGCACCATCGCCACCGGCCTCCTGTGCGGGGTCAAGCGGGAATCCATGGCGCAGTTCTCCTTCCTGATGGTGCTCGTGCCCATCATCGGGGAACAGTCCCTGGATTTGCTGAAGGTGGCCATGGGCAGTGAAACCTTCGGTAGCGGGGTGGGTCCCCTGGTCCTGATCCTGGGCTTTGCGGCCGCATTCGTGAGCGGCCTGTTCGCCTGCAAGGTGATGATCGCCATCGTCAAGAAGGCCAAACTCACCTGGTTCGCCCTGTATTGCCTGCTGGTCGCCATCCTCATTTTCATCCTTTCATAAGTTGGCGCGCAACCTCACATACTTTGTCTCGGATGTCCACCTGGGGCTTCAGGTGGCCGATGCCGCCGGGCGCGAGGCCAGGTTCGTGGATTTTCTCAAGGGGATAGACCCTCAGGATACGGAGGCCCTGTACCTGCTGGGGGATATCTGGGATTTCTGGTATGAGTACCGGGATGTGGTGCCCAAGGGGTATGTGCGGGTGTTCTCGGCGCTGCAGCGGCTGATGGACGGCGGTGTGCGGGTGTATTTTTTTCAGGGCAACCACGATGTCTGGAGCTACCGCTACTTTGAAGAGTTGGGGCTGGTGCGCCTTACGCAGCCTGCCCGGGTGCAGATAGGCGGCAAGTGGTTCTGCCTGGGCCACGGGGACGGGCTGGGCCCCGGCAACCGGGGATACAAGTTCCTCCGATGGGTTTTCCACAACCGTGTGCTGCAGGCGCTATTCTCCGGCCTGCACCCCTGGTTCGCCTTCCGGCTGGGCAACGGCTGGAGCCGTTCGTCCCGCCTGGGAAAAGACGTGAAATATGATTTCAAAGGGGAGGAAGAGCCTTTGTATCAATTCTGTGCGACGTATCCTGAACCGGCCGATTATTTCATCTTCGGCCATTACCACTGCCGCGGCGTGGATATGCCGGTGGGCGGCAGCGGAGCCCGGCTCCTGCTGCTGTGCGACTGGATTGGCTGTTCCAACTGGATGGTCTATGACCGCGAAGCCGGCCTCTCGGTGGTTTACAAGTAGATGTCCGGAACCTTCACCTCCGGCGGGTTCTCCCAGAAGATAGACCAGTACAGGTCCTTGTAGTGACCCTCGTTCCAGATCTTGATCAGGTCTTCGATATCTTTGTCTTCCCCTTCCGGGTCGTATTCTTCCTTCAGATTATTGTCGAACAGGCGGGCCACCCCCTGCCAGAAACCGGCGGTGATGCCGCTCTTGTAGTTCTTGATGATGGTGTAGGGCGATTCTCCCGTTTCCCGGGCAATCAGTTTGATCAGCAGGGCTCCCTGCTGGATGGACATGCCCCGCATGGAGCCTTCGAAGTCTTTGAACAGCCGCTTCTGCACGTCCGAGATGTAGCGCTCCCGCTTGATCCGTCCCAGCTGCTGCGCCGCCACCGTGCTGTCTACCCGGGCCACCAGGTGACCGGCCGCGACGGCATAAGGATATCCCCGGCCGAACCGCCATACCAGCTTGTAATAGTCCCGCCAGTTTTTCTCTCCCCGTTTTCCCTGGGCGAAAATCCAGATGGGCTCCAGGATATCCATGAAGGTGGTATCCCCTTTTTCGTCCACCTGGAAATGGAGATAGCCGGAGCCCCCTCTGCCGTTTTCGCTGTCTACCCGCATCAGTGCGGCTTGCTCCCGCTGCTGCCGGGCCCGTTCCATGGCACGGCGGATGTGATTCTGCGCTCCCGCTGCGGCGGGGAACAGAACCAGCAGGCCGATGATGATATAAAGGGTCCGTTTCATTTTTGCAAATATACGGCATTGCAAAAAAACTGCCAAACGCGTTCATCTTCCGTGCGGCTTTTCCGGCCGCCGAAAGCACTTGTCGAAAAATGCGGGTAAAATTTTTCAACAGTATTATGATTTCTTTGTAAATCAGCAATTTAGCTTTCAAAAACTGCGGTCGAAAATGTTTAAAAAATAGGCAAAAAAGTTTGTGTATTTGAAAAAAATTCGTAACTTTGCAATCCCGAAATTGGAGCAAAATGCACCCAACCAGCTGAGTTTCAATAAGTTAGGGACTTATAAGGAAATTTTAAAAACATTACAGCAATGTTACAGCCTAAAAGAACAAAATTCAGAAGGGAACAGAAAAACCGCATGAAGGGCAATTCCGGTCGTGGAAACCAGCTCGCATTCGGTTCTTTCGGCCTCAAGAACCTTGAGA
>ODAI013985044.1_pt1 | contig 12320 bp, 22 predicted proteins | sample 1539321 | NCBI WGS metagenome assembly ODAI01 (sample SAMN02144231, study PRJEB22623) | gut metagenome | biome: sheep rumen | host: Ovis aries | place: New Zealand
ATGCCGAGACATTAAAGGCCGTTAAGCCAGAGTACTACTGGCAACTGCAGGCAGAGATGATGTGTGCTGGCAAGGAGTGGGCATATATCTGCTTTTTCAGCCACTTCGAGCAGGGTGGCCTATACATGGTACACGTAAACCTTGACGAGAGTGCAGCGCATGAGATTAAGGAGCGTGTGCTGGCAGCGGAAAATATTATTAACAACCTTTTAAATGAGTGATATTATGGCAGGATTATTTGTTGAAGGAAATATCTGTCTGGATGACATACCAGCAGAGAAGATTTACACGGCCAAGAATGGCAAGCGATACGTGAGATTTACCATATCTGAGCGCAGAAGCATAGGCGACTATGGGGAAACGCATTCGCTATACGTTAGTAAGCAGAAGCCCCACACGGGAGGCAGCAAATTCGAGTATGAAAAAATCTACATCGGCTCTGCTAAGCCGTTTGATAAGAAAGATTGACTATGGCAGCATCATTCATCATATATACGGATTCTTCCAACGTGGTGAATATGCTCACCGACATGGAGGCAGGGTTGCTATTCAAGGCAATCCTTTCCTACCAGTCTGGGGATGAATACGAGACTATCGTTAAGGCTGGAGGGCGTGTGCTTGCTATGGCATTTGAACATTTCCGCCAATACTTCGTGCGTGATGCGGAGAAATACCAGAACGTGACCGAGGCAAGACGGGAGGCAGCAAAGAAACGCTGGAAACAAGCAAAGCAATGCAAACAGATGCAAGGCAATGCAAAAAATGCAAATGCACAATTTGCAATGCAAAGCAATGCAAACGATGCTGATAATGATAATGTAAGTGTAAATGATAATGTAAATGTAAGTGATAGTGATAATGTTAGTGTACTTACGTGTAATAATACGCCAACGCCCCAGACACGCCATGACCGCTTCCTGCAATGGCTGGCCGATAATTGCCCGTACATAGCGGGACATTACAAGCTACCGAGCGCAGAGCTGTTGGATAAGCTGATAGCGAAGTACGGAGCGGAGCATGTGGCTGAGCAGTGCCTTAACATTGAAAATCGCACCGATCTGAGGAAGCGATACACCAACCTCTATCAGACCCTTAATAACTGGTGCAAGAGAGAAACCGAATTAAATCAGAAGTATGGAAAAGATAGGAAATATAATCAGGAAGGAAGGGCAGAGCGTGCCGAGGGTGTCGCCCAGCTCCTGCAACGCCTTGCAGACGAGGATGACCAGAGAGCAGCTTCTGCAAGCCTACAACCCCACAGCGTTGCATGACATCGTGCAGGATGAGCATGACTGTTACTTCGGCAAGCATCCCACGCTGGCAAGGCTGGCTAAGGACTACGGGCGCAACTGCCCCGTGATGTGGCTATCCGCACAGCTATACGCTCTCAACGAGTACGCAGGGGCAAGGAAGATGGACACGGCACAGATTGAGGATGCCGCCAGAACGCTTGCAACGGCTTGGTATTACCTCAAAGTATCAGAGATAATGCTTTTCCTTACCCGTGTAAAGTCGGGGCGTTACGGGGATTTTTACGGCTCTGTGGATGCCATAAGGCTGGGGGCGATGTGCGAGCAGTTCCAGAAGGAACGGGTGGCAGCCTATGACCGCAGGGAGCGTGAGCTGGCAAGGCAGCGCATAGAGCAAGGGGCTAAGAATGCCATAAGCCGTGAGGAATATAACCGAAGGCATGGGATACCCGCTGACTATAATCCACTAAAGGCGTTGCAAGATGGTTAGCAGGACTGACATTAAGACCGCCATCCGCTATCTGCGTGATGCGTCAAGATACTACCAGCAGACTGCCACCAGCGTAAGGCACGAGGATAGGGCGAGGCTGATGCGGAAGCTGGCAAATAAGATGTACAACCAATTAAAAGACAAATAGCATGAAAGAATTTGACATTGAGAAAGCAAAGGCTGGTGCACCAGTATGCACCAGAAGTGGTAGACCAGCAAGAATAATATGTTGGGATGCTAACGCAAAATGGGATGGCGATAAATTTCCTATCGTCGCCCTAATAGGTGACGATGAGGATGGTGAGGTTGCCCAAACGTACACAACGGACGGTCGAATGTATCCTAACATAACACATGATGATGATTTGATGATGGCTGTCATCAAGCATGAAGGCTGGGTGCTCATAGATCCAGAGCCACACTGCATGGCTCACATCTACGATACGAGAGATGAAGCAGAAAAGGATGCGGAACGCGAAATGATAGATTACTTAGCTATCGCACACATCGAATGGGAGGAATAGACATGATGCAGTTAGTTATAATATTAGCCATCGCCTACATTGCAGGGCTGGCATTTAGGAGGGAGGAATGACTATGGCTGAGGCATTAAGACTGAGGACGATGGCACGCAAGAGCGTGTTCTACGGCGGAAGGTACGAAGGTCTATCCGTGCAGCAGATGCTTGACATGAGGAAGTACGGCGCTCTTCGCTGGTACTATTTCCACTGCTCGATGATATCGTATCTTCCCGATATACTTGACGAGCTGCATATCTCGGAGAAGTACCGCATAGGCAAGCCAGGGACAGACCCTGCAATGTATGAGGAGCTGCAGGAGGCGCAGGAGAAGAGGTTTAAGAGCAAGCTGGCAACAATAAGCGAGGACAACCCGTCAAGGGCGTGTGCCATCTACAAGCAGAGGAAAAGGAAGGAAGTCGCCAGAGCAAGAGACAGAGTGCGCCAAGAGATGAACAGCGACAGGGTATTCTACTCCAAGGCGAACATGCAGAGACGTAATCACGGACATTAAATGAGTGAAATATGGAAAAGGAAAAAGAAAAAGAAAAGACATTTGAGGAGGAATGTGCCGAAGGCCATTTCAGCATCAAACAAAATCGCAGCATGGAAGAAAAACGTGAGATAATGAGGCGCACAGCCATCACCAAACAGATGACGTATGAGGAAAGGCTGGAAATGCTACGCAGGAGGTATGGACTATGAAGGAAAAAGGAAAATGCAATGCCCCTAACTTTAGGAGGTTAGACGAGCCGTTGGAAAAAGAGACGTGTTGGCATTGCCAACGCTGTTACCTTGAGATAAGTACAATGATGTGCTTTTGTAGCAAGTACGACCAGCAATTCGAATACAAAGATGCGTTCCATTATAAGTGCAGTGATTTTACTATACAATTATAAAGATTATGGCAAAGAAAGAAACAAAAAAGAAAATCTACCTATCAGCCCCAATCGCTGGCAGGGATAGGCAGGAGCGAGAGAAGTATTTTGCAGAGCTGGAGGACTGGAGCAAGTCCAACGGCTGGGCGGTGTTTAATCCACTGAAGAACGGGCTTCCAGAGGATGCCCCGTACACGGTGCACATGCGTAAGGACATCGCAGAGCTGATGAAGTGTGACATGGCATTCTTCGGGCGTGGCTGGCAGCAGTCCCGTGGCTGTTGCACGGAGTATGCGGTGGCAAGTGCGATAGGCTTGCAGATATTCACGGAGGCAGATTTGTAAACCAAAATTCAGAACGAGATATGAAAATTTGTAAAATTGTAGCGTCATGGCTGCTGATGGTGGTCGGACTGCTTGCCCTGCTGGTGATGTGTGGTGGGGCTATTGAAGGCGTGCTGAGGCTGTGCCGTTGGGTGTTGGATAGCACGATAGGATGGTGGGGGATCCCCGTGTGTGTGGCGATTCTGTTCGCTTGCGTGCTGCTGTTCTTTGCCATCAACCCTATGGAGGATGAGGAATGAGGCGGACGATAGCCATAGACCCCGACAAGGATAAGAGCGGATTTGCCGTGCTGGATGGCAAGACGCTCATATCCGTGGGGGTGGCACGCTTCCCCGACCTGCTGACGATGATTGAGAAGGAGTGCAGCGTGACGGAGTGCAGCGTGGTGGTAGAGGCTGGCTGGCTGGAACCTGCCAACTGGCACGTGAAGCGTGGCGACACACCGAGCAAGGCAGCAGCCATAGGCCGTGCGCTGGGGCAGAACCAGCAGACGGGCATGCTGCTTGTTGAGTGGTGCAGGATGAAGGGCTACGATGTCACGGAGATGCGGCCACTGCGCAAGATGTGGAGAGGGCGTGACGGAAAGGTGACGCAGGTGGAGCTGGAGGCTGCAACCCGTCTGAAGCTCCCACGCATGAACCAGGACGCACGGGATGCCCTGCTGCTTGGATGGGTGTATAACAATAATCCAGTAAGGGCGTATGGTTCGGCATGGATCGGTTAGGCAGAATGAGCGCACCACGTGTGGGATGTGCAGGCATGGCCGCTGGGTGCTTGACAAGCCAGAGCAGCGAGACATCCACGGGCGGCCTATACTGATACGATGCCCATTCGCCAAGTACAGCGTGACGAGGGGCATGCTGAGCTGTGAGAGATACGAATTTGGAAACAAGGAGCCATAATCGTGTGATAACTTGCCGCCTATGCGAGGGGCGACAGCAATCCTGCAAGCCGAATCGGGGGTACGCCAATGGCACCGTATGGAACTGCAGGGGAGCGATATTTTCTAACCAAGAAACTCTGCAAGCCTCATGCTGTGACAGCACGGGCTTGCTTCATGCCCCTGCCTAAGTCGGCTCGGATAATGACAACTAAAACTGAGGAAAAAGCAAGGTTCGACTCCTTGCAGGGGAACGATGGATGGCGATCCATTTTACTGATTGTTGAACTAATTACCGTGCAAAAGGACACGGGGCGGTGAAAGACCGTGGCAAAAAGAACCATAGATTCTGTCATCTGAAAGAAAGGAATGCAGTCAGTAAACGCTTTTTAAATATGTCTTGCAGCCTTCGGGCTGCTTATGTCCCCGTAAAGCTGGTAAATGGAGCGACCAGCGGTGTAAAGCCTTGGATGAGCGCAGGTTCGATTCCTGCACTGGGAGCAAATTCTGGATAAAACTTGATTAAAAAACTGAAAGTATGAGTGAAGAAGTAAAGGTAAGGCGAGGCAGTCTGGATGACCTTACACCAGACGACCGCAACATGAACAAGCACACCAGCTATGGTATGAGCTTGATTGAGAAGAGCATCCGAAAGCATAAGTTCGGACGCTCAATCCTCGTTGACAAGAACGACCGCATTATCGGTGGCAACGGAGTGACGGAGACAGCAGCCAGCATTGGCGCAACCAAGACGATAGTCGTGGAGACCACGGGCGATGAGCTGGTGGTGGTTAAGCGCACGGATGTGGACTTGGATAGCAAGGAGGGCAGGGAGATGGCATTGGCTGACAATGCTACTGCAGTTGCGGATATTGATTTTGATTCGGAGCAGGTAAAGGATATCGAGGAGGAGTATGATATTGACTCAAGTGATTGGGGCGTGGTTACTGATCCGCAGGCGTTCACAAACCTACCCGAAGAACTGGACGGGCTGGATATCTCACCCGATGAACTGAAGAAGCTGCAGGGCGATGATGAGGTGGAGTACCAGCGTGTTATCATCGTTTACAAGGGCGAGGAGCAGACGGATAAACTCTGTGCGATGCTCGGTCTTGACTCCATAGACAAGGTGGTGTACAAGTTAGATGAGTTGATTAAATGAAACTCTTTCAAGGATTTAACAAAAGTATCTACAAGGCGATAGCGAAAAAGTGCGATAATGCCCAGCTTCTTGATGATGTTTCTTATGCTGGCTTTCTCGCTTTCCACAACGGAGGCGATTTTGCTATATACGCAGAGCGCATAGACGAAAAGGCTTTCATTGTCGGTAGAAAATTAAAAGACTCACTCCGTATTATTGGACTCGGTACTGCTACCGAAGCAAGAGGGGTGGGGCTGGCAAGTTTCCTGCTATCACGTGCAGAGGACTACGCACGCAGGGAAGGTCTAAAGAGTATTCATACCAGAAGCTTGAGCGGAGTGCAATTCTACGCCAAACGTGGCTACGATGTTATAGGGATGAGAGAAAACGATTATTTACTTGAAAAGATTTTGTAATGGCATACTACAATTCACCACGATGGACTGCAGAGATTTACGACTGCTCCATGCCGATGACATTTGACACGTATAGCAACTGCTCGTTCGGTTGCCTTTATTGTTTTAGCCAGTTCCAGAGGGCATTAGGGGGGCGAAGGAACACTACCTTGCAAAAGAGGTAAAGAACGTTAACCCCGACAAGATTAAGCGTATGTTCACAGACCCAGACCAGTACGCAGGTCAGTTCGCCACGTACATAAAGCAGCGCAGGGTGATGCAGTGGGGAAGCCTTTCCGACCAGTTCGATGGCTTTGAGAAGAAGTACGGAGTGACGCTTGAACTGCTGAAATTCTTTAAGGAGATAAACTACCCGCTTTGCTTTTCAACGAAGTCGGCATGGTTTACGAAGGATGAGCGTTACATGGAACTTATAAGGGGGCAGGAGAACTGGAACTTTAAGTTCAGTATCATAACGCTTGACGAAAAGAAGGCAGCCGTGATAGAACGTGGCGTTGCAAGCCCACGTGAGAGGCTGGATGCTATCGGCAGGATCGTTGACGCTGGTGCAGGCGGTGCGACCTTGCGACTGCGCCCGTTCGTGATAGGCGTAACCACACCCACGTATCTTGACCTTATCCGTGAGGCTCACCGCATGGGGGCAAGTGCAGTAAGTACGGAGTTCTTCTGCGTGGAGCAGCGCAGCAACGCATTAAAGGCGGTCATGCCGAAGATTAGCGAACTTTGCGGATTCGACCTTATGGCGTTCTACAAGAAGTATAGCGTAGGCAGCGGATATATGCGACTGAATCGCAAGGTAAAACGCCCGTTCATTGAGAACATGAAGCACCTTTGCGATGAGTTGGGAATGCGCTTCTACGTGAGCGATGCCCACTTCAAGGAACTTTGCAATAACGGCTCATGCTGCGGACTGCCCCCTAATTGGAACTACTCACACGGTCAGTTCTGCGAGGCTCTGCAGATTTGCAAGGCGAAGGGCGTTGTGCGCTGGGAGGACATAAGCGCAGATATTGAGGCTCTGCACCAATACCCGTGGAGCCGTGCTGAGGGCTACAACTGTCGAGACTCCCAGAGTTGTGCGCATTTCTACGGCATGAGCATGGCACGCTATCTGCAGTGGCTTTGGAACAATCCGCAGGCAGGGCAGTCACCCTACGTTATGTTTGAGGGCGTGATGCAGCCGAGCGGAAAGGACGAGAACGGGAATATTATCTATGTTTACAACAAAGAAAAGACTATCAATGTTTGAGAAAGTAAATCCAAGCCACCCCGACAAGGTGGCTGACCGTATCGCAGGGGCGATGGTTGACCTTGCATACCAGAGAGAGAAAGACCCCCGTGTGGCGGTGGAAGTGTTAATCGGGCATGGCTACTGCTACGTGATAGCTGAGAGCAGCGTGGTATTCACGCATGACGATGTGCAGCCAATCATAGACCGCATAGCATGCAAGGGGATAACCCTACGGCTGCTAAGCAAGAAGCAGGATAGCCGACTGGCAAGCAACCAAGTCGGTGCGTTCCGTTGCGGTGATAATGGCATATTCAAGGGCGCACCAGTGACTGACGAGCAGAGGAAGCTGGCAGCACTCATGCAGCAGAAGTACGCCCGTTTCCCGTTTGACGGAAAGGCGGTGCTGACAGACAGCCTGTTGACGATATGCCAAAGCAATGCGAGCTACTCCGAGTACGTGGGCGATCTAAAGGAAGTAAACGGGCTTCTTACTACGGGTAAGCTGGCGTTCAACCCGTTGGGCTATTGGACTGGCGGTCTTGACGTGGATACGGGTGCAACTAACCGCAAGCTGGGCAGCGACATGGGCGATGGAGTAACTGGTGGCGGTCTGCATGGCAAGGACTTGAGCAAGGCAGATGTGTCCGTGAACATATACGCACATCTGCAGGCGCAGCAGATAGGTAAGCCCGTGCTGATGTCATGCAGCATAGGCGATGAGAGGGTTAACGGAATACCATACGCAGAAATCGTTGAGACCGCACGGGAATATATCAAGGCTTTGGGCGGTTTTGAGCGGTTTGCGGAATGGGGCTTAATACGATGAAATATGGGCAGCGATAACTTAATACCGCAGAGCGAGCGAACAAAGGAAGAACAAAGACGCATCGCACAGATGGGCGGCATAGCTTCTGGAGAGGCAAGGCGCAGGAAAAGAGACCTTCGGCAAGTGGTGCAGATGGTGCTTGACGAGAAGGTAAAGACCACTGCAGGCGAGGAAGTGGAGAAGCGTGTGGCGATGGTTCGTGTGCAGGTAAAGCAAGCCATAGAGGGCGATGTGAAGTCCGCAAGGCTTGTGGCCGACTGGAGCGGAGAAGCACCTACACGGCAAGAACTGATGGGCGAGGACGGTGCGCCACTAATACCACGCAGCGTTGAAGAGGCGCAGAAACTGCTTGAAAGCGAATGACGGGCGATGACTACATACGACTGAGTTGCATTGCATCGTTCGAGACGTTTGTACGGCATTTCTTCGCCCACCAGTACGGGCGCAAGTTCATTGTGTCGCAGCACCATAGGCAGATAATAGAAGCGCTCACCGAGGTCGTGGCTGGCAGGTGCCCACGCCTTATCATCAATATGCCACCGAGATACGGAAAGACGGAGTTAGCCGTTAAGATGTTCATGGCCTACGGCCTTGCGCTAAATCCGCAAGCCCACTTCGTGCACTTGTCCTACTCCGATGACCTTGCACGTGACAACTCCGAGACCGTGCGCTCCCTGTTGATGACGGATGAGTGGCGCAGGATATTCCCGTATATACGTCTATCCAAGAGCAGCCGAAGCAAGAAAAAATGGATGACCGAGGATGGGGGCGGAGTCTATGCCACCAGCACGGGCGGACAGATAACTGGCTTTGGTGCAGGCGTGGTGGATGAGGATGCGGAGCTGGAGGATGAGGTGAAGGGCGTGAGTGAGCGCAGCGTGTTTGGCGGTGCTATCATCATTGACGACCCGATGAAGCCAGAGGATGCACTGAGCGACACAAGGCGTGAGCGCATCAACCAACGCTTTGAGACCACCATCCGAAGCCGTGTCAATTCACGCACTACTCCGATAGTCATCATCATGCAGAGGTTGCACCGCAACGACCTTGCGGGCTATCTGCTTGAGAGCGAGCCGAGCGAGTGGCGTGTGCTATCCCTTCCAGCCATTACGCAGGAGCAGGGGCACGATGCACCGCTATGGGAGTTCAAGCACAACCTGCAGGAGCTATACCGACTGCGTGAGATTAACCGCTACGTCTTTGAGACCCAGTACATGCAGAACCCTATGCCGTTGGAAGGACTTTTGTATGATTCAGGGCGTTGGCGTGAGTACCAAGTGCCACCGATAGGCAGGAGGCTGAGGCGTTGCATGGTGGATACGGCCGACACGGGCAGCGACTACTTGTGTGCTATCTGCTACGATGAGACCGAGCAGGGGGCATACGTCACCGATGTGCTGTTCACGCAGGAGAGCATGGACACCACCGAGGACATGCTGGCACGTATGCTGGTGACGCATGGAACGGAGCAATGCGACATCGAGAGCAATAACGGTGGGCGTGGGTTTGCCCGTAACGTGGAAAGGAAAGTCCGCTTGCTGGGAGACAGCCGTTGCACGTTCGTGTCATTCGCCCAGATTGCCAACAAGGAGACCCGACTGCTGACCCGTGCCAGCGAAGTTCAGAATCTTACCTACTTCCCTGCTGGCTGGCGTGAGCGTTGGCCTCACTTCGCTGGGCAGCTTGATGGAATGATGAAGGCAGGGCGCAACGCCCATGACGATGCAGCCGACTGCCTGACGATGACAGCAGAGAGGCGTGGTGAGTTCGGCTGGCATACCTACACCGAGGCACCTGCTGGCGGTGTGCGTGTGGCTGAGATTGAGCTGCAGGAGCATGGCGTGGTGTGGTGGTGCGTGGTGCAGCGTGTGGATGATGTGGTGTACCTTATTGACGGGGGTACGGGTGAGGAGCTTCCAGATCTGGATGGTGCCGTGCAGGTGGAGACGTGCCAGAGCGAGATAGCGAGGGCAAGGGCATACAGGGAGCGACACCCAGACACATGGCTTAGAGCGCAGCGAACGAACCCAGCAGGGCATATTGCCCAATGGTGGGCGGTGGCTCGCAAGGTGTTACTACCTACCGACACCGATACGCCTTTTGTGGCTAATCTGTTGGCGTATGACGGGACGCAGACAGCTGGGGCTGTGGCTTGCCTATGCGCAGCCGTTGAACGCCTTAGCAGGGCGCAAAATGCGTAACTTGTTAATCATTTTGCAGGGCAGGAAAAATATTTATTTACATTCGCACAAGTTCGAACGAGAAAATGGATATTCTGAAGAAAATACAAACATCACTTGGACTGAAGGCTGGCTACATCCCAGAGCCTATCCGCACCGTGAACATTATGGGGCACGATGCCGATGGGTGGTTCTACATGCACAAGGGGCTGCATGACCGTAGGCGTGTGGACTTCGACATGACGCAGAACTGCGAGAAGGCAAGGGCGTTGCTGATGTGCGCTCCGTTCTTCATGGTATGCGACAAGCTGGGAAGCATGGCGAGCCGTGGCGTGCCTTACGTGATGGACGAGCAGGGCAATGAGCGCAGCACCTTCGATGATGTGCGTAGGCTGCTGGCTAACCCCAACCCATTGCAGACGTGGGAGGCATTTTTGAAGCAGGTGGAGCTTAGTCTGGCCGCCTTCGGCACGTGCCCTATCTCGCTGGTGAGAGCCACGGAGCAGTCTGTGCCAGTTGCCATGTGGGTGATACCTGCTGAGCGGTTCCGCATGTATGGCACTGGCAGGAATATGAGACAGAGCGAGCTGGCAGAGGTGGTGAGCCGTGCCGTGGTTATCGGTGAGGATGGCCGTGAGCGCACGGAGCTGCAGCAGTATGAGTACTGCGTCATCTACAACTCCATGCCTATCTTCAAGGGAGGGCGTGAGCATGAGATAGGATTTGTCGCCCCGTGTGATTCGCTGAGCGCACCCGTGAGCAACTGGGTGGCGGCTATGGCAGCCACGCACACGCTTCTTGTAAACGGAGGGCCGAAGGGCATCCTATACTCCGACTACTCAGACAGCATGGGCAACACCCAGCTAACCCGTGAGGATGAGAGGGAGGTGATGCACCGCTTCCAGCGTGACTATGGGTTAGTGGGTCAAGAGCACCCGATACTTGTTACACGTTATCGCCTTGGCTGGTTGCCTCTGGATTTCAATGCAGACCAGCTGAAGCTCCAAGACACCGATGACAGGGCGACCCGTGCGATAGCCACCGCTTTGGGGGTTAATGTGTCTCTGTTTACGGAGAGCAAGTACGATAACCAAGAGAGCGCAAAGAAAGGCGCATACCAAGACGTGATAATCCCAGACAGCAAGAAGATTGCAGCAGCATTGACGGCTGCTATCTGCAAGCGTGGGGAGCATATAGAGATAGACTATACCGATGTGGAGTGCATGCAGAAGGACAAGCTGGCAGAGGCCGACACCTTGCGTGTGGCTGGTGAGGCATTGGGCAGTCTGTTGGATAAGGGACTAATAACAACAAGCGAGGCGCGTGAGAGGCTGGCTGACTATATCGACATAGATCCGTCCGCCTCCGTGCCTCAATTAAATAACAACAGCAATGAGTGATAAGAGAATCATCCGTGCAGGGCTGCAATGCCGTGCTCTTGAAACTAAGGACTGGACGTATAACGGAGAGAGCCGAACGATAAGCGGATATGCTGCCATCTTCGGCAACAAGGACAGAGCCGATGACATCCTGCTGCGTGGATGCTTTGCAAAGAGCATTGCAGAGCGTGGGCCAGAGAGCGATGCCAACGGCAAGATACTGCTGCTGTGGCAGCATGACACAGACGAGCCGCTGGGTCGCATCACCGTACTGCGTGAGGATGAGAAGGGGCTGTATTTTGAAGCAGTCATTGACGATATAGAGATTGGTGACCGCTGCATCAAGCAGCTGGAGAGCGGAACGCTTAACCAGTTCAGCATCGGCTTCTCATACGTGGGCGATGCCATCAAGTATGACAAGGAGCAGGACGCATGGCTGGTGGGCGAGGTGAAGCTCTACGAGATTAGCGTGGTATCCATTGCCGCCAATCCAGAGACCGAGTTCCTGGGTATGAAGGCAGCCGAGCAGGAGGATTCCGAGCAGGAGCTGCGCAAGGACATTGCCGAGTTCGGGCGTGGTTTAGGCGCAGCTAAACAGCAAGAGTTACAAAGAATAATCAGCAAGGCGATAGCACTTGCACAGCATGAGTCGCAGAGGACTGCACCCGTGCCAAAAGAGCAAGCCGCAGAGACCGAGCAACATAAATCATTATTTAGTTACTTGTAAGATGGGTAAACTGACTGAAAGACTGCAGGGCAAAGAGATTCCTGCAGAAGATATGCAGAA
>ODAI014446914.1_pt1 | contig 12320 bp, 10 predicted proteins | sample 1539321 | NCBI WGS metagenome assembly ODAI01 (sample SAMN02144231, study PRJEB22623) | gut metagenome | biome: sheep rumen | host: Ovis aries | place: New Zealand
CCGGCAGAACCGCCACACGCTCATCATCCTCGACGAAATCCTGAAGGGCACCAACTCGCTCGACAAGCTCAACGGCTCGCGCCTGTTCCTCCAGTCCGTCGCATCACTCCCCATCACAGGCATCATCGCCACCCACGACCTCGAGCTGTCGAAGATGGAGCAGGAACAGCCCGCCCGCTTCCACAACTACTGCTTCGAAATAACGAACGAGAGAGAGAAGAGCGATGCTTGCATCTGCTCTTCCGAGCGAGGAGGAATTCGACGAAGTCAAATTCAGCTCTCCGACGAAATCACCTACACCTATCGTCTCTCCGAGGGTGTGGCCCGCAATCAGAATGCCACGTATCTGCTGAAAAACATCCTCAAAGCCGTATTGGAGTGAGGGAGATGGTACGAAAACAGTTGAACCTATAATATCGAAAACAAAAGGGCTCTATGTTATCATTAATTTCCCGGCACACTCGCCAGAGCCTCTTTTGGTTAGTCACCATCTGTGTGAGCCTCACTTTTACTGCTTGTAGCAACGATGACGATCCTGCCTCTGATTCGTCCGACGGCAAGGAGTACACTGGTATTCCCCTTATTATTCTTGACACCGACATCGGCTCCTCTACCGACGACCTGGTCACCAATGCCAACATCGCAACCAAAGAAATAACTGCATCAAGTCAGAATGAACACTTAACAATTCCTAAATTTCGCAGGTTTGTGACTCACAGACTTGCGAAATTCGAATTTTACGCTTATCTTTGCATCGTCCAACAGGTATTACACCAAAAGTAAAATACCAAAAGTAAAATGGCAAAGATGACAAAGAAGAGCGCATTAAGACCGAGAAACCCCTTTATATACGAAGGATATGAGGGACCAGACTACTTCTGCGACAGAGCAGAAGAGACCGAAGAGCTGATTACAAACCTACAAAATGGGCGTAACACTACGCTCGTTTCACCAAGAAAAATCGGGAAAACGGGACTTATACACCATACCTTTAACCGCATAAAACAGCAGGACAAAGATGCTGTATGCATCTATATAGACATCTTTCACACCCAGAATCAGTACGACTTTGTACAGACATTGGGCAAGGCTATTGTGGAAGAAAGATTACTCGACACACGGACACCGATGGCAAAAGTGCTAAGTTACTTCAGCCATTGGCGACCAACCATCAGTCCAGACCCAGTGACTGGAGCACCCACTGTATCCGTAGCCATCGAGCGCTCGAACACAGAATTTACCGTGAAGAGTATTTTTGAATATCTTAAGCAGAGCGGCAAGGAGGTCTATATAGCCATCGACGAGTTCCAGACCATCACCGACTATCCCGAACAGGGCACAGAAGCTCTCTTGCGGTCGTATATCCAGTTCATCCACAATGTCCACTTTATCTTCTCTGGCAGTAAGCAGCATCTGATGTACGAGATGTTCGGCTCGCCCAAGCGCCCTTTCTATCAGAGCACGGCCATGATGACACTCCAGTCGCTGCATGAAGAGGTGTATTACGACTTTGCCTCGCAATGGTTCGAGGCAAAGAAAGGGTCGCTCAGCAGAGAGGTGTTTCAGCAACTGTATTCCTTGTTCGACGGTTATACATGGTATCTCCAGTCCGTCCTGAACCGCCTCTATGAGACGGAGCGTCATGTCACAGACTATCAGCAGGTTCGAGAGGCTATTCTGAGCATCCTCAATGACAAGGTGAGTCAGTATGAGATGTTGATGACTTTCCTGACCGACAATCAGCGTAATTTGTTGAAAGCCATTGCAAAGGACAGTCTGGTGCCACAGCCGCAGTCCAACGACTTCGTCCGCAAGCATGATCTGCCAAGTGCCAGCAGCATCAAGAAGGCACTGACGGTATTGCAGGATAAGGATCTCGTTTATCAGACTCAGAAAGGCTATATCGTCTATGACCGATTTCTCGATCTCTGGCTGAAGCGAACATTCATCTGAAAAGAGCACAACCATGTACAATCATCAAACACAGGGAGAATTCTTCTATGCGATGCTTTACGGGGCAGTGGCCATGATGTCTTTGATGGCATGTTGCTATCTGCTGTTCCGTCGGAGCAATGCCGTTGCTCCTGATGTCACGTCGTCAGTTCGCCTGCGCCGTTGGACAGCGACCTTCTTTGCCTGCATAGCGCTGAGCCATATATGGTATCTGCCGATATTCTTTCTCAGCTCTAATGAGGAAATCATGCTGAATTATTTTGTAGGTGCATTGCTCGACTTCATGACGCTCATCCCTTCTGCGATAGCCCTGTTGCTTGTCATGCTGCAAGACCGCAGACGTCCGCTGTGGCCCATCTGTGTGATAGTAGCACCCCCCATCGTAGTCCTGGCGGTTGGCTTTGCCAGCCGTAGCTTAGCCCTGTTGCCGCTATTATATGTCTATTATCTGTTGCTGGGTAGTGGACTAATTATATATATGGTGCACGAGGTAAGGCGATACGGGCGTTGGCTGCGCGACAATTATGCCGACCTGGAGCACAAGGAGGTGTGGCAGAGTTTGGTGGTACTGGCGATTCTTCTGCTCGTGTTCGGCATCTACTCGTTTGCCTTCAATAGTATGATACGTGAATACATTGTGCAAGTGAACAACATGATACTGATCTGCTACCTCCTGTGGCGAGTAGAGACGTTAAGCGATCTGAGCATCCAGAAGCTTCCTGGTTCCGAGGTTGCTCCACCCATTCCCGAGCAAGGATTGCCCATTCCCGCCTATGCGCCTATCTCCGTACCGGGCTGTGAGGTGACATCACCCGACAACGTTAGAACCTCACCAGCCCAAGACCTCACCCTATTGCTACAGAAGTATTGCATAGACGCGCAACTCTACCTGCAGCACGATCTGACCATCATCCAGCTTGCCAAGGCCATTGGTACCAACCGACTCTATCTGAGTCAGTATTTCTCCAGCCAGGGCATGAATTATAATGCTTATATCAACGATTTGCGTATCAATCATTTCATCAGACTCTATCGCGAGGCTGTTGCCGCCCAACGCTCTTTCGCCATCAAGCAACTGGCTCATGAAAGTGGCTACCGAAGCTACAACACCTTTAGCGATGCATTTAAGCGCAAAACGGGACTACCGGTGACGGCCTGGATGAAGGCTGCGAGTGAGCGAGGGCAGAGCTAAATTGGCTTGGACTCTGCCAAAGAAGCCTAAAATACCGAAATCAGCAAAAATAGTAACGAAATCGGCAAAATCAAGGCTCAATACATGGGCTCTGATTCATTTTTGTGGGAAAATATCTACCTTTGCAGCTTAATTGCGATAATATGAAAACAAGATTTAAAAAGAAAATCAATATTTTCAACGTTGCTGTTACTGCTATATCGGGAATGCTCTCGGTAAGTATCATGTTTTATGCCGTCGGCCATTTCGGACTGAGTGTGGCTTGGCCAGAGCTGGTCCTCAACACGTTTTACGTAGCCAGTCTTGTCATGATGTGGATGTACTTCTTCAACCGACTGGAGACCCAGCAGTTCAACTACTGGAGTTCGGTGTGTCTGGGTATAACGGTACTTTTGCGCGACATTCTCTTTCCACCTCGGCTGGTTAATTACCCTCTCCATCTGTCGTGTCTTACGCTTTCGGTGCTGCTGCTACTCATGCTCACCTTTTTCTATGCTCGGAAGAATTGGAAGACTTATTCGAAGGCCAACCTTTGGTTGATTTTTATCGTTGATGTGCTCATAGCCACACTCTACAACTATGACCTCTTGATTGATACTATAGACGAAGCCACTGGCTATTTGATGACTGAAATCTGGATCCGTCCCACCATCACTTACGGGCTCGTGGCCTGTTTCGTGACGGAAACAAATGAGAAATAGTTAATACGATCAGACAAGTTTAATCAAAAAAAAATATTATTGTAAAATGAGAGAAATGAAAAAATGGATGCTTGCCGCCATCCTTGTCTGCGGCACGAGTGTATTCATGGCTTGTACGTCTGACAAAGATGACACCCCAGCTCCTGTACAGCCTGGGAGCGAAACAACCGACAATGAGTTGGCAGTAAAGTGCATCAACGGAACCTTCATAGGCAAAAAGACCGACAATGTCATTGCCTATAAGGGTATCCCGTTTGTGGGTCAGCAGCCCGTAGGCAACCTGCGCTGGAAAGCACCAGTGGAATATACTGCGGACAACGGTGTGTATGAGGCCTACGAAAATGCAAAAGGTGCGTGCCAGGCTGAGGGAATCGTACCCTCTATGGGTGAGGACTGCCTGTATCTGAATGTATGGAAGGCAGAGGATACATCGACTGAAAAGAAACCAGTCATGGTATGGATTCACGGCGGAGCCTTTGTAGGCGGCGGAACGGGCATGGACCTGTTTGACTGTACCAATCTTATTAAGGAGAATCCCGATGTCATCGTGGTGACCGTAGCCTATAGACTCGGCGTCATGGGCTTCCTCCATCTGTCTCACCTGTCTGACGGCAAGGACTATCCTGATGCGCAGAACCTGGGACTTCTTGACCAGAAGATGGCACTGAAGTGGGTGCATGAAAACATCGCAGGCTTTGGTGGCGACCCCGACAACGTGACCATCTGGGGCGAGTCAGCCGGTTCGGCCAGTTGTACGCTGCAAGCGCTGATTGAAGGTTCACAAAATTATTTCCAGAAGATCATCGCCCAGAGCGGTTCCCCCGCTGTCACGCGTTCTACAGAAGAGGCTATCGCATGTACAGACGGCATTATGAAATCGCTGGGCTGTAAGACCGTAGCCGACCTGCTGAAGGTCGATGCTAAGAAGCTGGTTGAAGCTGCTACCCCGTATGCATTGAACACATTCCCGGAGAGAGACGGGAAAATCCTGCCTTCGGAGCCGCATAAGGCTTACGCAAACGGTGCGGCGAAGAACATCACATTCCTGCAGGGCTGCAACAAGGATGAATTCAATTTCTTCGCTTTGACTATGGGTACGGACAACTTCATTGCATGGGCCGCTGACCGCAAGGAGAAGAAGTTCGCCCAGATGACGGAGGATGAGGTGGCGCTTGTCAACAGCTACCTCAGCGAACAGCAAGGCGAAAACTGGGAGCCAGACAGCCGTTTGTTCAGCCAGAGCTGGTTCCTTGCACCGTGCATGAGAATGTCGGAGAACCAGACCAATGCCGGCGGCAAGTCATATACCTACTTCTACAGGGTTGAAGCTTCTGAACCAAAGCTGAAAGCCGCACATGGTGAAGAGCTCCCCATCGTATTCTGCCATCCGGATCAGACTGACATTGACCCCACCTTCTGCAAGACCATGCGCAAGATGTGGGTACAGTTCGCCAAGACCGGCAACCCATCGCTCACGGCAGCTCAGTCTCCCGATGGCACAGCCAAGGAGTGGCCGCTCTACGATACAGGGAATAAGCAGGTGATGGTGCTTGATGTGAACAACATCCGTCCGGCAAAGGAATCTGAGGTGAAGATTGTTGATTGGGACAAAACTTATTTCCTGACCAAGTATTACATGTTTTAAGCACAGGGGAGGAACGATGTAATCCTAAAAACACCTTTAAGTGTCTAAAAATCATACGCTCTACTGTCTAATTTTTAGACAATCTGCTTCCGCCAGGGCCAAAAGCCTTGGCGGATTCGTTTTATTGGCTTAACTTTGCAGTGTCTTTTTAGAGATATGGACATAATAATTAAGATATGATTAAGTTAGAAAACATTCAGAAGGTGTTCCGCACGGAAGAGGTGGAGACCGTAGCCCTTGGGGGCGTATCGTTCGAAGTTGACAAAGGTGAGTTCGTGGCCATCATGGGGCCGTCGGGCTGTGGCAAGTCTACGTTGCTCAACGTCTTGGGCCTGCTCGACAATCCCACCGGCGGCAAGTATTGGCTCGACGGACAGGAGGTAGGCACACTGAAGGAGAGTCAGCGCACGCAAGTGCGCAAGGGTCAGATAGGCTTCGTATTCCAAAGCTTCAACCTCATCGACGAGCTGAACGTGGAGGAGAACGTGGAGCTGCCGCTGATCTACCTCGGCGTGCCCAAGAAGGAGCGAAAGGTGAGGGTAGAGGAGGTGCTGCGCCGCATGGCCATCTCGCATCGTGCCCACCACTTCCCCCAGCAACTCTCCGGCGGTCAGCAGCAGCGCGTGGCCATCGCCCGTGCCGTGGTGATGAACCCCAAACTGATACTCGCTGACGAGCCCACAGGTAACCTCGACTCGAAGAACGGCCTGGAAGGGATGCAGCTACTTACCCAACTGAACCAGGAGGGCACCACCGTGCTGATGGTGACCCACTCGGAGCGCGATGCCCGCTATGCCCAGCGCATCATCAATCTGCTCGATGGTCAGGTTGTACCTGAGGTCAGTCTTTGACCACCATGATAATGACATTTTTTAGTGCTGAAACGAAAAAACTGGCCAAATAATACGCTGTTCTCAATTAAAATGGTTATCTTTGTGCACAATTATTACGCAAACTTCAAAACAATAAAGAAATCATGAACAAAGAACATTTGGTTATGAATGCCAATCCTATCGTGATGGCACTTGAAAAACCTTCGGCTGATTTTACCAAGGCCGACATTATCGACTACATCGTAAAGAACGACATCCGCATGGTGAACTTCATGTATCCAGGTGGTGACGGTAAATTGAAGACGCTCAACTTCGTCATCAATGACTTAGCCTACCTCGACACCATCCTTACCTGTGGCGAGCGTGTGGATGGCAGTAGTCTGTTCTCCTTTATCCAGGCAGGTTCGAGCGACCTTTATGTATTACCCCGCTTCCGTACAGCTTTTGTGGATCCTTTTGCAGAGATACCTACTGTTTCGATGCTCTGTTCGTTCTTCGACAAAGATGGTTGTCCGTTGGAATCATCGCCAGAGCACACGCTCCACAAGGCGGCAGAGGCATTCCGTGAGGTAACGGGAATGGAGTTCCAGGCGATGGGCGAGTTAGAGTATTATGTGATCAGCGATGACGAGGGCGTTTTCCCTGCTCAGGATCAGCGAGGCTATCACGAGTCGGCTCCTTACGCCAAAGCCAATGAGTTCCGTACCCGTTGCATGCAGTATATCGCCCAGGCTGGCGGACAGATTAAATATGGTCACTCTGAGGTAGGTAATTTCTGTCTTGACGGAAAGAACTACGAGCAGAATGAGATAGAGTTCCTGCCCGTAGACGTAGAACAGGCTGCCGATCAGTTGATGATTGCCAAGTGGGTCATCCGTAATCTGGGTTACGAACTGGGATATGACGTCACCTTTGCGCCTAAGATTACAACTGGCAAGGCTGGCTCTGGACTCCACATCCACATGCGAATGATAAAGGACGGCAAGAATCAGATGCTTTCTGGTGGTGTGCTTTCAGAGAGTGCCCGCAAGATGATTGCAGGTATGATGGATCTGGCGCCTGCCATCACAGCATTCGGCAACAAGAATCCTACTTCCTATTTCCGTCTGGTTCCTCATCAGGAGGCTCCTACCAACGTATGTTGGGGCGACAGAAACCGTTCTGTGCTGGTGCGCGTTCCATTAGGTTGGGCAGCAGATGTGGATATGTGTCATGCCGCCAATCCGCTTGAGCCAAAAGCTAATTATGACACCAGCATCAAGCAGACTGTAGAGATGCGCTCGCCTGACGGCAGTGCCGATCTGTATCAGCTGCTGGCGGGACTCTGTGTGGCTTGTCGTCATGGTTTTGAGATGGAGAATGCGCTCGAACTGGCAGAAAAGACCTACGTGAATGTGAACATCCATGCAGCTGAGAATGCAGACCGTCTGGCCACATTGGCACAACTCCCCGATTCGTGTGTAGCCTCGGCAGACTGCTTAGACCGTCAGCGAAAGGTGTTCGAGGAGCACAATGTATTCTCGCCAGCCATGATCGACGGTATCATCGCGCAGTTACGTGCTTACGATGACAAGATGCTCCGCAAGAATATTGAGAATTACCCCGAGGAAATCCAGAAATTAGTGACCCAGTACTTCCACTGCGGATGAGGTGATAGAATGCACCGATTGTCTAATTGTTTTTCTTGTAGCTCTGTACAGCCCAAATCGCCATGAAGAGGCCGATGCCAAGCAGAGCTAAAACCTGATGGGCCACATTTGCGAACGTACCACCTCGAATGAAGACGGTGCGCATGGCATCGATGAAGTAGTGCATAGGGTTGATATAGGTGGTCAGATAGGCTAAAGTGGGCATGGAGCGGGTAGGCGTAAAAAGTCCGGAAAGCAATAGGATCATCACCACGAAGAACCACATCACGAAGATGGCCTGTTGCATGGTATCGGAATAATTGGAGATGATGAGTCCGAATGATGAGAAAAACAGTGCCAGCAACATGGCCAGAACGTAGATGAGCCAAACGGAGCCAGAAGGAGTAATACCGTAGACGATCCAAGCCAGCAGCAGGCAGACCGTGATGACAAAGAGTGCAATCAACCAGTAAGGTATCAGTTTCGAGAGAATGAAGGCCCACTTCGAGACAGGTGTTACATTGATCTGTTCGATAGTGCCGGCTTCCTTCTCTCCAACGATATTGAGCGTAGGCAAAAAGCCTGTCATCAGCATCACTACAATGGCAAAAAGGGCTGGAATCATGAAGAGCTTATAGTTCTGCCCTTTGTTGTACAATACAAGTGAAGCAGGCAATGCTGTCGCTTTACCAACTATTTGCGACAAATAGGCAGAGCCCATAGCACCCTTGGTACCATTGACGGCGTTGGCAGCAATGAGGTACTTACCATCACGTATCTCCAGAATCATGTCTGCCCGGCCTTTCTCAATATCCTTCAGCGCCTCACGGTAATTCGCTTTCTGCCCATTGAAGATAAAATAGTTGCTGGCAGCAATCTGCTGGATCAGACGCTGCGACTCAACGGTATGATCAATATCCACCACATCAACCACAATATTCTTCACCTCCATCTGCATCACCCACGGCATCACGCACATAATCATGATGGGGAATAAAACGATGAGTTTGGGCAGAAACGAATTGCGGCGTATCTGGATAAACTCTTTCTGTATGAGATATTTCAGTGTCATGACTTACTCCAATCTAACATTAAACTTCTTGAGGGCAATGGTGAGAAAGAATGCCGTCATCGCGAAAAGGATGACCACCTCTTGCATCACGTCGGCAATGCCCACACCCATAATCATCAGTTTGCGCATGGCCTGAATGTAATAGCGAGGAGGAATCACGGCTGCCAACCATTGCAGCACACGAGGCATCGACTCCACAGGAAACAGCATACCTGAGAGCATCACAACAGGAATCAGGAGCATCATAGCCGACATGAGCAGGGCCACCAGTTGGGTCTCTGCAATATTCGAGATAAGCAAACCCAGTGAGAGCGCCAACAATATATATAAGGTAGAGACGGCGATAATCCAGAACAAAGAACCAGCCAGGGGAACGCCCATCACGAAACGCGCCATCAACAAGATGACAATCAGGATACAGAAGGCAAGCACCAGATAAGGCACGGCTTTGGCGATAATCACCATCAACGGACGAATGGGTGATACCAACAGTACTTCCATCGTCCCTCTCTCCTTCTCACGCACAATCGAAATCGAGGTCATCATGGCACACACCAGCATCAACAGCATACCCATGATGGCAGGCACGAAATTGTAGGCCGACTTCATCTGGGGATTGTAGAGTAGTGAGGAGTGAAGAGTGAAGGGTGAAGAGTTGGCAATTGTTTGCTGGGCATAGGTCACCCATTGTTGCGACATATTGGGGTCAGAGCCGTCAACGATAAACTGAATGCCATTCTTTTTTGAGGCAAAGTCGCTGGCGAATACCACAGCCATATCTGCCTTCTGACTGCGTATCAGATATTCTGCCTCGCTTGGGGTACTGACGGTCTTCGTGATGATAAAATACTCTGAGACAGCAAGACGTTCAATGGCCTGCTGCGTGAGGTGGTCCATCTGCGAAGTGACCACCACAGTCCGAACGTTCTTCACGTCGGTAGTGATAGCGAAGCCAAAGATGAACATCAGCACAACAGGCATGCCAAAAAGGATTAGCATCGTGCGCTTGTCGCGCAGGATGTGCTTGGCCTCTTTGATGACGAAAGATAAGAACTGCTTCATTTCATTGACCATTAATCTGACGACCTCGTAGCCTGACGCGCCAAGTAAGTAAACACATGGTCCATATCAGGTTGATTGAACTCCTGTTTCAAGGCTTCTGGCGTGCCCATTGCCTTGATCTTGCCATCCACCATGATCGAAATTCGGTCACAGTATTCTGCCTCATCCATATAATGGGTGGTCACAAAGATAGTAATACCACGATGAGCGGCCTCATAGATCAGCTCCCAGAACTGTCGGCGTGTGGCAGGATCGACACCACCAGTGGGTTCATCGAGAAACACCACACCTGGCTCATGGAAGATCGATACGGAGAACGCGAGTTTCTGTTTCCACCCGAGTGGTAGCGATCCTACCAAGTCGTCTTTATGCTCCTCGAACTTCAGGCGGTGCAGCAATTCTTCACTCTTCACTCTGATTTCTTCACTTTCCATGCCGTAGATGCCAGCGAAGAGACGGATGTTCTCAGCAACTGTCAGATCCTCGTAAAGCGAGAACTTCTGCGACATATAGCCGATATGTTTCTTTATCTGCTCATGTTCAGTGCGAATATCATAGCCCACAACCCTACCTGTTCCGCTTGTTGGCTGATTCAATCCTGTCAGCATGTGCATGGCTGTGGTCTTGCCTGCGCCATTGGCACCAAGGAAACCGAATATCTCACCTCTCTTCACTGAGAACGAGATATCATCCACCGCATGGAAATCACCAAAGGCTTTCACCAGATGCTCTACTTCTATCACAGGTTCTGTCTGCTGATGTGCTGTGGCAACGGGTTCGATACCTGGCGGATTAAACACGTCCCTAAACTGCTCAAGGATAGCATCCGGGGTATCAATGCCACGAATCTTGCCATGATCGAGGAAGGCTACGCGTTCACAACAACGCACCTCATCGAGATACGGTGTAGAGGCCACAATGGTGATGCCCCGTTCCTTCAGCATCAGCAGCATCTCCCACAGTTCCTTACGGCTCACAGGATCCACACCCGTAGTGGGTTCATCGAGAAAGAGCACACTGGGCTGATGCACCAACGCACACGAGAGTGCCAGCTTCTGCTTCATACCTCCCGAGAGAGCCCCAGCCCGACGATCCTTAAAGCGCTCTATCTGCGAATAGATGGCCTTGATGCTATCGTAACCTTCCTCGACGGTAGTGCCGAAGAGCGTGGCAAAGAACTTCAGGTTTTCCTCTATGGTCAGATCCTGATAGAGCGAGAACTTGCCAGGCATATAGCCTACACGGCAGCGAACCTTGTGCATCTGCTTTACCACGTCGTAGCCATCTACCGTTGCTGAACCAGTTGCAGGCAATAACAGTGAACAGAGGATACGAAACATCGTGGTCTTGCCTGCTCCATCAGGGCCGATGAGGCCAAAAACCTCACCTTTACCCACAGAGAACGACACATCATCGAGTGCCTTTATCCGTCCGTAATTCTTGCTGACGTTCTTTACCTCTATTGCATTCATAACTTCAATTCACCATACATGCCTATCTTTACGTAACCATCGTTTTTGATGGCCACCTTCACGGCATACACCAAGTCGGCACGCTCATCGTCAGTCAAGATGGTTTTAGGCGTGAACTCCGAGCGGCTCGAAATCCAACTAACCGTACCATCATATGCCTTCTTCTGCCCGTCACCATAGTCAGCAAACACCTTCACCTTCTGCCCGATCTTGATGTTCTGAAGTTGGGCTGAGGTGACATAGGCGCGCATAAACATCTGTTCTGTATCGGCTATCTTAAAGAGCGGCTTGCCGATGGCTACAAACTCACCACGCTCCACATACTTTTCGAGCACAGTACCCTTGGTGGGTGTCACGATGTGGCACTTGCGGAGCATATCACGCAATTGTTCTATTTGAACATTGGCTGCAACCGTCTGCTTGTCAAGTGAACGGGTGCTGGTACCCAGCGATGATATCTGCGCATCGAGCTGCTTCTGCAAAACCTTCACCTGACTGCTGGCATCGTCGAGCATCTTTGATGGTGCAGCGCCGTCAGCAACCAACTCGCGATAGCGCTGTTCATCCTGCTGAGCCTTTGACAGTTGTTGGCGCGTGGCAGCAATCTGGCGCTCCATATCCGGCTTCTGACTCTGATACACCTCCTTGGTGGCAGCCATCTGCTGGATCTTCAACCATGTCTGCGTAGTATCGATAAGCCCCACTTCCTTGCCTGCCTCAATCATGTCGCCCTCATTGACACTGAACGTCAAGAGTGCACCG
>ODAI014372596.1_pt1 | contig 12318 bp, 14 predicted proteins | sample 1539321 | NCBI WGS metagenome assembly ODAI01 (sample SAMN02144231, study PRJEB22623) | gut metagenome | biome: sheep rumen | host: Ovis aries | place: New Zealand
AACTAATTTAAAAATAATTATTATAAAATAATAAAATAGATAAATTCTATTTTATTATTTTATATAATTTTATATATTTGGAAATGTTTTTAAAATTTCTTAAAAATAATTCTACATCATTTAATGATTTAATTGTGTTTTCCTTTTTTTTATTAAAATCGAATTTTTTCTTTTTTTTATTTTTATCAGAATGATTTTCCTTATAATAATTATTAAAATTTTTATTCATATTATCACTTACCTCTTTAAAAAAAGTAAAATTTATTATATAATATTATGTATAATAAAAAATGTTACAGAAAAAGGTGAGTAAAATTTTAAAAGAAAATGAAAGAATAGATGATTTACAAATAAATAATTTAAAAATAATCCAAAATACTGATGGCTTTTGTTTTGGAATAGATAGTGTACTGCTTTCTGATTTTGCAAAAGATATAAAAAGTGGAAGTACTGTAATCGATTTAGGAACAGGAACTGGGATTATAGGCTTATTAGTATTAGCGAAAACATCTGCAAAAAATGTAGTCGGAATAGAGGTACAAACTGAAGTTGCTGAAATGGCATTAAGAAGTATAAAATTAAATAATTTAGAAAACAAATTTAAAATAATTAATTGTGATATTAAAAATGTTCTAGAAAATGTAAAAAGAGAGGAATTTGATGTTGTTGTAACTAATCCACCTTATAAAAAAATAAATACTGGTGGTAAAAATGAAAACGAAAAAAAATTAATTTCTAGGCATGAAATATTAGCAGATGTTTTTGATTTTATAAAAACATCAAAACAAGTATTAAAAGACAAGGGAACATTATACATGGTTCATAGACCAGAAAGATTAGCAGATATTATTTATGCTTTAAGGGAGAACAAAATAGAACCTAAAAAAATAAGATTTGTATATTCAAAAAGGGATAGTAAAGAAGCAAAATTGGTATTAATAAAAGCAGTAAAAAACGGTGGAACTTTTCTTCAAATTGATAAACCTTTATATATTTATGAGGATAATGGAGAATATACATCTGAAATATTAAAAATATATAATAAAAAATAAATAGAAAATGAAAGGAGAAAAAATGTCTAATATAGGAAAATTATATTTAGTAGCAACACCAATAGGAAATTTAGAAGATATAACGTATAGAGCAGTAAAAATATTAAATGAAGTGGATGTAATTGCTGCAGAGGATACAAGACATAGTTTAAAATTATTAAATCATTTAAATATATCTAAACCTTTAATAAGTTATCATAGACACAATGAAGATAATAAAACAGAAGTATTAATAAAAAAACTATTAAACGGTGAAAATATTGCTTTAATAACAGATGCTGGAACACCAGCAATTTCTGATCCGGGAGAAGAAGTAGTAAAGCAAGCAATAGAAAATAATATTGAAATAATTCCAGTGCCTGGGGCATGTGCATTAATAAATGCTTTAATAGCTTCCGGAATGAATACCAAAGAATTTATTTTTTATGGATTTTTACCATTAAATAAAAAATTGAGAAAAAATAAATTAGAAGAAATAAAAAAAGAAAATAAAACAATTATTTTATATGAAGCACCACATAAAATAAATCAGACATTAAAAGATTTATTAGACGAAATTGGAAATAGAAATATTGTAATTGCTAGGGAATTAACAAAAATTCACGAAGAGTTTATCAGAGGAACCGTAAGTGAAATTATAGAAAATTATAATGAATTAAAAGGTGAAATAATAATTATAATAGAAGGTAATGATAAATCAGATACAAATGAAGAATTAAAAGAAATTTTAAAAAATATGAATTTAGAAGAACATTATCAATATTATAAAAAACAAAATTTAAATAAAAAAGAAATAATTAAAAAAATAGCTAAAGACAAAAATGTAAATAAAAATGAAATATATATGAAATTAATTGATTTTGAATAAACAATATAAAAAATGATAGCATTATTACTATCATTTTTATTTTGTCTTTTTAATATTTTTTTTCTTTTTTTCTGATAAATCAGAAAGCTTTAATAAACAATTATTACAAATTTGTTTATCTTTATATTCTTTTAGATTTTCTGTTTTACCACAGAAAATACAACTTATTTCATATTTTTTTAATATAATATTTGAACCATCTACGTATATTTCAATAGGATCTTTTTCAGAAATATTAAATTTATTTCTTAATTCTATTGGAATAACAACACGGCCTAATTCATCTAATTTACGTATTATACCAGTTGATTTCATTAATTTTACCTCCAAACTAAAAGTTTATCCTATTGTAACACAGATATAAGGAAAAAACAATACAAATGTAAAAAAATTCCAATTATAAATTAAAAGTTCTAAATAATGTGTAACAGAATAATATTAAAAATAAGGAAGTGAAAATATGTTAAACAAAATATGGCCATTATTTATTATAATCTCATTTATTTATGCTTTCTTCTCTGGAAATATTGAAAAGGTAAATAGTGGAATTTTTGAATCTACTAAAAGTGCTGTTAATTTAAGTGTTATTTTTTTAGGAACAATTTGTTTGTGGAATGGAATAATGCAAATTGCTTATAAAAGTAATTTAATAAATATTATTGTAAAAATTTTAAATCCTATAATTAAAATATTATTTCCTGAAATAAAAAATAATGAAAAAATAAAAAAGGAAATATCGATGAATATTGTAGCTAATATTTTAGGCTTAGGAAATGCGGCTACACCACTAGGGATAAAAGCAATGAATAGTTTGCAAGAAATTAATAAAGATAAAAATAAACTATCTAATTCAATGATGATGTTTATAGTAATAAATACGGCATCATTGCAATTAATTCCAACAACCGTTATTGCCATAAGGACATCATTAAATTCAAACAATCCAACTTCAATCGTTGTACCAGTATGGGGAGCAACAATTTGTTCAATAATAATAGCCGTGATATTTACAAAAATATTAATTTGGAAAAGCAAAGAAAATAATTAAAAAGGAAAATAAAAAAATGAAAATAATTAATTATATTTCAACAATTGCAATACCTGCAATTATTTTAATAATTATTTCTTATAGTATTTTGGAAAAAAATAAAGTATATGATATATTTATTGATGGTGCAAAAGAAGGAACAAAAATTGTATATAACATATTTCCTACATTAATTGGATTATTTGTTGCTGTAGGTGCATTAAGAAATTCTGGAATAATTGATTTAATAATTAATTTAATTTCACCAATAATAGAAAAAATAAATATACCAAGAGAAATTATGCCACTTGCTATTTTAAGACCAATATCTGGAAGTGCATCAATGGCAATTGCAACAGATATAATGAATAATTATGGTGTTGATTCCACAGTTGGAAAAATTGCTTCTGTAATTATGGGGTCAACTGAAACTACGTTATATACTATAGCTATTTATACAAGTTGTATCAAAATAAAAAATACACGAGGAATTCTATTTGCTGCTTTAGCAGGGGATATAATAGGAATTTTAGTTTCTATTGGAATATGTAGTATTTTGTAATATTGTGTCGAACGATTTTTCTTGACATATACATTAAAAGATTGTATTATATGAAACATATAAACAATCTTTTTTTAGGAGGATTAATAATGATAAAAAAAATCATTATATTCTTAATTATTTATATTCTAGTAAATTTTTTTCTAAAAAAAATTCTTGTAAAAAAAATAAATAAAAAAATAAATAATTAAATATAAATATTGTTTTTAATTTTGCAGAGAAAAATATAAATATAAAAAAATGCAAATAAATAATAATATTATTATAATTTAAAAAAATAAAAAAATAAATTAATAAACCCCAGTTTAATTTGTTTTGTTCATTAATTTTTTATCTATAGTTATAATTCATCTTTTATTTTTGTCCCCCAATAAGAAATATATATTGATGATTAAAATTATATTTTTCTCTGCATTCATATAAATAAAAAATATCATAAATATTTTATTTATGATACGTTTCATTTTTTATAATTTTGAATGCTCTATAAATTTGCTCTAATAAAATTACTCTAAATAGTTGGTGTGGAAATGTCATTTTAGAAAAAGAAATTAATTCATTAGATATGTTTAATACTTTATCTGATATCCCTAATGATCCACCGATTATAAATGTAATTGAACTATTATTATTTATAGATATATTTTCAATTTTATTTGAAAATTCTACAGATGTATATTGTTTTCCTTTTAAATCCATGCAAATTATATAAGAATCTTTTTTTAAACTGTTTAAAATATTTTGTCCTTCTTTATCTTTTATAATTAATATTTCGTTTTCACTTGGATTATTTGGGATTTTTTCATCTGGTAATTCAGTAATATTTAATGTACAATAACTTTTTAAACGTTTTGAATATTCATCAATAGATTCCTTAAAAAAGTTTTCTTTAATTTTACCAATACAAATAATATTAATATGTAACATAAAAGCTCCTTTATTTTTATAAATTAATTAAATTTTTTTATTGAATTATCCTATATCAATTAATGGAGTATGATTAAACCTAGTAGCAACGCTTAATTTAATTGCTTTTTCAGGGTAATTGTTTTCTATTACTTCTTCCATGACTGTTTTATATGCTAATTCTGGAAAATTGTTTTCTCTACTTAAGTGACCAAGCATTACATTAGTTAATCCTGAATCTATTAAATGTGAAACAGTTTGACCTGCAACATTATTTGAAAGGTGTCCAAGAGGCCCTGAAATACGTTCTTTTAAATGATATGGATATGGAGAACATTTTAATATATTTGGGTCATAATTAGATTCCAGAAGCATAAAGCTACTTTTTTCAAGATTTTTTATAATTTCTGGTGTAATATGACCAATGTCTGTTGCAATGCTCATTTTTTTATTATTATAAAATATATTAAATGCACATGGATTTGCAGCATCATGAGGAATAGAAAATGGATGGATTTGAAAATCTCCAATTTCAAAATCTTTGGAAAAATCAAAAATATTTATGTTTTCAGTCTTTATTTTATTTACTTGTTCTGGCATTGCATTAAGTGTTTCAATATTTGTATAAATAGGAATATTATATTTTTTTGACAATGTACCAAGAGATTTTACATGATCAATATGTTCATGTGTTACTAATATTGCATCAATTTTTTCTATATCAACATCTATATCTGCAAGAGAATTAACAATCTTTTTTGCACTCTCTCCACAATCAACCAACAGTTTAGTTTTATTACTTTCAACATATAAACTATTACCGGAACTTCCACTATATAAACTACAAAATCTAAACATTTTTTTCATCCTTTTCTTCGATAGTAAAAGCCTTAAAACTAATTTCTATAAAGTACTTTTTAGTGTAAAATTGTAATTAAAGAAATTAATCTTAAGGCAAATTTATTATTCTTCAACCCTTGTAATATCTGCTCCAAGTTTTCTGAATTTTTCTTCGATGTTTTCATATCCTCTGTCAATATGAGATAAATTATATAATTCAGTTGTACCTTCAGCAATTATACCTGCAATTATTAATGCAGCACCTGCTCTTAGATCAGTGGCATAAACTGGTGCACCAGACAATTTTTCAACTCCTTCAAAAACAGCAGTTTTTCCTTGAGGTGAAATATTTGCACCCATTTTATTTAATTCATTTGTATATTGGAATCTTGATTCCCAAATACTTTCGTTAATAATACTTGTACCTTTAGCTATAGAAAGTGTTACACCCATTTGTGGTTGTAAATCAGTTGGGAAACCTGGGTATGGTAATGTTTTTATATTTGCCTTTTTAGGACGTTTGTTGCACCATACTCTTATTTGATCACCATCTTCTTCGACATGTCCGCCAATTTCAATAATTTTTGCAGTTAAACATTCTAAATGCTTAGATATACAATTTTTAATTAAAATATCTCCTTGAGAAGCAACTGCAGCTAGCATAAATGTTCCTGCTTCAATTTGATCTGGAACTATTGAATAAGTAGCGCCACCTTTTAATTCTGGAACACCGTTTATTTTAATTACATCTGTACCTGCACCACGAATGTCTGCACCCATAGTATTTAAAAAGTTTGCAACATCAACAACATGTGGCTCTTTAGCTGCGTTATCAATAATTGTAGTACCTTCAGCTAAAACGCTAGCAAGCATTACATTTATTGTAGCTCCAACTGAAACAACATCTAAGTAAATAGATGTACCAACAAGTTTATTTGCTGATGCTTGAATTTTACCATTTGATACTGTTACTGTGGCACCAAGTGCTTCAAAGCCTTTAATATGTTGATCAATTGGTCTAGCACCTAGGTTGCAACCACCTGGTAAACCAACTTCAACATCTCTACATCTGCTTAATAAAGAACCAATTAAATAATAAGAAGCTCTAAATTTGCTTGTCATATCTAAAGGTGCTTTATGCTCACAAATGTCTGATGCATCAATAGTAATTGTATTTTTGTCAATCCATTCAATTTTTGCACCTAATTTTGATAATATTTCACATGATATTTTAACATCGCTAATATGTGGTAAATTTTCTATAGTACATTTACCATTTATAAGTAAAGCAGCTGGTAAAATTGCAACTGCTGCATTTTTTGCTCCACTGATGGTAACTTCTCCTTTTAAAGGAGTTCCACCATGTATAACTAATTTTTCCAAAAGATTACCTCCTAATAAAATGTATAAATTATCATTTTATTTTATAACATAAAAAGGAAGATTTGGCAACATAAAATTGAATTTTTTAATCAAATTATGTGCATTGCTATAAAAATAAGAAAATCATAGGTCAAAATATCGATTAAACACGATGTTTTAACTTATGATTTTACATTTTAGAATAATAAATAAGTTTAACCATACTCTAAGAAATTTTAATGCTTGGAAAAAAATTCAATTAACTTAAACTTAAAGCTTAAATTTGAATTATTATTACTTTCGCTGATTAAAGCATATTCTTCTTCAGGTAAATTATCTTTCATTGTTTGTTTTGATTCATCAGGTACGATTCCTGTAGACATGTCTACGAAACATAGAGGTGGAAACATTACACACCACCAGTTTTGTCCAGCGCTTTCACCAATTTCTACTTTAAGAGCATCATAATATCCTGCTGGTAAAGAAATATCTCCATAGTACTTTGTTGGAAAATATGAATTACCAATTTCAATTTTTACATCATAATCATATCCATTGTCTTTAATTGTTTTAACAGCAATATTGTAAAAATCTTGTTCATGTTCCTTAGCAATTTTAATTGCATCTTCCTTTGAAGTAATATTTTTTGTTAATGTATTCATATATTGTATAAGATTATCACGAACAATATATTTTAATTTTTGGTCTTCATCAGAATCACTATTAGCAATTACATGTAATCTAAAGACACTATTTGATATGTTATTTGAAACTGCTGAAACATAAGATACAGCAGAAACAATAATAAATGCTGATAATAAGAAAATTATTAAAGTTAATCTTTTAAAAATTTTCATACATAATCCTCCTTTGTTTATTTTTGTAATTAATAAAATTATTTACTAAAAATAAAAAAATATACACAAAAGGAAAAAAATAAAAAAATGTCGAATATCGATGTCGAAAACGGACGAACGATTTATTTGTAATATTATTGACATATTTGAAATAAATTGGTAAAATTTTCCATATAGTTTTTTACTAGGAGGCAAAAGAAAAATGGAATATGTGGGACAACAAAACATAAAAAAACTCTGTAATTTTTATGTAAGTGATTTACATTTATCTGTAATGTTATTGCCATATCTTAGCAGACAGATAAATGAGGATGTTGAAATAACCACTATATTTGAAAAAATAGAAAAACAAAACATCGAAACAGTACTTGATAAATTAAATATAAAAAATAAAGATAAAATATTAAACATAAACTGGTTAAATAGCAGAAAAAATACAAATGAAGAAATAGAAAAGACAATAAAAAAAGAAATTGATAAAGAAAAAGATAATATTATTATAATAGGTGGAAATAAAAAATATATATTAGAAAACAACAAAAATATTAGGAGAATATTAAAGGAAAACAATAAAAACTCAAACGTTAAAATAATTGATTGCTATAATGTTGAAGAAGTTGGATATGACATGAAAAATATTGTGAAGAATTACGATGGCATTTTAAATACTTCGGGAGAAGTAAATGTGGCAACAATATCTTGACAGATTGACCAAAATAATATAATATTAGATAATCAAAATAATTAATAGACTTTTTGAAAGGAGCTAATATTATGGAAGAAAAATATAGCGCTGCATTAGAATGCTTAAAGAAATATAATCAAGAGCATCTTTTAAATAATTATGAAAAATTATCAGATGAAAACAAACAAAAATTATTAAACCAAATTTTAACAATTGATTTTAAACAAATAAAAGAATTATATGAATCAACAAAAATAGAAGTAAGTTTTGCAAATGACAAAATTGAACCTATTGATTATGTTGATAAATCAGCTTTATCAGCAGATGAACTTAAAAAATACAATGATTTAGGTGAAAATGCTATCAAATTAGGAAAATATGCTGTAGTAACAATGGCTGGTGGACAAGGAACAAGATTAGGACATAGTGGACCTAAAGGTACATTTAAATTGGACCTAAATCCTGAAAAATCAATATTTGAAATATTAACAGATTCATTAAAAGCAAATAATGAAAAATATAATGTAATAATCCCATGGTATATAATGACAAGTAGAGAAAATAATGAACAAACAGAAAATTTCTTCAAAGAGAACAACTACTTTGGATATGAACCATCAGCTATTACATTCTTCAAACAAGGTGAATTACCAATGTGTAGTGAAGATGGAAAATTATTAATTGACGAAACAGGGGTAATAAAAGAAGCTGCCGATGGACATGGAGGAATTTTCGAATCAATGAGAAAAAATGGCATAATCCATGACATGAAAACAAGAGGAATTGAATGGGCATTTATAGGACCAGTAGATAACATTTTAGTAAAAATGGTAGATCCTACTTTATTAGGAGTAGCATTAGATAAAAATGTTTTAGCAGCCGGTAAAAGTGTTGTAAAAGCTGGACCAAAAGAAAAAGTTGGAGTATTCTGCAAAAGAAATGGAAAACCAGGTGTTGTAGAATATACAGAAATAACAACAGATTTAGCTGAAGCTGTGAACGAACAAGGTGAATTAGTATTTGGAGAATCACATATAAACTGTAATTTATTTAATGTAAATGCAATAGAAGAAGTTAGCAATAAAAAATTACCATATCACAGTGCACACAAAAAAGCAAAATATATTGATGAAAACGGAAATCTTGTAGTTCCAGAAAAACCAAACGCATACAAATTTGAGTCATTTATTTTTGATGCATTTGATATGCTAGAAGACATGGCAATTTTAAGAGTAAAAAGAGAAGAAGAATTTGCACCAGTTAAAAATGCTGAAGGAAATGATAGTCCTGAAACAGCAATAAAATTATATAAAGATTTTTACGGAATTAATTAAATAATAAAAACAATTCAAAATAAAATTTTGAATTGTTTTTTTATCTTTACAAAAAATAAAAGATATGTGATAATTATAAATAGGACTAAATATTTAAGAATAAATTAAAAGCAGAAATATTATAATTAAAATAAAAAGGAATGTTGGAGTAAATTATGGATAATGAAGAAAAAAGAGATACAAGTGGAGACACAAAAGTTTTTCAAGTAATTCGTAGAGAAGATATTGAAAGAGAAAAGAAAAGACAAGCAATAGAAAAAGAAAATATTAATAAAAATAAAAATGAGAATGAAATAAAAAATAAAAAAGAAAATATAACACATAATCAAAATGGTTCAAATAAGGTGAAGGAAAACACAGCGAAAACAGTCAATGAAAAAGCATCAGTGAAAGTACCAGTAACAACTCAAAAAACGGCTGTAAAAGTTCAGCCTAAAATACCTCAAGGTAAACCAATGGAAAATACGAAACCAAATGTATCACCAAAGGTGCAACCTAAAATACAAGCAAATGAAACAACAGTCGTTAAGCAGAAAGCACAGCAAACAATACAAACAAATTCACAAGTAAAATATAACAATTATGAACAAAAAAACAAAAATGAGAAACTTAATGATTATCAATCTAATTCAAAAAATAAAAACCAAACATTTTTAAAAGCAATACTATTAATAATTATATTCATACTTATAGCGATAATTATATCAACAATATTTGGTGTAGTAAATTTAAACAATAATAAGATCATTAATGGTATAAAAATTAACAATATCAATGTATCGAATTTAACAAAAGAAGATGCTATAAACAGGTTAAATGCTAATTTGAATAATAATGATACGAATATTATAACAATAAAAAGAAATGATTATGAAAAACAAATAAGACTAAAAGACATAAAAGGAAAATTTGAAATAGAAAGCGCTGTTAATGATGCGTATAATATTGGTAGAGAAAAAGACCTTGTATCGAATAATTACAAAATAATTGGGATGCTAATAGCAGGAACAAATTTGAATGCAAACTTTACATATGATGAACAATTATTAGAAGAAAAGATAGATGAAATAAGCCTAGAAATGCCAGACTTAGCAATGGATTCATCATACATAATAGAAGGTAATAAGTTAATAATAAAAAATAGCACAGAAGGAATCAAAATTCAAAAAGATAGTTTTAAACAAAGCTTAATAAATGCATTTTCAGGATCACAAAAAGAATTCGAATTACCTGTAGAAAAAGCAGAAAAGCAAGAAATAAATATACAAAAAATACATGATGAAATATACAAAGAACCAGTAAATGCATACTATACGACAGAACCATTCAAAGTATATAAAGAGGAATATGGACTTGATTTTGCAATAAGTGTTGAACAAGCAACACAAATGTTACAAGAAAATAAAACAGAATATGAAATAGACCTAAAAGAAATAAAACCACAGATAACGGTAGAAGATTTAGGAGATGCTGCATTCCCAGATACATTAGCAACATTCACAACAACATATGGTACAGCTGATGTAAACAGAAATGCTAATATAGCACTAGCTGCGCAAAGTATAAATAGTGTGGTAGTAATGCCAGGTGAAACATTTTCATATAATGATTTAATTGGAGAATGTTCAACTGCAAGAGGATACAAAGCTTCAACAATATATCTAAATGGAAAATTATCAACAGGAATTGGTGGAGGAATATGTCAAGTATCAACAACACTATATAATGCAGTGCTAAGAGCAAATCTTGAAATCGTACAAAGACGAAATCATTCTTTAGGAGTAACATATGTTCCAGCAGGCCAAGATGCGATGGTAAACATAGGAACATCTGATTTTAAATTTAAAAATAACAGAGAATATCCTGTAAAAGTTGTTGCATATGTAAATCCAGGAAGTGTAACATGTGCAATAAAAGGATTAAAACAAGAAACAGAATATGAAGTAAAATTGGAATCAAGAACAATAGAAAAAACAGATGTAAAATATAAAGTTGAAACATATAAAGTTTTATATTTAAATGGAAAAGTTGTTTCTAGAACTTGGTTGTCTACGGATACATATAAAAATCATTAGAAATAATTGTGACAGTTCTTAAAATTCGGAACCTTATGATTAAGGATAGAATTAAGAACTGTCATTTTTTTGTTGGGAACATTTTTGTAAAGGCTGAATATAATAAAACAATAAATTATAGGAGGTAATAAAATGCCAGAAGGTTACACATACCAAAAACTACAAAGTGACATACGCGAGCTAAAAGCAACCTATCCATTTCTAGAGGTAGGAAGCATAGGATACAGTGTTTTAGGCAGAAACATTCCATACATAAGAATAGGTTCAGGACAAAAAGAAGTGTTTTACAATGCATCATTTCATGCAAATGAATGGATAACTACACCAGTATTAATGAAATTTATAGAAGACTACGCAGCACAATACGCCCTAAATGGAAAATTAGGTGAATATAGCGCAAGACAACTATATAATGCGGTAAGTTTATTTATAGTTCCAATGGTAAATCCAGATGGTGTAGACTTAGTCACAGGAGGTTTACAACCTGTGGATAACCCATACAAAAGTGCACAGGAAATTGCAAAAAGCTATCCAGAAATTCCATTTCCAAGTGGATGGAAAGCTAATATAGATGGGGTGGACCTAAACTTACAATTTCCAGCAGGATGGGCGCAGGCAAAAGAAATAAAATACGCACAAGGATGTAACAAACCAGCACCAAGAGATTTTGTTGGAGAAGGACCATTAGTTGCAAGAGAAGCTCTAGCAGTATATAACTTTACATTAATGCATAATTTCAGATTAGTAATA
>ODAI013794438.1_pt1 | contig 12317 bp, 10 predicted proteins | sample 1539321 | NCBI WGS metagenome assembly ODAI01 (sample SAMN02144231, study PRJEB22623) | gut metagenome | biome: sheep rumen | host: Ovis aries | place: New Zealand
GATTACACGTCTGATCCATTTTGGATAATATCTACTTTTCAAGGTTCATCCGACCGATGAATCCCGGTCGCCAGGCTCAAGATTCCGAGAGCCTATCATCTTATGTTGATGATTCTATATGATAAATACTTTCTTTTTGTGTGAGTTTTGTTAATGTTTTGTGAAAATCGAATCCCGAAAATAACTGTTTCGTTCATAATTTTTCCGATTACATCCATTTATACGGGGCACAGCCATACCAGGACCAATCTGAAATCAAATTCTTAACACACGCACAAAAAATTGAGGTACAATAATATACACAGAGGAATTTTTAAGCGTACATTACTTAACCTGCAAGGAGGCTTTTCCTATGTGGCCAAGAGACCCCCACGCATTTTCCAAAACGAGCTGCCGTCTCAAAGAACCTTTTAGCGGCCGGCTGTGCCTTCCGGCGCTGCTCGCAGTCATAAGCCTTATTTTCGCGCTCTCCGGCTGTTCGGTCATCTCGTCCCACGGCAATTTCATTCAGTCGCCGTCTAAAGATAAGAATACGCCGTTCAATGTCGCGGTCTTCTACTATGATTACTCGGACAACTACATCTCCGCAGTGCGCTCGTCCCTGACCCGGAACCTGGTCAAGGCCGGCTTCCCCTACAATGAATACGACGCGGCCTCCAATCAGACCACGCAGAACGCTCAGATCGACGCGGCCATAGGCGCGGGCGTCAGCCTGCTCATCGTAAATGTCGTAAACTCCGGCTCCTCGAACACAACGGATGCCATCTGCATGAAAGCGTACCGGGCAGGTATTCCCGTTATCTTCTTCAACCGTCCGATAGAGGACAACGGAGACGAGGGCGTTATCCTGAATTACTATGATGATGTGGTATTCGTCGGAACCGACCCCGCTGAGGCCGGTCATCTGCAGGGTCAGCTGATCGGGAACTACCTTCTTAATCACTTTGATAAGACCGACCTGAACCATGACGGTAAAATCAGCTATGCCCTCTTTAAGGGCGAGGCGAAAAATGCGGAAGCCATATACCGCACCAAGTACGCCGTGGAGGATGCGGATGCCATCCTCACGAAAGCCGGCTACCCCGCACTGTATTATTTCAACCAGTTGTCCGTAGATCACTTCCAGCTAGATCTCACAGGCAAATGGTCACTCACCGCCGTTCAGGATTACATGCTGACCAATCTTGCACAGTATAATGAAAAATCCGGAAATATGATCGAGCTTATCATCTGCAACAGCGACACGATGGCCGAAGGAGCGATTCGCGCCCTCCAGACCTACGGCTACAATCTGGGCACTGCGAACTGTACGACCATACCGGTCTTCGGAGTGGACGCGAGCGTGATCGGACGGCAGCTGATTGCGGAAGGACACATGACCGGAACGATTGTCCAGGACGCCGATGCCATGGCCGATTGTATTATGAAACTCACGCAAAACGTCGAACAGAAAAAGGACATGCTCGACGGTACAGGCGATTACGCCTGGGACGAAGAGCATGACCTTCATAATAAACTGTATATACCGTATTCCCTGTATGTGCCGGAAGCCGCATCGGAGCAGAAAGACATGAGCACCGAAACTACAACTGCTTTCTGTGTTTTAACTCCCGCCTTTTCACCATACCGATAGCCTTCATGGCTCCGTTGTACTGTCATTCCTTTCTGAAGACCTCATTGATCTCCGCTCCGATCATGATAAAGTAGGTGCAGAAGTACAGCCAGAACATGACCAGTGTCAGCGTCGTGAGGCTTCCGTACATGGAAAAGCCTCCGAAGTCGCTGATATAAATCGTTACGAACGCCGAAAACGCATACCACCCTACTGCTGCCGTCAATGCGCCCGGCAGCTGATCTCTGAATCTCAGCTTCTTATGCGGGAACACCTTATACATAACGGTAAATGACAGCGTGAGGAATGTTATTGTATACATGGCTTTAAGAAAAGCGGCGTAGGCATGCAGGGAAATTCCCCGCGGACGATAATGAATCAGAAAGCTCCGCGCCTCCTGCCAGAAGACGATCAGCGCTATCGCAATGACGATAAAGATCGCTACAAGCAATGTGTACAGAATCGCCCAGGCTCTTACAACGAACCAGTTGCTGATCTTATCTTCATTACATATACGTCCAAGTCCCTGCTGCAGGGCATGAATGGCTTTGGAAGAAGCCCACAGTGTCGTTATTACCGTTACCGCAACCAATCCGAACGAAGAAGAATAAATCTCCTGCAGAATTTCGTGGATAGTCGGAAGCAGATAATCCGGGAAAATCGAATCCACGGCGTACAGCAGACTCTCCTGACTGATCGGGGCGAACTTCATGAGCTGCAGGATCAGCATTGCAAACGGAAAAACGGACATAAGAATAAAGAATGCCGACTGCGCGGCATAAGCCCCGGCATCGTCGCGGGTACTTTTTTTCAGGACCTTGAGCACAAAATCGATTGGTCCGCTCAATCTGCTGTAAAGCTTTCTGATCATGACCTTTCCCTCTTTCCGTCGCCGAACTTCTAAAATCTCTTTACTTCATAGCTAAAGCAGGTCGGAAGTTTAAGTTAATGACCCAGGTCTTCCGCCAGCACCTTCGTAAAGTTCGCAGCGGCATCCTCAAACATATGCCCCTCATTATCACAGAAATCTTCTAAATCATGAGGCACAGCTCCGGACGCACCTTCCGAAGTATCGCCGCTGCCGTCGTGCAGATAATTAAGCAGCCTTATATTTCTCTCCGCCATATAATTTTCAAAAAAGCCCGTCGCATCGTCATAAGCGTCCCGATGCGCTTCATACGTCGAATCCGGAACAGGCGTGATCACGGTCACGAGCTTTATTCCGGACTTTTCGCAGAACTTTGCAAGCTTCTCAAAATATTTCTGCTCATCCGCATTGAAGTCTTCCCGGTTCCACAGGGCCGGCACATCCTCTCTCGTCGTTCCCTCATCCACCCGAAACCTCGCGATGAAGCCGTCCCGGTGATAGCTCTGAACCGTATCCGTGAACTGTTCAATATCATAATTTCTGTAGGCGTCACTGCTCTTCTCCCTGAGAAGGAGAGGCAGGCGGGCCGCCTGCTGCCTGTAAAGGTACCATTCAAACGGAGCCGTCCTGAAATCGGCCTGCAGCATCTTGTCGACAAAGTAGCCGAGCTTATGGCTGGATACCGGAAACTCATGATAGAGCGAGACATACTCCTGTGTCTGATTCGGCTCGTCAACCCAGTAAGACGGGTCGATTTCACAGATAACGGTTTCAAGTTCCGTATGTTCGGCCGCCTCACGCACCAGATAGTACATATCGATTGTGTGCTCACCGCCCTGAGCGGCATTTAAGGCAGTAACATCCGAGGCGGATTTCAGCACCGCCGGATCGATACCGCACTTGGCATGTGAGCCTCCGACGATCAGCGTGTCATATTCTGCGGTCTGTAGTTCACGGAACATTGCCCGGGTATAGGTATAGGGGTAAAGAATGTGGGAGAGAGCCGCATTTGCAACGAAAAAAACCGCAAGGACAAGGAGGACCGCAGCCCTTCTAATACCGTGCATAAGCGCCCCCTTCTCCGGCAGGCATGCCGGCCGCATCGCTCCTAAAACTGTGCATAGATGAAACCTCCCGTAATTGCAGGCGGCTGTCCGAGCGCAGGCAGCATCATGAGCATGGCCAGGTAAAATACGATCCTGAGCGCAAACGGCCTTTGCATGATCCATCCGCCGACATCACACCCTCTCTCGCGCATCACGCTGACCGCGAACAAAACAGCTGTTCCGAATAAAATGATGGCCAGGGCAATCGCCGTAAAATTGGTGCTTCCGCCCGGCCCGACCGGCACCTCAAAAAGCATGGCCGGCTCAAAGTGAGTGACCGCATTTTTCATCATGGCAAATGCCTGTCCCACCGTATCCGCTCTGTCAAAGAACCAGCTGATATTGACCAGCACAAAAGTCCGAATGATCTGGAACAAATGAAACCGACCGGAATCTTTCCCGATCCCCAGCTTTTTCTTCAGTTTGCGAAATGTGTTGGTCAGCATTCCGCTGATACCGATGATCAGACCGTTGTAGATACCGTAAATAATGTATTTCCACGCAGCACCGTGCCATACGCCGACGACAAGAAAGACAATAACATTGGCGATGGCGATCGGCAGAGTCCTCGCGGTCTGCTTCCCGAACTTTTTGCGGCACCATTTCTTGAAGGAGCCCATCCAGCCTGAAAGTGAAATCGGATAAAAAACATAATCCTTCATCCACGTTCCAAGCGTGATGTGCCACCTGTGCCAGAAATCCGAGATGGAAACCGCAAAATACGGCTGCCTGAAGTTCTCATCCATCTCGATTCCGAACAGCATACCGATGCCGATGACAACATCGATTCCTCCGGAAAAGTCACCGTAGAGCTGAATCGAGTAAGCCAGTACCGCAAAAAGGGCAAGCCCCGGATAATTCTGATAGTCATCGAACAGGGCGTTTACGAAATACACCGCATTATCCGCGATGACCATTTTCTTAAAGAAGCCCCACAGAATGCGAAGGAGCGCCCTCTCCGTCCTTACGGCATCGAACCTGTGCTCCGCGCAAAGCTGTCCTGCCAGTTTTGAATACCTCGCGATCGGTCCCTGAAGTATCTGCGGAAAGAATGAGACGAACAGAGCATACTTCAGCGGGTTCCGTTCCGCCTCCTGTCTCTTCCAGCAGACGTCGAGAAGATACCCCATTGACTGAAACGTGTAGAAGGAGATACCGATCGGCAGCACGAAATTCACAAAAGACAGGTTCCCGCGGGTAATCTGATTGAAATTGAAAATAAGAAAATTTGTATACTTGAGAACGCCGAGAATGCCGAAGTTCAGAATCAGCGTCAGCGCTGTGATAAGGCGGCGTTTTCCATCATCCCTCTCACCGGACAAAAGAATTCCCGCATACCATGTTGTAAGTGTGGTGGTTATCAGGAAAATGACAAGGCCTGCGCCGTTTGCAATATAATAAATGTAACTGGCTGCAAGCAGCCAGCACCACTGATACTTTCCCGGAATCAGATAATAAATCGTGACCCCGAGAATAACAAATAGGACAAATACGAGCGAATTAAGGCTCATGTATAACTCTTCTCCCTGGTTCAATCTCTGACGCAGAATTCTCGTGATTTCAGGCCATGAGAGGTACGCACAAGCGGTAACCTGTATCAGACGCGGGTTACTGATCCGCATCAGAGATTGAGCTGTGTTTTATTCCGTAATTACATCAAATGTTTCTTCGGTCCCGGCACCGGTATCTCCGCCGCCTTCACCTAAGCCGCCGTCATCGGAGCCGCCGCCTTCCGAACCGCCGTCCGTAGTGCCGCCGCCTTCCGTAGAACCGCCGCCCGAGGAGCCGCTGTCTGCAGAACCACCGCCCGAAGAGCCGCTGTCTGTAGAACCGCCGCCCGAGGAGCCGCTGTCTGCAGAACCGCCGCCCGAAGAGCCGCTGTCTGTAGAACCGCTGCCCGAAGAGCCGCTGTCTGCGGAGCCGCTGCCCGAGGAACCGCTGTCTGCGGAGCCGCTGCCCGAAGAGCCGCTGTCCGAAGACCAACCGTCGGACGACCCGCTGCCCGAATAACTGTTGCCCGAATAGCTGCTGCCCGAATAGTTATCATCGTATGAATTGTAGTTTTCACTCCGGTCGGAATTGTCCGATGTATTTTCAGAAACCGGTGGAATTCCCTCTCCTTCTCTGGCCAGGTACTTCGTGTTTATAAAGCCATCCTTTCCCTTGAAGTCAATCTTCGCCCATTTCTCCTCAATAATTTCCAATACTTCAACCTTCGTGCCCACTGCAACAGATCCTATGAGCGAACCGTTGATCGACGGCTCCGAACGCACATTGAGGTTGGCCGTCGTGTAGTAAACGCTCTGCTCGGCAGGCTGATCTGCAGGCTGCGTTGTTGACGACGAAATAATAATACCTCCTGCCGGGATCGGCGTCAGTATGTTATCGGGAGCCGATGTCGGCGTCACCGTAAGTTCGGGCGTAGGGGTTACCGTCGGATGAGGCGTGGGGGTAGCCGTAGGTGTCTCCGTCTTTTTTGCCTTGCCTGTTTCCTGGGAAATCAGGTTGCCGGACGGGGTACAGCCGCTCATGAGCAGAGAAGCTGTCATCACCATCGCAGCCGCAGTCATTGTAATCTTATATGTACTTCCTGTTTTTTTTGACATGGATTTTCCCTTTCGAGGCAGAACTCTGTATAATCTTCTGAATGTCAACAATTTCCTTATGTTATGATATCACACGTTTTCGTTCAATCAAGCCTTTTTTAAGCTCTGCGCGGGCGCTTTCCCCCGAGCATCATGAAATTTCTGTGAAAAACAGCACATTCTTTCTAAAAATAGTATACTGATAACGGATCTGCACGTATACCTGATTGATGTGCAGATATCACGCCAAACGGAGGATATATTATGATGGGAATCATTATTGCAGCATTATTTATTATGTTATTTTTCGGCATCGTCAAAGTGGCACTGAAACTTGCGTGGGGCGCAACAAAGTTCATCTTCGGACTCGGACTTTTCTTTGTATGCCCGCTCGCTTTCGTGATTCTTGCGGCCACAGGCCTGCTCGGAAATATGTGGATCGCGATTCTGATCGTTGCATTGATATGCGGCTTCAACTTCAGGATTGCCTGATCTTAACGAACAAAGAGTCGCAAAGCGACACTTTGCGCGCTGGTGCGCGCAAGCGTCAGCTTGCATCCTCAAATGCGCACCAGTCGCATCCTCGCGGAGCGTTGCTGCACTTTTTATGACCTGGACCTTGCAAATTCACACGAACCTGCGGTCGTCCAGGCGGAAAATCACCCCCAGCGATACATAGCAGATCGCTATCACGATGACGCCGTATGCAAGCGATATGCCGACATTATACTCCTGCATATTCGTGATGATGGATATGGAAATCGGACGATTATGCACGCCGTAAAGCAGTGCCGACATGGTATACTCGCCGATCATTCTGATAAAAATGAGGATTCCGCCCGCCATAATTCCCGGAGCGATATTCGGCAGAATGATGCGGGTGACTGTACAGAAAATGTCTGCTCCCAGACTCCGGGACGCCTCCTCCAGATTCGGGTGCAGACCCTGAATGGCAACCTCGTTGGAGCTGAGCAGCATCGGCAGCGCCGTGATCGTGTAGGCGATCGGAATAATATAATATCCGCCGATGAGCGCCTGATTGAACGCGAAAATGCTCTTCCGGTTGAACGCATTGATCAGGTTGATGGCTATCAGGCTGGCCGGCATGGCAGACGGAAGCATCAGCATGAGCTTTAGGAGAACGCCCGCCTTTTCCTTCTTTCTGACAATCAGATAAGCGCTGGGAATTGTGAGGATCAGCCCTGCCGCAACAGCCATGGCCGACATCTGAAGGCTGTTTAGAAGCGGCTTCAGCACACGCTTCTTTCTGAAGATCGTCAGATAGTTCTCCAGTGTGAACCGGCAGGGAAAGATGTCCTGCATAATGGAAGCAGTGCTGACAAAAGACAGATAAACAATGGCCGCGATGGGCAGGAGTATGAGCAGGATCTGGATCATGACCACAATTCTGCCGAGAACAGGCAGCCATCCTGTTTTCTTTCCGACCGGGATCGCAGTCCGGCTGCGGTCGCCCGCCATGTTTCCGAACCGCCTGCTGTAGAACTGGATCAGAAGCATTACGGCGATGCTGATACAGAAAAGAACCACGACCTGGACCGAGGCCATCTCCATATGATTATTGGCTTTTGAACGCACGATCTGCGTACTCAGCACCTTAAAACCGCCGCCGATCAGATTCGGTGCGGAGAAAGCGCTGACGCCGGAGGCAAATGTAATTACCACCGAGGACAATACCGCCGGCCTTATCACGGGCCAGATGATATCCGCAAATATACGCGGCCAGGATGCCCCGAGACTGCGGGCCGCTTCCACCGCCGCGTAGTCCATGTATTTCAGCGCCACATAGACGTTCAAATAAAAATACACATACTGTGTGTAGGTGATGACAAAAAGAATCGCTCCGTAGCCCTGAAATACGAACGGAACTTCCTTAAGATGAAGAACATACTGGATCGCCTTGGTCAGCACGCCGCTCTCACCGTAAAGCTGGATAAAGGCTATAACGGTGATTACCCCCGGAACCATCATGGGACTGAGCAGCAGAATATGAATCAGTTTTCGGAACCTTCTGCACAGAAATGTCATGTAGAGAGCCATAAGAATTCCGATCGTCCCGCAGGTGAAAACCATGGATACGCCCAGGACAACCGTGTTTCTGACTACGGCCCGCTGATTGGGATTGGCAAAAAAGTCAGTGAAATTCTGCAGTCCGTATGCACTGTCCGTACGCAGTGCCTCCAGTACCGTTCTGGCAAACGGCATCAGAATATAACCCAGAATCAGGAAGCCCATGATCAGATACCAGATCCGGCTCCGCAGCGATCGGCTTCCTCCCGATTTATTCATAGGCCGCTCTCCTTTCCGGCATCACGGACAGAACGCCTTCATCTCCTGTTTTCCAGAACCCGTAAGCGGACCCGTCGTTCAGCTCCACCACCCTGTATTCATGATCCGAAGATGCTACGGTATATTCATAATACATGCCGCTGAATCGGATATCGGTGACCCGGACCGGGATACCTTCTCCCCCTTTTCGCAGGATCATCTGCTCGGGGCGCACAAAACGGCCGTCGATCAGATTGGATGTGCCGACAAAATTTGCCACAAATTCCTGATTCGGAGAATTATAGATTTCCCCCGGCGTTCCCACCTGAAGCACCCTGCCTTCCCGCATAACGGCGATCTTATCGGAAACGGAAAGCGCTTCCTGCTGGTCGTGTGTGATGAAAAGCGTCGTGATCCCCACCTTCTTCTGAATGCTGCGGATCTCCTCACGCATTTTCACGCGGAGAGCCACATCCAGATTCGACATCGGTTCATCTAAAAGAAGCATTCTGGGCTCGATCACCAGAGCGCGCGCGATAGCTACCCGCTGCTGCTGGCCGCCGGACAGCTCCTCTATTCTTCGGTTTTCATACTCTTTCATGCCCGCCAGATCCATATAGTAATCACAGCGTTCTTTCTGTTCCTTCGCCGGCAGCTTCCTTACACGGAGACCGTAGGAAATATTCTCCCGCACCGTCATATTGGGAAACAGGGCATAATTCTGAAACACAATCCCCATATTCCGCTTCTCCGGGCCCCAGTCGGTGATATCCTGATCACCGATCCGGACTCTTCCCTCGGTGGGCTTGATAAACCCCGCGAGGATCCTGAGCAGGGTGGTCTTCCCGCATCCGGACGGTCCCAGAAGGGTAAAAAGTTCCCCGCTCGTGATGGTCAGATCCACGGAATCCAGCACCCGGGTGCTGCCATAGCTGTGAGAGATATGCTTCAAAAAAACGTCGCTCATTGTGTCACCTCATGTAATCCGCCACTTAAGAAGTGGGGGCTTCTCACACTGAGATAAAAGCTGCTGCACTGATTTTATGCATAACGTGGCTATGACGATTTGCATTGCAAATATCAGCCATAGCCGCTCATGCTCCGTCTCCGTGCAGCAGCTCCGTCTCATATCAAATCAAAATAGTTGTCTTTCGGGCGATTATTCGCTCGCTACCGCCTTCTCGGCATCCAGATAATCTGTCTCCCACTTCTCAAGCCACTCGGACTGATTTGCACTGACCTCACTCCAGTCGACCGGAAGGACAGAGAATTCTGTCTGCATCCACTCCGGGCACTCGGACAGAATGTCATCGGTAACCGGCATACGGTTAAAGTCGTTGGCCGCCATCACCTGGCAGTCCTTGCTGCCTACGAAATCAATGAAAGCCGCTGCCGCATTCGGATGCGGAGCATTGTTCGTAGCTGCGATGCAGTCTGTGATGACGACAGCACCGCTGGAAGGAATCACCATCTCGAGCGGCATCTCATTGCTGTCGCGGTTCTTCAGGATATCATTGATAACTGCCATGGAAATGGAAGCCTCGCCCTTTCCTACCGCCTGGAACATCATGCTGCCGCTGTTGTAGTAATTCTTTGTGTTCTTGCCGAGTCCTTCGATGAAGGCCCATGCCGCGTCTTCACTGTCGTTTGTCTTGATGTTCTGAATCAGGGAAACGATGGTGGAGCGCATCGAAGAGGACAGAGAGTCACGCGTCACGATCTGGTCTGCATACTCTTCCTTTGTGAGGTCAGCCCAGTCTTTCGGAGCCGCATCCGCCGTCATGGATTCACTGTTATAGAAGAGGACCATCGGCGTGCGATACGTTCCGTACCAGTATCCTTCCGCTTCCTTGTAGCTGTCGTCTACCGAATCTGCCCAGCTCGGGGTTGTCGGCGCATAGCATCCTTCGGACTGAAGAAGCATGTAGGTAGCGGTGTCGCCGCCGAACATGATGTCGGCCTGCGGATTGTCCTTCTCACTGCGGATACGGTCTGCAAGCTCGCCCTTAAGGTTGATGAACTCGACCTCAACGCCGGTCTTTTCCGTGAACTGGTCGGCAATCGCCTCCACAAGGTCTTCGGGATGTGTTGTGTAGATAACCAGAGAATCTTCCAGATCGCCTTCTGCCACGGCTTCCGTCTTCTCCTCTTCCGCTGCCGCTGTGCTTTCTGCGGCACTCTCCGCAGTGCTTTCTGCCGCGGTGCTTTCAGCTGCCACCGACTCTGCGGCTGACTCAGCGGCTGTCTCAGTCGCGGTTTCTGTCGAAGCGGTCTGGCCGCCGCAGCCTGCCATTGTGAGCATCATGGATGCTGCAAGGAAAATAGATACCAAGCTCTTTTTCATGTTGTTCCTCCTTTTAAGAAAACATCGGTTACTATAAAAAAGAAAGGCCGAAGGTCCACCGTCAGCCTGTTCTTCTTTAACTTATTATGTTCCCGCTGCGTAATCGCCTGAGAAATCACAGCAGCAGATTATCGATATCCCACACAAAATAGGAATGATCCTGGTGAAATGCCGGACGGCATTCCTTGTTGCGAATCGCCTGCACCAGCTCATCCATCGTGCGGATCTCATTTGGGAACCATGTGGCCACATTCCCTACCTTGTACGGATAGTGACAGTCACTTCCGCCTGTCAGGGCGTACTCATACTTGTGCGCATACCGCACAGCCATCATAGTTGCATCCGGCAGTGTGCTGCCGTTCAGAATCTCGATGCCGTCCACTCCCTTAAGTGTATCGAGAGCGCCTTCCAGACCTCTGCGATTGTGGCGGAACGGGTGCGCGCTGACAACCACGCCGCCCTGCTCGTGAACGAGGTCGATGAAGGTCTGTGCATCCAGGCGTTCTTCCGGATAATGATCGATGCCGAAGGCCAGGATATCCCCCTGAAGGGAATAATACTCAATACCTACGAAAATCGGGAAGCCGGTCTTATCGGAATATTCCGAGGCAAACGCCTTAAGTCCCATGCTGTCATGGTCCGTGATGCAGATCGCGTCCAGCTTTCGTTCACGTGCAATGGGGACAATTTCTTCCAGAGAGAGAAAACTGTCCTTCGAGTATCTCCTCTCGTGCATGTGTAAATCAATTATCATAGATGATCTCCGTATTCTTCCCGAGTATGCTGCATCGTACCGGGCAATGCCCCGGTCAATTTATGTCAGGTTAAAATAATGTTACTATCTAACCGGGCTATTATCAAATTGGATATCTCTACAAATGCGATGATTTATAGCATATTTCTATGTATTCACTTTTCCCCGAAAAGGACCAGGTTCCCGATTCTCTCCCACGAGATCCGGCTCACATCCGCCGGTCCCGAAGCAGCGGCGTGTATGCTCCCCTCCGGGGCGCCCGCAAGCCTCCGCTCGAACGCGGGAAGCTCCTCCTCCACCGCCTCATCCGTATTGCGGATCGTCGGCAGCGCAACATAGCGAATATCCCCTCCGACCACAAATTCTTCAAGCCACTCCCTGACTCCCGGCAGGTCAGAGATGACCACACGGCAGCCGCAGGCCAAAGCCTCAATCACGGTGAGCGGAATCCCTTCGTAGAAGGATGGCAGGACAAATATATCACTGCGGTTATACCACTCCGCAAGCTCCGTCTGGTTCAGTCTCCCCGTAAACGTGACCGGATAGGGACACGTCTCAGCCAGATCCCGGATCTCTTTATACTCTTCCTCATTTCCCGCACCGCCGGCACAGACCAGTTCAAGGGACCCGGCAGGCTCTTTCAGATCCGACAGAGCTTTTACAAGACTTCTGACCCCTTTCTTCTGTGTTATCTTTCCGGCATAAATGAGACGCGTACCTTCCTCCGTTTTCATCCCGGCAGGGAAAAAGATTTTGCGGTTA